>Ga0131853_10025996_pt1 | contig 10538 bp, 5 predicted proteins | sample TergutLab28metaG_FD_92764 | JGI IMG/M metagenome (GOLD analysis project Ga0131853, IMG submission 92764) | Labiotermes labralis P1 segment gut microbial communities from Petit-Saut dam, French Guiana - Lab288 P1 (version 2) (version 2) | ecosystem: Host-associated > Arthropoda: Insects >... | reverse complement strand
GAGATCGAGGACGATGTTTAAAAACCTTTTCCTTTAGGTATCCCCAAAGGAAAACGTCACACGGGCTTAAATCAGGTGACCGTGCCGGCCACTCCACGTCTCCCCTTAAAGAGATCAAACGCCTAGGGAACAACAACAACAAAGCCCCGATGTTCACCGGTCCAAACCATTATGGATAATGACAACAACAACAGTAGAGGTTAACCAACCGCATGACACTACCCCCACCTCTGTACCACCACTACAGCCCGCACAGTGCCCTTTCGAAAAGTGGGAGATCTTCATGCCCCACTCTTTATTAAACATAAATATCACTAAGACTGACACACGTGACACAGAAATTAACGTCGCTGAAAATCCTGTCCTAGACTGAACACACGCAAATCTAATCTGGATATTTAACAACATTTGTCTGCTGTGCCAGAAAGTCCTGGGACTGTACAAGAATAATGCAGAAATTGTTACCGGATTTAGTCACTGTAAACGAGAGCATATCATGCAAGCAACTTCATCTTGTCTGGTTTTTCTATCTGAAAATTACAACGATCCCACAGAATCAAATTTCCTTATGCATGCTTCAGCAAATTAGCGTGTTTATATCCTTACAAGGATAATCTAAATGACACGCTTTCCTTTGTTTGAAATGTGGTTGGTTCCTATGCAACCAACTTTAAGGCTAATATAAGAAATGGCTCTCGTGAACTGAAGGAGGCAAGAGGTTCCTCTGTGAAGTTCGCACCCATCTACAGATCCAGACGGCGTCAACAGCCAGAAAGATCCTAATTAAGATTCACCGCTGTGAAAATAGAGTGTATCTATGGACGAGAGTCCTTGAGAAGCTAATAGTCGCCAAGCTACATAAAATATTTTTGTATTTTTCCGCAGAAATATCTCGTCAGAAATCAAAGCGGAACTGTCACCCCCAGTTATATTCTACCACGTGGAATAAAAAATCAGTAACATTACTGCCAAAACTGCATGTACCTTCACCAACGAATCTTTAAATATATATTTCACAAAGAGATCTTGTCCAAAAATCACGTTTCATGTCATTAGAGTAACTTTTGGGGAGGACTTAAAATGTCCAGACACTTCCTAGGAATAAAATATGTATACGGTTTTAAAAGTTAACTCCTACCCAGAAACTGCAGACCTGTATTCATTTAATTACCACATCAATTAATGCACAAACATAAATTTTTTACATTAAAACGTTTAAAATCGCTCAACATTTTTCGATCCCCCAAGATCATCATCAGGGAGCTACACTGTTCCTTGCTAAAGTCACATTTTTAAAAACACTCACTGATTAATTTTCTTATATTAATTTGGTGCTGTGGCAGCATGTCGTATTGCGTGAGTCGTACGGTGCTGACAGTGCGCCTCACTATAGTCAGGCCTACGACTCACGCAATATGACATGCTGCCACAGCACCAAATTAATATGATGAAATTAATTCCTTTGTTTGAAATATGGTTCGTATGCAACCAACTTTAAGGCTAATATAAGAAAAGGCTCTCGTGAACTGAAGGAGGCAAGAGGTTCCTCTGTGAAGTTCGCACCCATCTACAGATCCAGACGGCGTCAACAGCCAGAAAGATCCTAATTAAGATTCACCGCTGTGAAAATAGATTGTATCTACGGACGAGAGTCCTTGAGAAGCTAATAGTCGCCAAGCTACATAAAAAAGGTCCCCACCTTTTACCCATCCATATGTGGCGCTACAGCCCCTTCCGGGCCTTGGCCTTGGCCTCCCTCATAAGACGCCTCCATTCATCCCTATTTTCAGCTCTTCTATTCCATCATCTTATCCCCAGCAGCTGTAATGCATCCCTCTGGACCACATCTGCCCATCTGATTCTTGGTTTTCCCACTGGTCTTGTGGTGTGCAAGTTTCCGTTTGAAAACTATTTGTAATCCTTTCTTCTTCCATTCTAATTATGTGACCTGCCCATCCTAATCTTATGATTTTAATGTCCTTCATGATGTTTGGCTCATTGTATAAACTGTAGAGTTCACCCCCCACCTTTTACGAAGGCGTAAATTTCGTCACTTTTTCACAGGAAGCTGCTAATAGTCTTCATGCTGAGCCAGAAAAATTCTGCCCACAAGCTCAAATCTACTTGTTTGAGCTACCTCTAAATATTACCCTTCCCTCTACACCTAAGTGTTCAAAGTGGCCTTTTCTGATATTTTGATAAAAGTTGTACGCATTTCTCCTGTTGTCAGTGCATGCTACATTCCTTGCCCATCTCATATTCACTGACAACTGCTGAAACTCCTCAATGTGCAGTTCCCTACAGTATCCAGTGCTTACCACGTCGTTTCTGGTAACTCGATGAATCTTCTTTTCCTAACTGCACAGCAAACGAAATCTAGCAATATTGCCCTTAATAAAAATAACGTGCGTTCCTAGTTACCTGGCACATATAACCTTTGCACACTTTGGAACGTATTACGAAATACATGAGGGGTCATAGACGAACGGACGTAAGAATTGCCGAGTCGAACCGTTACATGAAACCAATTTGTGGTCTCTGTAATACGACGCCATCGGCAACAAGGCAATTTTTGTCAGTTTTATGCAACCTATGTTGAACCTAGTGCCTTGCCTTTGACAAAGAAATCTTACCCCTTTTTTTGACTATTTTCAAATGTCATTCGACTCGACTCCGTAAGTTACACTTCAGTAAGATACTTTTCGTTATTACGGGGGATGGAAATTCAGATTATGGTCTTGTTGTTAGTGCAGAACATCAAACAACGACGCTGTCAGCGCCTAGACTATGCAGCGTCTATGGTAGGTGAATTACGTGAATAAGTGAGCGTTGGAGAAATGACGGCTGACAAAATACCGAAGTACTCGTACCCAAACAACTGTCCAAGTTACACTCTGTACCTCGGTGCGCGGGAGCCTATGTGCATAGCCACGTTGCGACGAACCTATTCTCTCCTAGTTGAAGAATAAAAAACCAACTAGATGTCACTTGTCATATTTACTTCACTTCTTAGATACTCAATATGTTTCGGGCATTAATATGTCCATCTTCAGGATTTTGCGACTATGCTTACAGCCAGTGTGGTAGTTCAACAGCATAGTCGCAAAATCCTGAAGATGGACATATTAATGCCCGAAACATGTTGAGTATCTAAGAAGTGAAGTAAATATTACAAGTGACATCTAGTTGGTTTATTATTCTTCAACTACCACAATGATGCGCGGTCCAATAAACATCAGCTGCTCTCTCCTACTTCAACGTAGAAATGAAGACTGAAGTACCGCTGGTATCTGCTTGTGAAACTACACGGTATGTCACAATTCATAAAACAAAATTATAGGTATATTTAAAAACCGCGTTAAAATCGATAAGTCACTAAAACCAGGGAGTTCAAATTTGGGGGGGGGGGGGGAAAAGGGATAAAACCGTTTTTTTGGTCCGGTTTGTGCGCCATATTATCAATATTTTTTATATTAAAAAAATAAAGAATTTCCTTGGGTGGTATGGGGGGGGGGGGTGGGGTGGCACAAAGGGCTACAACCGTTATTGTGGTCCGGTTTGGAGACCAATATGTCTATATGTAGTATATATAAACACGCAAATTATTATTTACTTTTTTGCAGTATATACATAATTTACAACTGAGGCTGCAGGTATCTTTCGCGTTACACAACCTGGAGGCACGCGGATTAGATCCCTATGGCTTTCATATTTTAATGTTTTCTTTGTAAGAATATGTTATACACATCTTGTCTCTTCAATGCGTACAATCCTAATGTATACCTATATTTGAAAAGCCAGAAGAATTTATAACAGATGCCGCCAGTGGAACAGAATATTAGAAATTAAAATAATTCTGCACAAACCGTGGAATCATAATACAGTAGAACTCCACTTATCCGAAAGCTGGTTATCCGGATCGCCAATGATCCGGATTGGTTTGGCCCTTCGGGCAAATCTGTACAGAATTCTACAAATCTAAATTGCCTTGAAATTACCGGTTGCCGGATCATGTACAGTACAGTGTTATGGCTTCTAGAACTTCAAATCAGGGGTGGTCGAAAAGTTTAGACGTAGGTACACCCTGTAAATAGTAACAGCCGAACTTCAAACTGCCAATGTAGCCAATTTTCAAAGAAAAATCTTATTATGCGGATTTTCTGCACATCCGAACACCTCGCCACCCCAATTAAACTGGATAAGTGAAGTTCTGCTCTAATTAAAATTGCGTTTTATGAATATGTCCCTAAACCCAGACACATTAATTCAATCCACAACTTCATATCCCATTGAACTTCAATTTCAATTGACTTCTTTAAGCGTTTATCCTCTGTGTAGATCGTTTCAAAATATCTGTCATTCCCAGGAGCTGCCTATCATTTCGTTAACAGGTCACCGTTACGTTGGGAGGTAGTATTAGCCCGCGTCCAAGCGTCAAGGTGAAGTATCAACCCTTGTCTGTCATCCCCTACGGCTTATTCCATTTATTCACAGCTACCATCCATCCGCAACCTGATTAGGTGCAGTGGCGTGGTGACGGGAAAACCTGGCCACAGGATGTAATTAGAAGTTATACGCATTTGTAAGGTAGTTAGTTGGTTACTTAAAATTACCCCAGTGTTTAGAAGATACTACACAACCCAAGAAGTTCTGGGAGTCCAAATTTTAACTTTTTGAAGATTAAAATGTATCGACATTTCACATAAAGATTCAATTTGTACCTCACGGAAAACAGTGTGAAGTATGTAAATTCTGTGTATGGCAACAATCGATGTTTATTGTAAGAACCAAAATAAAACATCACTACAGTGTGTGTAGGTGAAATGCAAAGTTTTCTGTTATACGTGGCGGTACATGGGAACCATTCGGCTTTACAGGGTTAAATATTTTTGCATTTTTCCGCAGAAATATCTCGTCAGAAATCAAAGCGGAACTGTCCCCCCAGTTATATTCTAACACGTGGAATAAAAAATCAGTAACATTACTGCCAAAACTGCATGTAACCTTCACCAACGAATCTTTAAATATATATTTCACAAAGAGATCTTGTCCAAAAATCACGTTTCATGTCATTAGAGTAACTTTTGGGGAGGATTTAAAATGTCCAGACACTTCCTAGGAATAAAATATGTATACGATTTTAAAAGTTAACTCCTACCCAGAAACTGCAGACCTGTATTCATTTAATTAGCACATCAATTAACGCACAAACATAAATTTTTTACATTAAAACATTTAAAATCGCTCAACATTTTTCGATCCCCCAAGATCATCATCAGGGAGCCACACTGTTCCTTGCTAAGGTCACATTTTTTAAAAACACTCACTCATTAATTTCATTATATTAATTTGGTGCTGTGGCAGCATGTCATATTGCGTGAGTCGTAGGCCTGACTATAGTGAGGCGCACTGTCAGCAGCGTACGACTCACGCAATACGACATGCTGCCACAGCACCAAATTAATATAAGGAAATTAATCAGTGAGTGTTTTTAAAAATGTGACTTTAGCAAGGAACAGTGTGGCTCCCTGATGATGATCTTGGGGGATCGAAAAATGTTGGAGCGATTTTAAATGTTTTAATGTAAAAACATCTTATGTATGTGCATTAGTTGGTGTGCTAATTAAATGATTCTTCTATATGCACGGTGCAACGATAAAGATACAGACCTGTAGGTCTAGCGCATTTCATTCAACCAGCAAGTAACGTGCAACTGCAATAAAATCCCTTCTTCTCCATAGCAAGTCTTTAGTCTTCGGGTGTGGTGACGACGCGCGTATATGATCCGTACAGAATTAGCCTTACCCTGCAACCGGCATCGTCGTTTCTACACCGTACCAGTAAGTAAATTAGCCACTTATACTCCCATAAATATGACTTGTGGATACTAAATTTGTAAGAAATTATTTATTTCCCTATAAATAAACTATGCACGAATAAAAGAAAGAAGCCATTATTTCCGTAAGACTAATGTTTATGCCATAGCACGAGCCGTAATAAATCTGAGAAACGTTGCCTGCTCATACGTCATCGATACTGCAAAGCTTCTGCCAACCAATTACAGCGAGGCATATCGCCAACGAGAGTAGCCATGCACTTGTACAAAGATTACTGCCTTCAGGATGTGACGCTTTTTGGTCTGGCACGAAAGCTTCGGATGGACCTGCTACTGTATTCTTCAGAAGAAACCCTTACTGTAACTTGATATTTCTCTACTCCAAAACGCACAGGCAGGCCCTGATATCCACGCCCACACAGTGTCCTATTCAAGGGTACCGGGGCGGTGCTCTGGTTTTCTCCGGAGGAAAAGAATTTGGGACGCTGGCTGTTCAAAATATATGTAAATCTAAGCTTAAAAAATGTAGTTATATCCCAACCCCCGATATATTTACGTGGCATAATGCTTAATCAAGCATAGGACCAAATGTACATTTGATGTTTTTTCTTCAACACTTAACCTTACTGCGAAGTCACTGATACACAATAAACAAAATAATATCAATTCCCCGAAACTGACGCACTTAACACAGAAACCCAGATGACCATAATAAGCAAATCAATGTAATGGCACTGAAGTTGCTCGAAATATCACAAGATTCGAATAATTTAAACCAAAAGTTGTAAATGAAATTATCGGCGAATTCAAATTTGAAACCTGAAACAACCGCAACAGCTTATTAATGCTGTTATCGGAGAACGCAATGTCCTTAGTCGCGCAAGAGAAACAGAAGATCAAAAATATTACTCGCATGTTACATTTTGCTTTTAGTTTTGCGATGTTTCTGCTCGCCTCACAGTGAAAAATGTTCGTTTTATAACACAGCAAAAGACGAAGGATGGCTATTTCTTTATGGTTTGTCGGATTAGGTAATTCAATACCTGTTCCAGCTTCAAATCCAATTTCCACAGTATCTCTCGTATTTTGTCTATACGTTTCATAATTTCTTAATAAAGATTAATTAAAATTGCTAGCACAGAATATACTGGAAAGCAGACGAACTGATTACCGTGTAACTGAATACAAAATCAAATTATCAACATGTTAAACACGAAAATTTAAATGAAAGTTAAAATTCAATCGATAAAATATTGCATCAAAGACAGATCAGCAGTGCCACTGTCAATTGTACTTACTAGATAAATACAGATAAAGAGTGAGAGACGAGAAAAAGCCCTGGAGTAAAACTGTATTCGGAAAACCGGAAGGCAAGGAACCAATTGTGAGACATAGCCGTAAATGTCGTAATAATAAAGGGGATATTTAAAAAGAAAAATGTGTGGTAATGCGAAATGCATTGATCTGGCTTAAAACAGAGTCCAGGGCCAGATGTCTGTGAACACTGGAACAAACTTTCGCGTTGGATAAATCTCCATTATCTGGGCGACTCGTCACATGACGGTGGCTAACAGAAGACGTTGTCAAAGTACGGACAGCTAGATATGACATTACTTGTTGGTATTTCATTAAATCAGTAAATAAAACGTTTTACCCTTTATATGCTGAGGTCTGTTTTGTCCGCAAACTTGTCAAGCAGACCGTGCAGAGTAACATTCTCATATGTAATATATCCTGAAGACAGACGTAATATGCTTCACCGAAACACTCATTAACGCCTAGCTCATTACGTGGTGTCAAAACCAAAAAGACCACAATATGGGCCATGGCATGGTTAAAGTGGTGTTCGCCATTCTATCAATGCAGGGGCCCGGGTTCTGGTGCAGAAGAGTTCATATGCGGTTTGTGATGGACCATGTGGCACTGGGACAGATTTATCTTTGAGCAGTTCCGTTTCCCCTTGTCAGTATCATTCCACCAATGCTCCAGCTTCATTCTTCTATCACTCATGGTGCATAATCACAGCAATTAAGGCGTCGGTAGAAAGGCATTTGAAACACCGTATGAATCCGCACCTCTAAGAAAATCCAAAATCTTATACACGACTACTAGGCCAGGTTAGTATACAATTTAACGGATACAATCTGAATAGAGGAAATGTCGTATTTCGCAAATTTGAAATACATACATAATGCAGTAAACACAAATTTTTTATCATCATATAATACTTATTTTTATATGAAACTTTAAATATTTCGACCTAAACGGATCCAGGCGCAAAATAAATTGTGAGGAGATCTCTCTCATGGCTGTGAATCTTAGCCAGCGTCCTTTTATGAATCTGCCCCTGTTGATGGCCGTCATGGGTCGAAATATATAGCGTTTTACGTAAAAATACATATTATCTTTATAACAAAAATAGTTGCGTAGGCCGCATTATTTTGGGGTATTTATCAGCTAGAATTTGCATGGGTAAACACATGCATTGTTATAGGTATAATGCAAAACATCAAAGTTTGTCAAAGAAAAACTCCAGGTCCGAATTCAGACTACAAAAAGTGGCATCACTTGAGTGGAAGGCATCTTTAAGAACCCAAACCCGGTCGGTGTGTGTAAACATTTTTGCGGTAAGAATGTCAACTGAAAACATTTTCGGAATTCTCTACAACGAGACAGCTGCCTCATAAATGAGTGTTGTCTAGTTTGCAGGTTTGTTAATGCTAATGTACGCCTCAGGCAATAGTAGAAGACATTCCATCCTGCAATACTGGAGAGCCTACTGACAGCTTATCGTCATAATGTAGTAGATCCACCTTTATCACGTCTCTCATCTCGCCAAAAAATTAGAAGACAACAACTAGGAACAGTACGTGACGTCATCGTATTGTTTCGCGGGGCAAGCTGTATAAGCTAAGTGGCTAACCTCGTAGTCTGGGATTGTCAACAGGAGTAACAGAGACAGAAACAGGATGACTTGAAAACTCGATTAGGTTCGATTCATTGTCGATAAGAACAAATTATTTATATGCAGGGTAACCACGTAGGCAAGACATGTTGGAAGGTTTTAAACCAAAGTAGCTGGAGGTAGGAAAGGGACGATGTACGCTTTTTTTTATGCACAATCAGTAGCGGGAAAGCATTTCTAACAGACGTGGATTTTAATAATTAGTAAGAGGTTCACCACACCACAGACCGGCTGAGTTATAAAATTTAAAACCCTTTTAAAGTGTCAGTAATAGTGTGTTAAGACTCTCAGGAATGCAACCTTTTGCGTAGCTGCTGAAGCATTTGTAGGCTTCATCGTTTTCAAATCTCAAACTATGAGAGAAATACAAATGGAGAAAGTCTGAAAGTAAAGTGCTGGATTAATTTAACTTAGGATAGAAGAAACGCCGCTTATTTGTGTATTCGCGGTTCATCTAACATTGTTGACAGTACTTCAGAATATATGTGCGAGATGCAAGGTTCTCTGGGCGTAGGCAGCCATGCTGAGAATTAAAGTATTTTGGGGAACTTTTGCAGTGACAACTGGAAAACAGGTGCCGACGTTTCGAAAGAACACAGTGTCATCTCCTTCAGGATTAAGGAGTCCAGATGAATGTACTATGATTCCTCCAAATGTCCATAACCACTTACTAATTCAGACGGCGTAAAATCCAAAAAGTCGAGATTTTCCACGCAGACAGACATGACGAAGCAAATATTCGTTTTCGTAATTTTGCGAACGCGAGTAAAAATGGATACTACATATTTAGGAAAAGGTAAAGCAGTCCCATTACAGGCTCAGAGGGGCCCAGACGGTTCCAGGAAGTTAAGGTTACCAGATTCCGTGACAGCGGCACAGGATGTTGGTAGGTTGTCAGCTTTATGCACCGGCCGACTGTACCCCCAGAAAATACTCCTGGTACTCATTTCTGTTAGAGAATAAGTCGGCCCCAGGGCCATAACACGATCGGAAAGATTTTATGTCAATGAAAAATCCATTGACACCAGCTGAGATCGAACCACCGACCTTCCGATTTGTAGCACAGCACCTTAACCACTGTGCTACAATATTTAGGTACGAAAATTATTACACGGATCAACTACTACTGACGACTAGCATTTCAAGCAAGGTTTATCTCACAAGAGGTATTTTAATCATCAGCTACGTAGTTACGAAACAACCAACAATGACTCCGTTCCTTACAGTTCCATACTGTCAGTGATTTGATGTACAGTGCATGTCCTTCACTGCGGTGTACAAAGACAGGCAATGTACTATAACGTAACACTGCAGCGCGTTCGATTAACCGCGGTAGCGTTGTGTGTATCGTTGAGCTCTATGTGACTGTCAATAATATACAGGGTGTCCCAGGAGGAATGGGCCAGACTTCGGGAGAGTGTTCCTTATGTTAAAGTATACCGATATAACCCAAAATACCTATATCCAAACTTGAACGGTTACGGAAATAATGGCCAGAGAAAAGTGGGGGCTTCTTGCGGTTCCAAATACTGCAACCTGCACAGCTGATGTGTCACGCGATGAGCGTTGATGACCTTGAGAGTGGAATGCAGTGTTAATCGTGCCTGCGTGACGTAGTTGCTTGCACGGGAGTTGGAAGCGCCATGTAAAGTGCTTGGAGCCCTAAGGACGACTACGGCGTTAATGCGGGTGTTTATGTAGTTCAATTTAATGGCTTTATGTCACTCATACGTTAAT
>Ga0131853_10025995_pt1 | contig 10538 bp, 17 predicted proteins | sample TergutLab28metaG_FD_92764 | JGI IMG/M metagenome (GOLD analysis project Ga0131853, IMG submission 92764) | Labiotermes labralis P1 segment gut microbial communities from Petit-Saut dam, French Guiana - Lab288 P1 (version 2) (version 2) | ecosystem: Host-associated > Arthropoda: Insects >... | reverse complement strand
TACCTTCCATTCACTTCCCTTCATCTCTGTTTCCTTCCATTCACTTCCCTTCATCTCTGTTACCTTCCATTCACTTCCCTTCATCTCTGTTACCTTCCATTCACTTCCCTTCATCTCCGTTACCTTCCATTCACTTCCCTTCAACTCTGTTACCTTCTATTCACTTCCCTCCATCTCTTTTACATTCCATTCACTTCCCTTCATCTCTCTTACCTTCCATTCACTTTCCTTCATCTCTGTTGCCTTCCATTCTCTTCCCTTCATCTCTGTTACTTTCCATTCACTTCCCTTCATTTCTGTTATCTTCTATTCACTTCCCTTCATCTCTGTTACCTTCCATTCACTTCTCTTCAGCTCTGATACCTTCCATTCACTTCCTTTCATCTCTGTTACCTTCCATTCACTTTCCTTCATCTCTGTTACCTTCCATTCACTTCCCTTCATCTCTGTTACTTTTCATTCACTTCCCTTCACCTCTGTTTTCTTCCATTCACTTTCCTTCATCTCTGTTACCTTCCCTCTTATTTCTTCTACTATATATGTGTGTTTATTTCTGTTTTGGAACTTCTGCAATGTTGTTTGGCTGACTGTCTATATTGTTACTATTTTATCCGTCGTATGAACTTATTGTGTGTGTTCCAAGGCTCTTAAATTTTGCAAAATTTTCCGCCTAGTTTTTCGTGCATTTCTGTTTAGTCTAAACTGTATTGTATCAGTGCTCTCTCCCGATCTGTATATGGCTACCCCTGAGCCTACTCCTCTCTCTGACCTACTTCCTTCCGTGATTATTTCAATTGGGTTCTTCTCGTTTTCCTCTTTATTACTTTTATAATTTCATCCTCCCGATTTTGCCACTTTCTTACGCCCGTATGCCTATTAAAATTTGTTTTCTCTTTTGTATTTCCCCTGGTTTAGTAATATAAACCTTCCGCCTTCTCGATTTGTATCTCTATAATTCTCATGCTTCTGAGTATATATAGTGCTTCGTGGGACACCGTGCGGTATGCCTTTGTCACTTTAATGTTAATTAGCCTTTGCACTCTAATCTGTTCAGACTTGTAGATTCCTTTCCTCATAATGTTGATCGACACCGGCGCTCCATATTTTAGTATGGATATGATTCCTCCTACATATATTGCCTTTAGGGCTTTGTGGTCTAATCCTGAGTTAAGGTCTGCAGATTTTGATAATGAAAATATTAATTTAATGCATTTTGCAGCCATAATTTTTTCCTTATATTTTAATTCATAGTCGAATATTATTCCTAAATATTTCAAACTATTTATTTGCGGTATTATTTTATTGTTCAAATTTTCTGCTATTTCTTTTTGTTCTTTTCTTTTCCTTCAGGTCAGTAGCATCACCTTTGCTATCCTCTCATTGAATCTTAATTTATTATCTCTAGCCCACTTATTGATTTTGTTCAATTCTACGTTAGCTATATTTTCTGCTTCCCCGACTGAATCTGCTATTAACATTATTAGCAAGCCCTAGTCGTAGTTCTCTGCTTTTGTGTGTTTTGTATATTTAAATTCGTGTAGAAGGTTGAATTAAATATTCCACAGCCCCCACATGAACCTTGTGGCACCCCTTGGTTATTTCCTTTTCCTTGCTGATGTTCTTTATAGTTATGATAGCCTTCCTGTCCTTCAGGTAGTCCTGCTTAAGGTAATAAAGTTTTCTGGGACATTCTGCTTCTCTTAGTCCTCGTAATATCGTCGGCCACCATGCTGAACGGAAGGCTCCCTGAACATCTAAACTGTCTATAATTGCCACCCCTCTCTTATACATGGAATACTGTGAATTGCCTAACTTCCATGGCAGCGTCTATCGTGTTCTTTTGTGGTGTGAATCCATATTGGCTCCCATTTAGTGAATATGTTTTGTATAGGTGGTGCATAATTATTTTGATTAATAATTTTTCCAAAATATTCCCTTCCGTATTCAGTAGACTAATTGGTCTGTACATTGACGGGTCTGAGTCTTATTTTCTCCCGGTTTGTCTATCATTTGGAACTTTGCTAGCTTCCATTTTTCGGGAAAGTGTACTGATTTGAGACATGCATTTTACAAATGTGTCATTGTTTTTGTTGTAGCTTGAAATACTATTTTAACTATTTCATTCGTTATTCCGTTAGGCCCTGGTGCTTTCTTATCCTTAAATCATTCCACTATCTGCCTGAACTTATCGTGTGTGAATTCGTTGTCTTCCGCCGTATTTATTGGTCGTTTAGTCTGTCGACTAACCTCCTTTTGCTGGTCTGTGTCTATCTGGAGGTCGTCGTCTGGGAACAGATGATCCTACATTAGTTCTATCGTTTCCTCCTTAGATTCTGTTACCGTTCACTCCGATCTCTATGATGTAGTTTATGTTTGCTCATTCCGTGTTTTACCAGTGGCTATTTTATACATCGCATTCCATGGGCTGTTTGCAGGTGTCACTGTACAGTAATTTTTCCATTACCTGTTTTCTCCCTTCTTACTGCAGTTTGAGAGTCTGCCTTCGCTTTGTTGTATTGTCTCTTACTGCTTTCTCTTAAATATTCGTTGTTAGTTTTCCATTGGAACCGTTTTCTCAAAGCATTCGTCCTCTTCCTTATATTTGTTTATTCGTCTGTACACTAGGGCACCGTCCTTTCCTTTGGTTTTGTTTCGATTTCCTTTTAAACTGTACATTACCCTGCATGTTGTTTGTATCGCAACTTCCAGCATCGACGCGAACTGCCTTATGTACAGGTCAGATTTAACCGTCTGCTTATTCCTTCATTTATTCCTTCCTCTCCGTCTCTTCTTCCTTTAATCAGGAAATTCTTGTAGGTAGTGCTATATACTTTCTCGTAAAATGTATATGTATGTACGTATGTATTAATGTAACTATGTAGGTGTGTATGTATGTAAGAATGTATGAAACTAAGTATGTATGAAAGTACGTATATTTGTATGCACGTATGTGTGGATGTAGGTGTATATGTATATATGTACGTATGTAAATATGTACACAAGAATGTATGGAAGTATTGACGTATGCATGCATGTATGTATTTATGTATTAATGAATATATGGAAGTATGTAGTTATGTACGTTTTGTAAGTATATGGAAGTATGCATGTGTGTATGCATGCATGTATGTGAGAATATATGTAAGTATATATGTATGTATGTTTGTATATAACTGTGTATGTAAATAAGTATGTATTTATATGTATGTATGAATGTGTGTAAATATGTATGTAAGTAAGTATGTACGTATTGATGTATGTAAGTATGTATATAAGTAACTAATTATGTATTTATGTATGAATGTATGGAAGTAGGTGTGTATGTGTGCCTCAATATATCGATGTTTATGTGTACATATATGCATGTATGAATGTGGGTATATATGTTTGAATGTATGGAAGTATGTATGGATATATGTATGTATGTATGTATGTATGAATGTATGCATGTATTTTTGTACGTACGTGCGTACTTACGTAGGAGCGTAAATAGGTATGTATGTATGTAAGTATATACATATATATGAATGTAAGGAAGTAAATAAGCATGAATGTATCTGTGTACGTAAGTATGAAGTATGGAAGTACGTTTTTAGTTATGTATGCACGAATGCAAGTATATGTGTACTTACGAATGTATGTAAGTATGTATGTATGTTTGTATATATGTATGATTTATAGAAGCATATACGTAATTGTGTATGTATGTAGGGATATATTTATGTTTCTATGTATGTACGAATGAATGAATGTATGTATGTATTTACGTTTGTGTGTATGTAGTAAGTATTTTTATGTATGTATGTATTCATGTTTGTATATATGTATTTATGTATGTATGTGTTGATATATGTACGTAGGAATGTACGTAAGTATTTATGTATGTGTGTAATTATGAATTTATTTATGTATGCTTGTTTATACGTATGTATGAATGTATGGAAGTGTGTATATATGTTTGCATGTATGTATGTACGTATGAATGTATGCATTAAGTGTGTTAGTATGTGTATATATATGTATGAATGTACGGTAGTTTGTATATAAATGTTAGAATATATGTATATATATGTGTATGTATGCATGAATGTGCGGAACAATGTATACAGGTGTATGAATGTATTTATATATATGTATATGTGTCTGTATGTTTGTATATATATATATATGTATGTATGTGTGTGTATGTATGTATGCCTTCGTGTGTGTATGTGAATGTATGTATGTATGCAGATGTGTTTGCATGTGTGTATGAATGCAGGTGTTTTTGTATATGTGGATGAATATATGAATAAATGGAAGGATGTGTGAATGTATGTATGCAAGTGTCTATGGATCTATGTTTGTAAATATGTATGTATGTATGCATGTAATTATGTGTGTGTATGTATATATTGTGTACGTATATATGGATGTATGTATGTATGTTTTTATGTATGTATGTATGTATGTATGGTTGAATGTATGAATGTATGCATAGATATAATTGTGTTTATATACGTATGTATGTATGTGATATGTATGTGTGTGTCTGAATATGTATGTGTGTACGTATGGATGTATGTATTTGTAAGCCTATATATATGTGTATATGCGTATATATATATGTATTGATGTAAGTATGTATGTGTGTATGTATGAATTTGTATATGTTTACAGCGTGTCCTAGGAGAAATGTGCCAGACTTCGACAAGGTTTCATTATGTGAAATTATACCGATACAACCCAAAACACCTATGTCCAAATTTGAACGTTTACAGAAAAAATTGACACAAAATTTAGAAAATTTGGCACCTTTTACACACTTATTTTTTACAAAATACATATTAAACCTGGCAGAAATATATGGTTTCTATAATATTATTAACTGTACTTTATATCGAACTAATGTGTGAGTAATATAAAGCCATTAAATTTAACTACAAATACACTTGCATTCATTTCAAAAATCTCCTAACGTTTCCAAGCACTATACATGAGAAAGCCCAGCGGTGACGTTAGATGTCTGATTGCGCATTCCGTTGTAATTATATTATATAACTGTATTAAAATACGTACCTGCTTTGCAGTAATTTTTCAAAGAGTTCTCCAACAGCTGCAATGCACTTTTCGGCACGCAATAAGACTGATTAATTAGCGGAAGCAATGTTGTTTGGATGGTTGCAGATATGTTCTGCCGATGAAAAATACGATCGCGCAGTGCTGCTTGTGATTCGACCTTATTTTCTTACAATAACGTCTTCATGTGGCACCAGAGGGAAAATTAAGAGGCGTAAGTTCTGGCGACCTCAGTGGCCATGCAACTGGCCCACCATGACCTAACCAGCGGTTAGGGAAGGATTCATAAAAGTAGTCTCTCACGTGCCGAGTGTAATGTGGGGGAGTCCCATCATGTTGGATGTACATTTGTCTCCGTAACTTTAACGGGATGTCTTCCAACAAACCTGGTAACTCATTCCGCTGGAAGACTTCATACGCATTTCCCGTTATATTGTTGTCAAACACAAAAGGTCCGATCAACTTGTTACCAAGCACACAACACCATACATTCACTGTAAATCTCCTTTGGAAGGTGCCTACACTTGTCTCATGTGAATTATCGTGTGACCACATATGCACATTTCCTAAATTATTTACACCGTCCGGCGTAAAAGACGCCTCATCACTGAATAAAATGACGCTTAACATTTCAGGATGAGCTTTCATCCAGCGGCACAAATCCATATGTTGAGCATGGTCGCCTGGTTCCAGATGTTGTACCCTTTGATCATGGTAAGGATATAAATCTTCTTCATGGAAAGTTCGCCACACTTGCATACGCGATACGCCGATGGGAGAAGCCATTCTGCGAGTGGACAGACGTGGACTTCTCTGCACCATTTGAATAATGTTCTCTGTTGTGTTAATCATTCATACCACCTCCCTTTCACACCGCACAGCAACACTTGGAAGAGGAGCAGTATCACGCAATGTCTGGTGAATTCGAGTAAATATACTTTGAGATGGAAACCTTCGAAAGGGAATAGGCATTCGGCATTTTTCTACAGCAGCACGTGCATTGCCATCGCAAAATCCATACACAAAATGCATGTCAAAATATTCGACGTGGGAAAACACAAAAGGCATTTTACCAAATCCGTACAACTAACCTACCTACCATTTAAAACGCTGCTGTAAACTGCACTACATATAAACCTGAAGGAAATAGGCGTGTAGTTCTGTGGCTAACGTGAGCTGAATTACCGTCATATGACAACAAATTCAGGGACGGAAATGGACAAGATTGTCAGCTGTAAAGGTGCAGTGTGTGGACTCACAAGAAGACGTTCCATTCTCTGGCCATTATGTCAGTAAATTTCATTTATGGACATATGTGTTTTGGGTTATATTGGTATACTTTAACATAAGGAACAATTTCCCGAAGTATGGCACATTCATCCTGGGACATCCTGTACATATATATATATGTATGTATGTATGTATGGATGGTAGTACTATGTATGAATGCAAGTATGTAAATATGAAAGTATGTACGAATGTATCTATTTGTGTATGTATGTATATTCGTTTGAATTTACGGAAGAATGTATGCATGTATGAGTTTATGTAAGTATATACGTATGTATGAATGTGTGTACGTTTGGAAGTATGTGTGTATGTATGTACAAATGTATGTATGTGTGTGTATGTACATACGTTTGCATGTATAAATGTATGAATATATGTATATATATATACATATATTTGGATATATATATGAATGTATAAAAGGATGTATGAATTTTGTATGCAATAATGTATGTATGTATGCATGTATGTTGTGTAGGTGTGTATTCATGTACGTATGTACGTATGAAAGAAAGAACATGTCTATGTATGCATGTATGTGTGTGGGATGTATGCACATTTGTGTGTATGCATATATGTATATATTTATGTATGTATGATTGTATGTATGAAACTCTGGATGTATGAATGTATGTACATATTTATGTATGCATAAGTGTATGTATATATGAATGTATGGTAGAATATATGTATGTACTTATGTATGCATGTGTTATGTGTTTGTAAGTATATATGTGCGTTTGCATACGAGGATATATGTATGAATGTATGGAAGTATGCCTGTATGTATAAAAGTACAGAAATATGTATATATGTATGTATGCAGGTATGTACGTAAGTAAGTATGTATGAATATATGTGTTTGTATGTATATATTTATGTTTATATTTAGGTATGTATATATGTATGATTGTATGTAAGAATTTATTTAAGTATGTATGTATGTATGAATGTATGGAAGAATGTATGTATATATTAATATTCATTTATATATATATGTGTATCTACGGATGAACGTACATATGTATGTACGGACTTTTATACGTATGTACGTACGTACGTATGTACCTATGTATGTAGGAAAGTATGAATATATGGAAATATGTACGTATATAAGATAGTTTTAGGCATATAAAAATGTGTGGAATTATACATATATGTATGTAGGTATGTACGTATGAAAGATTGCATTTATATACGTAATAGGAATTTATGTATGCATGTATTTATATACGTATTTAGGTATGTATAAATGTACGGATATATGTATGTATATATACATGAATATTTTTATGTATTTGTATATGCTTGTATGAATGTGTATATGTACGTATATATGGATGCATGTGTGTGTAATTTTTAATGCATATACGTACGTATATGAGTATGTATTATATTTGTAGGTACGTAAGCATACAAGTATGAATGTATGTAGGTATTTATGAATGTATGTATATATGAATATATTACGTTTTTATAATTGTGTATACAAAGGTATATATTTCTGTGTGTACGGATTTATATATGTTTGCATGTATATATGAATGTAAGTTTTTATGCATGTATGTAGGCAAGTACGTATATATGCATATATATGTGTAAGAATATATGTATGTACATATAATTTTATGTATGTATGTGTGAATGTACGGAAGTATGTATATGTGTATAAATGTATGGAAGTAGGTATATATGTCTATAAGTAAGTATGTATGTATGAATGTATGGAATTGTGTATGTATGTATGTACGGATATACGTATGAATGAATGCATGCACAGATATATGTATGCATCTATGAATGTATGTGTTAATATAAGTTTGTATATATGTATATATGTATACGCGTACATATATGTATGTATGTATATATGTAGGTAAGTATGTATGTATTAATGTAGGAAATATATATCTATATACATATGTACGTATGTAGGTAAGTATATTTGTATATATGTGCTATGTATGTATGATTGTATGAAATTATGTATTTATGATTGCATCTATGTATTTATGTATGAATTTATATATATATGTATGAATATATTTGTGTGTATGTATGTATTTATCTGCGTACGATTGTATGTATGTAAGCACGTATATGTGTATGAATATACGTATTTGTGTACGTATGTACCTCCGTAATTACATAGGTATGTATGTATGCAAGTATGAATGTGTGGAATATGTATGTATGTATGAATATATGTATACACGTATGTATGTATGTATGTACGAATTTATATATGTGTGTATGTAAGTTCTTATGTATGTACGTACTTACGTTTGTATGTATGTATGTGTGCTTGCATGTTTGTAAGCATGCATGCATTCATCTAAATATATATATACATATATATCTATGTTTGTGTATAAGGACGTACGATTGTATGTATGTAGGTATGTATGTTTGTATGTATGTTTGAATATATGGAAATTTGTATGTGTGTATGCATGTATGTGTTTTTGTAAGAAAGATTTTATGGAAGTATGTATTTATGTAAGTAGGAATGTTTGGAAATAAGTATGTATCTATGTGTGTGCGTATGTTTTAAATATATATGTACGTGTGTATATACGAATGTATGTTTATATGTCCGTATGTATATATGTATGTACGTACGTGCATATTTATAAATTTATGTACGTATATTCATATGAATGTACGTATGTGTATTTGCAAGAATGTTTGAAACCATTAATGTATGTAGTTATTTAATTATATATGTATGAATATATGTGTATATTATGGATGAATGTAGGTATGTACGTACGTATGTATGTGATTATGTACATAACTATGGATATATTTTTATGTATGTATGTGTTTATGTATGTACGTATAAATGTATGGACGTATGTATGCAAGCGTATAGATATATAAATGTGCATATATATATGTATGATTGTGGAATGCATGGATGTATGCTTATATGTACGTATGCATGTCTGTATATATATGTGTGTTTATGAATGTTTGTATTATGTATATATGTACGTATGTGTTGTGTATTTATGTATGCATGGATGTACGGAATTATTTATGAATATAAGTTTATATGTGTAAGTGTGTGTATGTATGTATATATGTATGTATGTATGTTAATATGTGCGTAAGTATGGATGTTTGTATGAATGTTTGGAATATTATACGAATATATGTATTCATGTATGTATGTTTGCGTTTATTTTTAGGAATTTATAATATATAGTGTGTGTATATATACGTATGTATCTGTGAGTGAATGCGTGTATGTATGTGTGATTATATGTAGCAATTTGGGAATGAATATATTAATGAATGTGTATGAATTTATGTATGTATTTATGTATCTACGAAATTATGGAACGATTTATGAATGAATGTTTGTTTAAATGTATGAATGTTTGAATGTATGGATTTACGTTTGTATGCATGTATGAATATATATATAGATATGTGTGTGTGAATATTTCGATTTCTGTTTTTTGGTATGTTGAAGTGTATGTATTATGTTTATATGTAAGTAGTTATACATGTGTGAATGTAAGGATTTATGTATATATGTATGGAGATATGCATTTCTTTTACATTCATGTTTCCTTGCATCATTACAATTGTTCCAAATTAAACACCATCAAAATGACACGTATGGACAATCTTTATTTCACTATTAGTTGTCCATTTCTATATGTTTCGAACTTCAGGGAGCTCATCATCAGGTGTTCAATTTTTATACACCGTACAGGCAGTCTCTTGCATAGTGTGTACGGCAATATGTAATGTTTGTCTTCAGTTACCTCTATGATATAATTTTATTATTACAATTTTTATAAAAAATTTTTTAGAAATAAAAACTCGTGTGGTTAGAAAGTATAAATAAATATATATATATAAATTATTGAATTTGTCTTTTAAAATTTTATTTAAAAAATGCAATGTTTTTGTTTAGTTACTTTTTTGTTTTATTCCACCTCTTTCCCTACGTGTTCTGTTACCGACGGTTTGTGTGTCACAGGTGGTTGACCTGATTATATAATTAGTAGGCGGGTGAGTTTCTGTAGTTTCGTGTGTTGGTGATCGATTCTTGGGTATTCTGCAGTTGTAATCTGTTATTAACTCGAAGAATGGATTATGTTCTCCATGTAATTTTTTCGGTATTAGTTTCCCTTCTTTCTGGGTGGTTTGAATCAGTAATTGTTTGTATGGTA
>Ga0131853_10025994_pt1 | contig 10538 bp, 7 predicted proteins | sample TergutLab28metaG_FD_92764 | JGI IMG/M metagenome (GOLD analysis project Ga0131853, IMG submission 92764) | Labiotermes labralis P1 segment gut microbial communities from Petit-Saut dam, French Guiana - Lab288 P1 (version 2) (version 2) | ecosystem: Host-associated > Arthropoda: Insects >... | reverse complement strand
GATGCACAAAATTTGTTTCACAATAAGTTTTATTTCATGCCTCTACATGTTTCGAGCATATGTGCTCATCATCAGGAGGTCAAAATTGCATTACACAGCCTCTGGTATCATCACACCTATAGGGAAAATCACCTGCAGCTGGTACAGAGGATAAGGACAGGTCGAGCTACACTTCTCCCGCTACATTCCTTCATGGACCGAGTAAGAACAATTTCACCTGCAGCCTCTAAGTACCCTGACAGGAGATATCGTGCCGATTGGTTCTCAGTTATGGACGTCTCGGAGCAGACTGCTGTACACATCTTCTTTTACTGTCATGTAGAAAAAAATATCTTTTGGAAAGTGGGCAACTACCAATCGAAACGGCGTTCTACGGCTCCTTAAAAGTGACACGTAGGTCATAAAGTCCTAACTTAATAAATGCAGCTCTCTGGTCATACAAACAGCAACATGCGAAAGCCATTTTGACTAAACTTCCCCTCATTTCTTTCTCTCCTTTATAGGAATATCACACAGAATGCAATGTGAATAATGCTGTACGAGTCACGGACTCCATTCAATTACATAAAGTGCCTTAGTTCCCTTTATATCCCACCCCCTTGTGCTACACAATACAGTTTGTACACATCACAATCTAGTCTCGAATTCGTGGACGTTTACCTCCAAAATCTGAGCGATACTTGAATATCTCTTTCATGAAAGGTCTTTTATTCCAGAAAATATTTGGACGACACAAATGAAAATGGAATTACCGTATAAAACCTTAAAAATCAGAAAATGCTGCCGTGACCTTACTGATGGAAAGTTGAAAAGCTGTCGTGAATAAGACGCAGTTTCTTCAAAAGTAGGTGTACATAAGAACAAAAGGTCTCAGGCCAAGTGCAAAAAACGAATTCGCAAAATTATAAGATGCCGACGACAGAAATGATGCAGCAAGTAAAGCAGCAGCCTGTGAAATCGCTTTACCAGCAACACCAGCTGCTTGATCATGAAAACACACGACGATCCCTCAGCCAGTGTACCGGAAGTGTCACAGTTTACAGCACTGACAAATTCTGTATCAACTGTCAACTCTCCTACATGAAACACATTCACATTCCACGGTCTGTATTTAGTATAATTTGATATTTTCCGGACATGCTGATTACTAAGTAGCCCCGCGATGATGAATGGTGGTGATCGCCGCATACAGCACCATACAGATGTGTGCGCTCTAATAGAGTTTGGTGCTACGATATTGAATTTGGCTGTGACTTAATGAGCCAATTTAATATGACGGCTCCCAGTACAAATAGTGGTGAACCAGATAGTACTCAATGTTAAAAAGAAGCGCAAATAGATACGTGTTGTGTTGTGTTGTGTTAGCTAAACGAGTTCAACCAGCAACCAAGGGGATGTGTGCTCATAATTTGGAAGGTAAAGCATGCAGGCATGTTCAAATGCTGAACGGAATGGTTCAATATAATTACGCACAGGGATATAATTATGTAATATATGTGAAGTTTCCGTGTTAACTCCACGGACACATATAGGGGACTGGAGGTACAGCTCCACTTATTTTGACACCCTGCACTAGATGGAGATAAGTCTTAAGGTTGACACAGCAGCTACTTTGTTCCTGGGAAACGCACCGCTGTTACTGTTTGAGCAGGAAGGTGGGTGAGTCACAGGTCCTGTCTTCATGGGTGAGTCACAAGTCCTGTATTCATGGATGAGTCACAGGTCCTGTCTAGACGCTACGTAAAAAAGACAAACAGTTTGCTCCTTCCCAGACTCGAACCAAAATACCTTAATATTCTAGCCCGTATCCTACACAGTCTGAAATAGCCGAGCAAAACATGTGGAGCCTGATTCTTGTTAAGTAGACGAAAACTTTAAAGTAGGTACAAGTACGTTAAGTTTCGGAACCGGTCTGCTACAGTTCTTGTAATCCTGGGATGTGAAAGCCGTGTTTGATGAAAGGAAGAGGATCAAGTGTCAGTGTGCACAAATATCAGCAACATTTGTGTGCTTTTTTTGGGGGGGGGGGACAGGCCATCCCGTCTTGTATTATCAAATTTGTATAATATATTACGTATCGTCAATACACAACATACATCAAACAAGATGCAATAATAACAATTAGGTTATATTTGGCTACCTGTTTCGGCCGTAGCCGGCCATCTGCAGGCCAACTAAGAACAATATTAAGGTACAGTATAAACAGTATTCAATGGAATCCAATTGAGTACTATTTTTACTGTACCTTAATATTGTTCTTAGCTAGCCTGCAGATGGCCGGTCACGGCCGAAACATGTAGCCAAATATTACCCAATTGTAATTATTGCATCTTGTTTGATGTATGTTGTGTATTGACGGTGCATAATGTATTATACAAAAACATTTGTATGTACTCGTAATTACACACCGACGTGCTCATATCAGAGACTGCAGAGTGTCATCTGGTGGGACGGCTGATAAATAACGAACTGAAGACCATGTGGAAGAAAGCAATAAGCAATTGAAGGTGGATAGTAGATTGACCCGCTTTGCATCTGCCATGCACGCTGTAAGAAAATCCACTCACCCACCCTCCCCAACCACCCGCGTTCAGTACACATTTCAATTTTCTCACTCGTCCCAACTACCCTGTTTTCTGATTCAGTTCCTTCCCTTACTCATCCATACCACTCACTTTCAATTCTCAAGTTCCATCACCCACTAATCCCCACCATCTACGTTTAGTGTTCAGTTTCATTCCCCTACTCCTCCCCAGCACCATCCTTTGCCTGGGAGAACAAATAAAATTACCAAAATCCTCAGTCGGTGGTTTCTGTCTCTGTCGAGATTCGAATGGGGCAGCTCCAAAATACAAGACTCAAACTTATCGGCTGGTCCATCGTGAACTGTGCAGAGGTTAGACATGTCAAGGGGAAGTGAAGGAAAGAGGGCTTAGCCTTGCGTGCAGTCTTCGCATACACCCTGGCTTAAACATGAGGGAGAGTCACACATGCAGCGAAATTTGTCGGAATATTTACCCTGTACTTTGTTGCAGGTGATGATGTGCGGGCATGCAAAGCGACTGCAGCTGGATGGGTGATGCTGTCTGACAACTCAGACATCAGCCGGGTCCATAAAATACGGTTTAGCCGGGACGGGGCTCGTATTTGCCCTGGATCAAGTGTCATGCTGGCGAGGGATGAGATTTGTCATAGTCAGCAGAATGTATGATTGGACGGCAGTTGTATGACACAACCACATCGCGTCTGCAGCCATGTGATGACAGCGCACCCTGCAGAACTATTTATCTTATTCGGTTTGGAACATGCAAACAGAGAGTGCAAAAATAAAATTGGCATAATCAATTAAAATATCGGCAGGTTGGTCTCGAAACAAAATTTTGAATATGTATTCCAAATTGGGGTACAGCGTGACCTTGGAATGCGATATGTTTACGAGTTCTCAATTAAAAGGATGTAAAATAAACGTAACTTTTCGTTACCAAGCCAACTCTTCTCCATGCCAACTCCACATTCTAGCAAAACTATCGTTCTCGGCGACTCTTTTAGGCTCTTGCAGTTTTCCGCATATTCTCGAATGCGCATAAAGTCACAGAATTGCTGGTCGGTCTGCGCAGAAGCAGCAACACAGAAGCGTGCCTCTCTGAAGTATAAAGAGGGATTTGCTTCTGGAGCCCGAATAAAACCACTGAAAGAAACCTCAGGCAAAATGTGGAAGTTTAGTGAATGAATGAGCTTCTTGCACTAATTACACAACACTGCAAACTGTGCACTGCACTAATTACACAACACTGCAAACTGTGCACTTCACTAATTACACAACACTGCAAACTGTGCAATACACTAATTACACACCACTGCAAACTGTGCACTGCACTAATTACACAACACTGTAAACTGTGCACTGCACTAATTACACAACATTGTAAACTGTGCACTGCACTAATTACACAACACTGCAAACTGTGCACTGCACTAATTACACAACACTGCAAGCTGTGCACTTCACTAATTACGCAACACTGCAAACTGTGCACTGCGCTAATTACACAACACTGCAAACTGTGCACTGCACTAATTACACAACACTGCAAACTGTGCACTGCACTTATTACACAACACTGCAAACTGTGCACTGTACTAATTACACAACACTGCAAACTGTGCACTGCACTAATTACACAACACTGCAAACTGTGCACTTCACTAATTACACAACACTGCAAACTGTGCACTGCGCTAATTACACAACACTGCAAACTGTGCACTTCACTAATTACACAACACTGCAAACTGTGCACTGCGCTAATTACACAACACTGCAAACTGTGCACTGCACTAATTACACAACACTGCAAACTGTGCACTGCACAACGTAGTAAACGTGTCTGCCAAAGTTTTCTTTACTTTCAAATTATCACACAGTTTCACGATACAAGCGCAAATATCGTTTTCTTGAAGCCCAAAAGAAAAGTGCTGCCTTCTGTGAGCTGATTTGCACAAAGCTCACGCACGCTCCACACTATTACTTGCAGATTTCTCATAATGAATTTCGAAAAATTCGGACAATAAATGTGGAATATACAGACAGAAATTATTCGACGCCCCTAAGCATATTGTGGCTACCGCCGCACCAATTTTCCCAAAACTGACAAACAGTCAATACATTTTCAGACGTCCCCTTTGTCAAGCGTTATCCGATTCGGCCGAGAAATGTATAAAGTGCGGTTCAAATTTAAGTGACGCACGAAATAAAGTTTGAATTTCGCTGCTGCAATTTGCACGAAACTCAAAATTCCTCAGTCACATTGCGCTCAAATCAAACACAACCAATTCACCCAAACAGTTAAACAAAAGTGTGCAAACCCGCTGACACCTGTCACTATATTATAACTGTCACTGAGCCCATTTCGACGAAAATCACCAAGACTGTGCAACATTTGTATAGAAGTCCTGCTCATAATTTTGTAAAAATCCAGTAAACCATTAAGTCGCCGACACTGGGGAGATCAGACGTGCGGACGGACGTACATCTACTGCGCACAAGAAGTTAAACTGTTACTTCAGAAATAGAAAGATCAAAAGGATTTATTCTCACCTTATTAAAAAACGCTTCTTAGTTATAGTAAAGATAGACAGGTTGCTTGACGAGGCAGAATAAAGAAAATGAGCAAATGGTACGTGTAACGGCCACCGACTTGCGGCTTGGTTTGAAGAAACGAGATACCGCAGACAGCAGCAGGGAGGACATTTGAACTGTTTATTTGCCGAAAAGAAGTAGACAGAATTACGGCTGCAGTGTGTTGTTGGGTACAAGTATATGGCTTTACGGTTACAGTGTACTGTTGGGTAGAAGTACACGGATTTACGGCTACAGTGTGTTGTTGGGTACAAGTACACGGCTTTACGGCTACAGTGTGTTGTTGGGTACAAGTACACGGCTTTACGGCTATAGTGTGTTGTTGGGTACAAGTACACGGCTTTACGGCTATAGTGTGTTGTTGGGTAGAAGTACACGGATTTACGGCTACAGTGTGTTGTTGGGTACAAGTACACGGCTTTACGGCTATAGTGTGTTGTTGGGTACAAGTACACGGCTTTACGGCTAGAGTGTGTTGTTGGGTACAAGTACACGGCTTTACGGCTACAGTGTGTTGTTGGGTACAAGTACACGGCTTTACGGCTATAGTGTGTTGTTGGGTACAAGTAAACGGCATTGCGGTTAAAGTGTGTTGTTGGGTACAAGTACACGGCTTTACGGCTAGAGTGTGTTGCCGGGTACAAGTACACGGCTTTACGGCTAGAGTGTGTTGTTGGGTACAGGTACACGGCTTTACGGCTACAGTGTGTTGTTGGGTACAAGAACACGGCATTACAGTTAGAGTGTTTTGTTGGGTACAAGAACACGGCTTTACGGCTAGAGTGTTTTGTTGGTACAAGTACACGGCTTTACGGCTACAGTGTGTTGCTGTGTACAAGTACACGGTTTTACGGCTATAGTGTGTTGTTGGGTACAAGTACACGGCTTTACGGCTACAGTGTGTAGTTGGGCACAAGTACACGGCATTACAGTTAGAGGGTTTTTTTGGGTACAAGAACACGGCTTTACGGCTAGAGTGTGTTGTTGGGTACAAGTACACGGCTTTACGGCTACAGTGTGTTGTTGGGTGCAAGTACACGGCTTTACGGCTACAGTGTGTTGTTGGGTACAAATACACGGCTTTACGGCTACAGTGTGTTGTTGGGTACAAGAACACGGCTTTACGGTTACAGTGTGTTGTTATGTACAATACACGGCTTTACGTCTGCAGTGTGTTGTTGGGTACAATTACACGGCTTTACGGCTACATTGTGTTGTTGGGTGCAAGTACACGGCTTTACGGCTACAGTGTGTTATTGGGTACAAGTACACTGCATTACGACCACAGTGTGTTGTTGGGTGCAAGTAGACGGCTTTACGGCTACAATATGTTTATGGGTACAAATACACGGCTTTACGGCTAGTGTGTGTTGTTGGGTACAAGTACATGGCTTTACGGCCACAGTGTGTTGTTGGGTACAAGTACACGGCTTTACGGCTAAAGTGTGTTGTTGGGTACAAGTACACAGCTTTACGGCTACACTGTTTTGTTGGGTACAAGTACACGGCTTTACGGCTACAGTGTGTTGTTGGGTACAAGTACATGGCTTTAGGGCTACAGTGTGTTGTTGGGTACAAGTACACGGCTTTACGGCTACAGTGTTTTGTTGGGTGCAAGTACACGGCTTTACGGCTAGTGTGTGTTGTTGGGTACAAGTACACGGCTTTACGGCTACAGTGTGTTGTTGGGTACAGGTACACGGCTTTACGGCTAGAGTGTGTTGTTGGGTACAAGTACACGGCTTTACGGTTACAGTGTGTTGTTGCGTACAAGTACACGGCATGACGGCTACAATGTCTTTCTGAGTACAATGACACAGCAGTGCAACAAGGACAGAGAGGCAGTGTGACAGTTGTGGCTGGGAGGAAGGAATGAATATAGTAAATAGAATTGTGGGATTTAGAACCGATGGTATTGTTCGGTCATGGGACTAGCTATTGGAGAGAAGAACGATGCATAACAATAAAGAGGGAAATCCAAACTGTCTAAGAAAAATATGATTCCTTATAACTACATTCAGGGGGGTTGAAAAACAGCCTCGTGTATGCGCTTGTGAAAGCCTCTCTTGAATGGAACTCAAAATAATTATAAACCTCCATTCCAATTTTGTGTTACCCTGAAGTGATTTATTTTTAGAATAGAGAACTGAGTTCAGTCAGGTGCTCTAATACAAACCTGCAGGTGCACAACACTCTAAGTACACAACTGAAAGGCATACGAATTACATTTCAGTGTACTTGCTATATGCATATAAAAACACGTATATTTCATTTATTATTTCATATATTTCCTTTTAACGGCATACTTGTATAACGACAAATACCAAACAGACATGTCACATCTATAATCTGTCATAACAAACAGACGAGCCATTTCTACACGTCTCTCTTCCCAAACATCTAAAATTCCATCAGCCGTTCTCCATCCCAGTGTTCTTTCAACTGCGTCTGTCCGTCCGTCTGCCTGTACATCTGTTCAGGTCTGATCATCACCCGGGCTGTCACTGAAATTCACGTGAATAACACAGACAGACCTAAAATAGTGTCACGCTATGGAAGTGGACTGTATTAAGAATGGAAAATCACAGACTTCAACCGACCGACCAAATACCATTGCAGCTCTACATAAGTTTCAAAAGCATTCAGTACTTGGACCGTCCACTAGACATCCAACAAACTGGTTAACTTCAAACCCGAAAGCCAGCACTTAGTCTTTCCCAACAGCAAGAAAACTCCGCTGAGTGACAACAAAGTCTCACAGCAACAGTTTCAAGTGCATCCTCACAGGTCTCAAACAAACACCCCCCCCCTCCCCAGCGGATCTTGTAATAACGTAGAATATTGATGATCCAGATGATCCAGCGCCGTCACCAGAAGACTTTCATCAATAAAACCTGACCTGCTGAAGATGAAGATACTTGGCGAATATCATCTGTTGTAACGTGCGTTTAGCAACTGTCAGATTATACTGCGGCTACATTATTTGAGTTGGTACTAAGTGTATGATTTTACACGATAAATATTTGTAAAAGAAATATAAAATTTGCGTTTATATTCTTTCGTTTATTTTCGTCATTAAATTGTATGTTAACGGTAAGAAATGTTTTTCCACGGATGAAATTGCAATTCTTAACTTGGCGCTTCTGCGAAATAATGGTTTGCCATAGGACGACCCACTTTGCAACCCTCGTCCAAGAGACAGTTATGTCTAGGTTGGAGGGTTCTACAATATATACCGCTACGCCATACGTTAAGAATGTAGAATATGTCAATAAACCTCACTTACACCACATTTGTAACTTGTGAGATATACACAGTCTCGCATACTTGCAGTTTACACACATGAGAAGCATGTAGTGGCCAACATTCCAAGTTGCCACTACATGTTTCTCATGTAGACCTCCCGACTTAAATTTATTAGTTACCAATTTAGTATTTTGTATATATGTATATGTAACCACTGCCACAGGGTGACAACGCAATTGCAGTTAATAAATAATATTATTATTATTATTAATATTTCCGTGCGACCTATCCCTGTACCACAGTCCATGTTCTTAGCCCATTATTTGACCAGCCGTCACCACTAAATGTAAAGAATTTTGCAAATCTGCTTCAATATGTGTGGATGTAGCAAAGAATAGGAATGCCTCCCCTGTCCCAGGATCCGGTTTCAAATTAACCGCCAGTATTTGAGTCATCGCCAATCCTTTTTCGTCTTTACAGTTCTGAAAAGGGTAGTGTAGCGTGATCATTTGTTTACCGCAGTGAAGGAGATCTCCAAAATTCATTACGCTATTGTAATTTCATCAAGAAACTGATGCTTGTTCCATCGACTTGCTACGCGAGCATTAATTACAAACGGAGTACAGCAGAACATAATGAAGCCGAGGACGATTACAAAAAGTCTCACAAGATAATTGCATGGAGAAGAATAGGATGATGAGGCAAAGGCATGGGTTGATATAACACGTGAATTCAAAATTATACCTTCTAAAAGTAGACCTCATGTACAGTCACAGAAGAAACTGCAGTGACATCTTAGTCTAGCACACTGTTACAGTGGATAACCTATTAAGAGCCTAGGAAGCAATGCTTCAGTAGCAATCTGTCTGTCTCTCCGTCTGTCTATCCCTGCCTCTGTGTGTCACATGATATCAGCCTGTCCTCTTGCGGCATGGTGTCAAACAGCCATAAATCGAAGTTAGTTATTTTGCTTGTATAAATCATGTGAAAACTTACAGCAGTGGCGACACTGGTTGCTAGCAAGTTCCTCAGAATGCACATAGTTGCAGGCGGTAAGGCAGGTCTCTACGAGGATCACCTCGGAACCTTCAGACAGTACTTTATAGGTTACAAAATACAGTGTCTGCTGGCAGTATATTCATACCTTCCATCACTGTGAAGGTTTTTGGAACGAACAGAAAACGTCCACAGTTTCACTCTTAGCAGCTTGCCCTCAGTCTCTGTGCCGACTAGCAAGTGGTGTGATTGCAAATCGTACAGTCACACTTCTTGACGGGTTTGGTCACTGAAACATATTGACCGACAACAGTGCAATCTGTTCTTGTGACACAGTGGCAATAAACTCTGAACTCTAACTTACAGCACTCACACTTTCGTTCTGTGTTGTGTCAAATACTGTGGGCGGAATTGTCTTCAGTGCCGATGTACGTACCTTTCACTCATACGGTGTTAAAAAAGTCACGTAACGACACACGCATCTTGTCTTGTCAGCAGCACATGTAAATGCAGGACGACTGTGTTACATTTCGTGTTATATGTCAGTTAGGATGACAGTAGTGCAGTGACAGAAAGATGAGAGCGATTGACAATGGTCTGTCTGAAAGTACCGTCACAAGATTTGCTTTAACAACTCTGGTCAGGATTCTAGACACAGAACTGAAAAAGGGGTCTGCGACATATGAATTAGGAACGACGTTAGGTCAGAAATGTCAAGACGGTCTGCACTTTGAATGTATAGGCACTGTCTGCGGTACAGTCCTGTCAATAAATTATTGAAATCTATTCAGACTGAGTTACTTCTCGGGTCTTTAAATATAAAGCAGGTTTTATTAGCAATTCAAGAGCTCATTTTGGCGTATTTACTGTCACGTTGTACATTAACCTTTTGACGCCTAATGTCAACTATATTGGTCGTACCGCACCGCTAACCTCTAAAGTTGCATTTTATATATTTATTCAACAAATATACAGGGTGTCCCAGGAGGAATGTGCCAGACTTCGGGAGAGTGTTCCTTATGTTAAAGTATAGCGATATAACCCAAAACACCTATATCCAAAGTTGAACGGTTACGGAGATAATGGCCAGAGAAGTTTGAAACTTTGACAGCTGTTACACACTTATTGATTACCAAATATATATTAAAACTGGCAG
>Ga0131853_10025992_pt1 | contig 10538 bp, 8 predicted proteins | sample TergutLab28metaG_FD_92764 | JGI IMG/M metagenome (GOLD analysis project Ga0131853, IMG submission 92764) | Labiotermes labralis P1 segment gut microbial communities from Petit-Saut dam, French Guiana - Lab288 P1 (version 2) (version 2) | ecosystem: Host-associated > Arthropoda: Insects >... | reverse complement strand
GAGGGCCCCCCCTTTCCTTCCCGGGCCCAGAAAGGGGGTGGTGTTTCGGCTTCTGCCCCCCCTCGCCTTTTTCCGGGGGGAAAGCCCCCCCCCCCCCCAGGTACACATTGACACAGAAAGCTGGGTGGGTCCCATAGACGTTCTGGACGATTCGGTGAACAGACAGACCTAATGCCCCTGCTTGGTTATCGAAACATGATTCCTCAGTGACGCAGACTGTGGCCTAGTTACATCATGTCGGTCGATGACAGTACGTATACTTGTTTTGGCTAATTCTTATACCAGCATCACTGCCAAACACAAGAAGTCACAAAAGTCATTTAAATTGTCATGAAGAATCAAAGAACCTCCCTGATGGTAGCCGCTGCAGCGAAGGTAGCACCCCTCTTTCACATTCAGGAGGTCCAAGGTGCAAATCTGAAGAATGTCCTTCCAGCTGGGCCGCGATCGTTTGCTTCTACATTCTGCTCAATCATTTCCTCCTTTCTTAGACCATGGGCCTGTTTATCCACAGTGTAACACCCGGTGCCATTCTGATGGTACTGCTGACATCTACCATCAGACGATCTGCCTGTTACTATTCGTAAAATCACATCACATAACTTTTGTCTTTGTATGTGGTAAGCAACACTGCATAAACTGCATAAATCAGAAACGGCAGGCTAACAAGTTTATGCATTTGGGAGCATTTAGCTCTTGTGTTTGGCCCACAGGAAGTACAAGCAATATTTCGTAAAATCGACGTATCTCTGTCCTCAGCTAAAAACCTGGGGAGAAAGCACACTCAGTTTGGTCTGTTAGAGACGGCTATTCTCAACATCTGCTCCTGAAGCTGAGAACAGTTGGGTCTTAAAGACCGAACCTAGTATCTGCCCAGACTTCTTACTTTTTCGTACATATATTTTCCTATTTTTGTACGTTTGGAACACCAGAGAATGAAAAATATTCAGACACCTAGCAATGTTCAAAATCCTTCAAAACCGAATTTCACATTTTCTTATTCCTGGTTCTCTCTGTATATTTTAACTTGTTCATATAAAGCTCACATCTCTTCCACACATGGATATTCTGGTTGCCTCGTTTGTCTAGTACTCCACTTCTCCTTCGAGGACCCCACTGTTTGTTACTTCAGCTCACTGGAATTTCAAACTCATCGTTTGCTCAATAATTTCATTTTCATTTTCCGCATTACAATTAAGTGGCACTCCTAGTATTGCCTTTTTCTTGTAGTTGTTAGATCACCAATTTAAATCTTTAACGACTGACTGATAGAGACGTCGCAGGTTATCGTCGCTCCGCAATTTAGCAGTAAATCATCTCCACAGCAGACTCTGTCTCCCTTCTAATTTGTACCCTTGTTTTGTTTCTTCTTTTCATTTAATTCATTCTTCGCTGATCACAGAATCATTTCACGTTCTGAAATACACGAAGCTCCTTTAAATAACAGTAAATAAATATCTACTTCAGAAGACTAGATTTTAATACGCCTTTTCAACATAAAACACATTCGCGTGTTTCTTCTCATATTCTTCTAGTCAGCTACCCGCACCCGATATTCAAGACACCAACACACGTCTAATTAACTGAAACAACTTTTAGATCATCCAAGGGACTTGAACACAGCAACAAAAACAGACTGTTCAACTTTCAAAGTAAAGACAACTAATCCAGTCAAGCTATGGAGGATGCAGTATTGCAGTAGGCATTTGTTCCCAAGAGGCAGCTATGTATTGATTTAATCTATAACACAATAAAGCAAAGGACTAACCTGACACGTGTCCTGGCTGGCTGCGTCTCGAATTCTACCTGCCTCACACGTGGAAGTTAAGGGCAAACAAAAAAAGAAAAAAAGGGCATATGATAATTTTATTAATTTATTTGCACAAACGTACACAAATACACGTTCCTTTTTTTTCTTAGTAATTGACCAACTTAATGCACAAATTCTTCTTTTATAATAAGTTTATTATATGCCTCTAGATGTTTCGAGCACTATGTGCTCATCGTCATGAGGTCAAAATGGTTTTACACAGCATCTGGTATCATCACACCTGTAGGTGATCGTCCGGTGCACGGGATGATACCAGATACTGTATAATACAATTCTGACCTCCTGATGATGAGCACAACAGTGCTCGAAACGTGTAGAGGCGTATAATAAACTTATTATAAAACAAGAATTTGTGCATTAAGTTTGTTAATTACTAAGATTATACTGAGATGTACGGTCAGCAAAACATCGAAATACGTTCCTTTATTTATTTTACCACGGTGTATTAATAATTATTTTACGTAACGATAAAAATATGAGCAGTATTAGTGAATTATTCTTGCTTTATTTGACGATGCACTCCGAATTGCACTCTTCTAAACTATCGAATAGAAAGTTGATTGTAAATAATGTACTGAAAAAGATTTTAAAGGAACCACTTCTGTTCGAATTTAAGGTACTACCAAATAATTTGCTTACTGGAATTGGTCAAAATGTCACTTACGCGAGCGCCGGATAAGAACTGAAAGCCTCAGTTAGATGACACATAGTCTCTGTGCTCTTGCCTAGACACGGTAAATGAAGGTACTGAGAAGAATACATGAGCCGCCTTTCCTTTGGATTTAATACATACATACATAAAAGCCGAAGTGAGGGGAAGACGATAAGAAGACGTAAGCGGCTACTGAATGGCCCTAAGAATAAGAAAGGATTCGGGAAATTGACAGAGGAAGCACTATACCGCACTTATGGGACAACTAGCTTTGGAAGAGGCGCTGAACCTTTCGTAAGACAAGTTACAGAATGAAGGAATGCAAGCAAGTCTATAAAATCCAGTGGTTTAACCCCAAGGATGACCTTCCATCTTCAAGGGTAAGCCATTTATCCTTGAAGACGTAACTCCCACGATCCTTCACAACGTGCGGAGTCACCCACCAAACGTCACAGCGCCACTTCCCCAGTCAGTCAGTAGTTCGTCGCATTCAGCTTGTCAGTCAACTAATTAGTAACTGTGACAGTGGGCCAGCATGTTTGTTACATAATCAGGGATTTCGGAACATCAATCACTTCTGGCAAACAGGCGCGCTCACTTTGTGTTATCACTTCTTTCATATATATATATATGGTAAATATTACGGCCACTTACACTGTAAATACAGGTACACAAATATATCAGAAATGTGCTTCCTTATCTAGGTATGAATGACGGGCGGCAGGATGATTTATACAGAGGTAAGTGACGTTTAACACTTAAACGCTGCACTAAATAGAAGGTAAAATTTCACCCCCAGCTGAGAACAGATCTAAACGTCTAGGAAATTGCAGACCAGTGTTTCCTAACCACGGATCATGCATTGAGGCCTGTAAATGTTTTCATTGGAAAGAGTCTCTCGGGATATGAAAAATTATTTTACGGGTGCTACATGAAAAATGGGATGGAAATATTAGGCAGACATTTGGGAGTCAAGAAGGGAAAAAATTTCAATTCGGAAACCTATTCAGAACCATGTGTTTGGAATATAAAGAAGACAGCGGACAACACCAGAAACGGGCCTTCAAGAGATAAAGTTTACCAAGTTAGGATGTGAATCGAACTAGCCCAGCATTCTGCCCGGAGGCAATGTTTGACATCAGCGGTGTTCGGCGCCCATGTTAGTTACTGTGATGGTCTAACTGTTCTTGGCGATCCACTGACAGAATTATATAAAAATGTTGTTAGACGACATGAACTGTCAATCCAGCGCTCTTTGTGTCGTGAGTTCATACACCACTACACTCTTTAACACGTGGTTTATGGACGTTTCAAAGAGTTAATGGAACTTCAGAGTGTTAGCACCGACTAACACGTTACGAGACAACCTATTCCACTAACACGCATAGCCTTACATCCATCAGCACAAGTGTTCAGTGACAAGTACAGAAAAACATGTTTAACATCGACATCATTGTTAGTCATTGCAACTTGGTTCATTCCCACACGACTTCCCCTTTAGCTACAACAGCGCTGAGCGGTTGTGGGGGAAATTAAACGTGCATGAAATACGCCTGTGGATATACTGCATTGGAAACTGTGCTCACGGGGGTTCTTTGTAGGTATGGATGATAACGAAATGGCAGTATAATACACTCATCAGTACGAACATGAAGTTAGGTCTCCGACGTGTCCCGGAATAAGTATGGCGAAAGAAAACGACAAAACTGTGCCTATTTCCAAGTACCATATCGTGAAGGCTTATAGCGGGGTGGGGGGGGGGAGATGCAATTTCCCACGCTTTCTTAACCTCACTGGGAGCAATTAGCATTAAGCTGCGGCTGCTTTGCCAGCAATAAAAATCCCGTTATTCATAACACATGTGGCTACATCCGGTCCAGACACCGCGTCTGAAGACACACGAGACCAGCCGTCTAGAACGCAGCCCGCCAATTTACTGAACTTATATATTTACCCCCCTGTAATTGAATATTAAAATAAACCCGGACCGACCGCTTTCACGCCAACTTCTACTACTTTGCTACAGACAAGCAAAGTTGTGAATTTAACACATTCTTGATGGGACCATAAATATCAATATTACTTAAATTTGAGGATTCCCTTCTTCTAGGATGTGACTCTGCGTGATGGATAATTGGATACCGACGTTTCGTGTAAATATAGTGTCCTCATCGCCGAGGGTCAAAATGACCAAAAACTTGACGATTAAGAAACTACCTTACCTCGAAACGTCGGGTTGAGAGTACCCAATGAGTCACATCCCAGAAGAAAGGAATCCTCTGTCACGCTGACGCGAGAAACATCAAACTTCGCCTCACACTGTACAACATACGTTTCTCCTTAACCCTTATCCTGCTAACGTGGAGAATATGGTGAGCTCCTAATAATGCCAGCAGATGGCAGATGGGATTTAACTCGGCGTTTAAAGGGTTAATATAGAACTCAGTGAATTAAACTTACTTTTACGTACAGATTACAAAAAGTACCATTGAGCTGCCTTTGAAAAATACGAAGATCTGTAACACTTAACAAACACTCGACTTGGAGAATGTAAAGCTCACAATCCCTGGTGATACAGAAAAACGCCAAATGTCACTCAGACATAGGCCAGAAGACTGTCGTATCGTGTAACGACAGGTCAAAAAAGCGCCACTTCGTATCCGGCTGCGTTACCTACAGCTTGCTGTATCCCCAGATGGAAACATTTCTCTTCAATATCGTTGAAATCACAAATATTCTAAACTGAAACTGAAAGTCAGCAAATTTAAACGCAATGACATTGACTGCTTTTCTATAACCCACACAAGCTCTTCACTTTGTAACTCTGTATTATTTTAGCTTCTACGTAAGTCGTTCCTCGATTTACCCGACAGCTGCTTTCAAAAAACAATTCCGTTAAGTTAAATCACAAAAATTTACATTAATTTCCCTACGAACATCAATTTCTGTATGTAATGTGACTCTCAAAAATAATGAAGCTATCTTCGTTACTTTTTCCAGTTATATTAATAACAAAAGAATAACAAAAATCGAAACTCATCGACCGCACGGTAGAGTTTGCCGAACTCTCGGGTGGGTGTGAGACACAGGTGCTGGAGGACCACCCTAAGGTGTAGAACAGGTGACGGCAGTACTAGATAAGTGGGTTTCACTGAAATGGGGGGGGGGTTCCAGCAATACTGAGTTTTGCATTTATGACAGTCGAGAATGATGGTAAAACACCACTGGAAGCATTTGGTGAATCTGCTGGCTGGTGGTAATTTAAAAATCATCCACATTTGACTTCTCAAGCAACAGATGATAATAACAATCAAATGAAACACGAAAGGTTATCTCTAACATTGCTTGTACTAGAAAATATGACTCCATGTACGTCATGACTCTGCTGCCCCTCCTCCCGCCCCTTTCAAACGGTCTAGATTAGTTGATTGCATGTAGGCGATATCGCGTTTTTCTATCTCGCATATAACGAGCAGAAAGCGCGTACTGGTTTAACAACAATAGAAAGCAGAAGTGTAAGAAATATAAAGCATCACGTATACATTATTTTCAGTAAAATAAAAAGACGAATTTGAGGCAGACATTTAGTGCTGGTATTATTAACGTTACATTCAGCTAATGCACGCTTACACTGAAACTATAAAACAGAATCAAGATAAAGAGTAAGCACAAAAGCAAATGCCCGAAAGATGGGGCCGAAATTGAGTCGTATCTTCGAAGATATGTTACTGTACACAAACTTCCACATATATATATATATATATGGAAGTTTGTGTATATATATATATATATATTTAAGTGTCAGTCCAACATCCAACGTTTTCTGGTCCTCCAAGTCGTTATTAACTCACTGCAGAAAATTATAAAATAGGAGGAGCTGTGGGTAGCTAACTAAAGCCTATACCTTCCACACGACGTTAAAACCGGTAAACTGGTTCAGACGTTGAATGAACAGACACGTCGATAACATGGCGATTTCATAAGCCTAGTATTTTCCTAAATTAAAGTAAGCTAGGGTAGAAATCAAAAGCACCATAATTAATTTAGTACCTGACCGGGAAATTCAGCATCCTACAACTTCTACCACCCTTATTCCTTAACTGCCACAATTTCATCACTTACTGTTATGTGCTTATATGAAGCCAGCATTTTCACACGCGAAAGTTCAACTGAAAAAAATTCAGACAGAATAAAAGAACTTTCACAGGGCCGAAATGACTAATAACAAACAGAATGGTAGTTTTCAGGCACGCGCTGACAGCACTTATATACGAAACTGAAGATATCATCAGAAACCTTCTTGAATGCGTAAATATGGTCCATGCACTGGGAGTACATATATAGGAACTTGGAGATATAATCGGGAGCCCTCTAGGGTGCTCATATTGTGCTGCATGCACTGCACACAGATCTCTAGGAAACTGGAGTTATCATCAGCAGCCCTCTAGCGTGCGTAGCTGTGGTACATGCACTGGGGGCACATATATAGGACACTGGAGGTATAATTGAGAGCCCTCTAGGGTGCTCATATTGTGCTGCACACACATCTCTAGGAAACTGCAGATATCATTAAAGCGTCCTCTAGATGCTTATACTGTGCTGCAGGCACTGGGAGCATATTTCTAGGAAACCGGAAATACTGTAAGATTTCTAGCTTGCGTATGGGCCTTATATGCGACATGCAGGCACCGGCGAGTCACAAGGGGATTCCGTACCCAGTACGAAAAATGGTGACCAAGAGAAGAATACTCTCGTTGCTCGGAACTTAATCCCAGCAATCAGCGTCTGGCCACGTTACAAGTATGATAGGTAACATTTTGCTTTGGAAGCACTGTCTCTCTCTCTCTCTCTCTCTTAACACAACCACCAGATTTAACACAGCTAATACCAGAATACACAACTGGACTTAAAACTCATTCAGTGGAATGCAGATTATATTCTCGTAACTTATTTTGTTAAGACCCAGGCTAATACTATCATGTCTAATTTTTGGGTTTTCATACTACTGCTGTCACTGCTGCCCTAACTCCTTACTCTGCACTGCACGTTTTAAAAGATGAACCTGACGAAACTTTCAGCCGATAAACGTGTCCATCCGCACACAGTTCATGTGACGTCCAGTAAAGGTAACGTCACATACTTCGGAGATTTGTTGTAATTACTAGGTTTATAACTTTGTCCGATGGCTATCAGAAAAACGAAGAAAGTGGATTTGAAGACAAAAGTGTTTTAATGTTATTTAGTTTCGTGTGTGTCCGTCTACTCCTTTTTTCTCTAGTGGTCTTGTCACTAATCCCACAAAGAACATCAGCAGGGTCCCTTGGATGCGACACTTTAAGAACAATTGAGGCGATCTGGGATGACATAAAGACCTAACATCTCTCTCTGTATCTCTCCTTTATCCCATTCTCGCCTCTGAAGCTACATACACTAGCAGCATTTTGACGTAATAAAGCCGCACACGAGGTAAGGAACCAGACATTAGAACAGGATCTGTCAAGATGTCATACGCCATGCCTGTTCTTATTTGCAGGAACCTTACACTGCTAATGTAATACAATCAAACCGCGTGCTGTTAAAAGCCACCAACACTTAGCTTAAACTCTTCATAAACGGCTGCAGACAGTGTCTTTAAATATTAAATACACACTCGTAAATTAAAACCAGGACAAAGACTTTTAAAGAGAGATATCTTGCTTTAAGGATGGAATGGGACAATTTCACATACTAGATCAACCAAAACGTGAGACTGCTCACATACAAAGTTTAGTCGGAAAATATTAACAGGAACAACATGGAAGACCTAAATGTAGATGTGATACTATAAATATTTAAATATATCTTAGAGAAAGATTGTGTGAGAGTACGGTTTGGATCACACAGCTCGGCAGAGAATCCAGTGACAGGCTTTTTAAGCACCATAATGATTAATGGGACAGGATACCTTGACCAGGAAATGAAATATTTTGAGGAAATACGGTGCACCATGTCTAGGATACCCCGAGTCAGTTACTGTCCTTTATGGTGCTCACCTGTTTGGCGCAGCGTTGTTGAATCATTCGAAAATGACAGTTGTACCAATCAGTGACTGCCATCAAACAGTCAACTCTGGTTTCTGACTTCCGATCTTTTGCAGTACCTCATCCTTCTCACAGCCTGCGAGCTCCACGTAATGTTAATTGATTAGTCCACGTCACAGCTAAGCATTTGGGCCCATATATCATACCCTTCTTTGTAAAAAAAAAAAAAAGTCGACATTGCACGTGCACTATTTCTTTCCTTCTATATATATATTTTGGAAGAGAAAATCATCATCACTTCGGAAGCTGAGGCCCATTCTTTCTCTTACCCCCACCACGCCTACTTTAAGACTGCGCCCCTTGACAAAAGTGACTGCCCCCTTCAACATCTCGAGTTGGCAAAGTGGTTTCTAACCGGGATAAATCGTTCCAGAGGGGAATAACTTATATATATATATATAAGACCTGCTGAGCCAGCAAAGGGGGTAAGAAGGAGGTTCAAAAAATGTGAAGGGATGGAGAAGGATTCAGGACATTTTTGGACTTTTTGTTTTGGGGGTGGGTTGAAAAGAGAAATATTACATGTGACAATTTTTCTTTCTTTTTTTAAGGAGGGACGATTATATAAGACAGCGCGATAAGGGATGCAATATGGAATGGAAGAGGACAAAAGACTAAAATCAACATGTAACCTTAAAGACATTAAAGCACAGAATGGAGCCCCCATATCTTTAGACCAAGATATAATGCATGTTTCATCCCATCCCCTTGTTTCACCACCGCTTGGTACACATATCCCTTTGTGAGTCTAGCCACAACGTAATGCGGAAAATATATAAGAATTGATGAAGCTGGAAGAGATAAAACGCAGAAGAAAGGAAACTACAGATGATTGAGAGTAAAAGTGTAAGACCGTGTAGGGGATTAAAGGTGGAGAATTAGGGTTGATGTTAATGGTGACACTGCACAAATATCCCTCCTCTATTCTACTCTTTGTCCAGTAGATTTGTCCTCGAGCTTAAATTGTAATATATAGCAGATGTTTGGAATGGTTGGAGGGTACGGAGGGTGGGGTGGAGGTTAAGTGTAGGCAGCTGAACTTGATGAAAATGGATTATCTTCAATTCCTGGGATGTATCTGCCACACGCAATTGGAGTAATAAGCTAAAGGAGGGAGCTGAAACATGTACATCAGGGTGAGATAAAGATGGGGAGGCTCACTAGAATATTGAGGATCTGCAACGAAATCTGGCTACTGGATAACTTAGTCTTCCACTCTCTAGACAATAACAGCTAAACAGCTGGTGTGGGGTAATACACACACACATGGGGTACACATTTGCTTGAAGACCACCCAAGCAGCAGAAGAAAATTAGTTCAGGTAGCTGGCTGAAAAGAAAGAGCTCACATTTGAGGTCGCATGTGGTTATTGCGACACAAAAACACGGAAAGGTATGAAACTGGAAAAAATTGATAAGTAGTGTTTTATATCTCGCCAAGTATAAGAGTCCAACACCGGTATAAAGCTTCGGTGCTGGATGTAGCTGGGAGACCAACTGTACACACGAGCCCCATCGATTGCTACAAGAAAGATTGAAAACCCAGAGGTAGTCACAAGGCGGTGGTGAAGAAAGTGATGTATCTGCCCTTATTAGACATGAAGATTTGGTTGTCCCTAACAGTCCGAAAACAGATTCCGGATCTGGAACTAAACTGCTTAGTAGAGAATAGAAAATTCTCAATTCAGACGATTCACACACACACACACACACACACACACACAAGAATAAAAAGGATGAGCGGAAGACAAGAACACTGACGAGAATGGAGGAAACTTTGAGAAGGGAGCACTAAGAACGATACAAAACTGCGTATAAGGAGGCCAAGTGCCAGAGTTCCAAGTTCTCATTTGGGACGATAAACTTCCATTGGGTCGCTGCTAGTCCTATAATCTTTCCCCTTTTCGTAGCTTCGATTTTCCGAAATCCTCGACACCTTTGTGCACTACCGACACACTTTCTTCTCCCAATCACTT
>Ga0131853_10025991_pt1 | contig 10539 bp, 6 predicted proteins | sample TergutLab28metaG_FD_92764 | JGI IMG/M metagenome (GOLD analysis project Ga0131853, IMG submission 92764) | Labiotermes labralis P1 segment gut microbial communities from Petit-Saut dam, French Guiana - Lab288 P1 (version 2) (version 2) | ecosystem: Host-associated > Arthropoda: Insects >... | reverse complement strand
GGGACCCGTTGCGCTGACCACGTGACACCCCTCTATCCGCAAAAGTTGGCACTAACTTCGCCGACCGGCGGTGGCCGCTCTGTCGGTATAGTTCGCGTGCGGACTAAGGCCACGGAGTTTGTTATGTATGTAAACGGTTAACCTACAGAATTGCGGTTCAGTTTTGCCATTGATTTTTTATGGTTGTGAACCAGCCCTAGTAATGCAAGTGACAGTGATACAAAATGTTAGAATGGTTCAAGTCTTCTTGTATGTAAAGCTGTGCTGGTGGGCAAGTTGTTCTTGACTTTTCAAACAATTCTCATGGTGCCTTCCTCTTCAGGGTCAGGCAGTCCAAGTGCAATCCTTTACCTGCTTGACTTTATTCTTCAAGGCATTTGTGTCATCAGTGTTGAATTTTTTTTTTCCTTTGTGTAATGAGTTAATTGTATTTATGTAAAAACTTTTTTTTTTCTCCCCCAGTTATTCGGATTTGGGATTTAATATTCTATCAGACTTGAACAGTGGCACACTTCTGTTTTGAAGTACTTGTTACAAAATATGTACCTTTTTTTTTGTTTGTTTGTTACAGAATGTGCACTCAGAGGCCCGCCGGCGGGACTGCAGTCTCTGTGGAAAGGTGTTATGGAGCAAACGTGCACATGCCATCCATTATCGTATGAAGCACAGTGCTGCGTCCAAAGTTGGTTTCCGGTGCCGTATCTGTCAAAAAAGATTTGATTCCAAGGATGAGCGGTACATTAAACATATTTTAATTTTATATTTTGGTTTGCCAGATGCTAGTGTGGACTGGTGGAAGAAAACATGTAACTGGAATTTCACAGTTTGTCCCACCCCCCCCTTTTTTGGGGGGGGGGGTCCAATGCCACCACATGTCCTTGTGGACTTCGTGGTCCTCCCTCCTGGGCATGGCAGGAGTGTAACCGACTTCTGTTGTTGGGGTGCACATGAGGCGCAGTTACATTGTCCCCATGATGTGAGTGGTGATAGAGGAAGAAGTAGTGCCAGGAGGGCCCTTAAACCTAAATTCTACTAACCTACCCAGACCATGGTCACTGTGGGAATCCTCCCCTTCAGGGAAAATTCTCATGGTAGAGCCTGGAATTGAACCCGGGATCTTATGACCACTAGACCACGAGGCTGGTCCCTTTGTTTAATGTTGTTAGGTGATTCAGACGTGGAATGTGAGTGGATGGGAAATGTAGTGTGCACAATGTAGTATGTACAAAATATGGTGAGGAAACCTCAAGCGAAAGTCACTTGGTATACCAAAGAATATAACTGACTGACTAACTTACTTCATGAAGCAGAGTCTTTTAGAAGCTACTAGTTTCTCAGCCAGTTGAGAAAGTCCCTGTATTTATAGAACAAGAACTTCATTACCTTGCTCACAAGAGCCCACCGCTTGTCCCTGTCCCGAGCCACATTAATCCAGTTCACACCTTTCCATCCTATTTCTTTACATATTAGTGTTATCCTCCCATCTATGCCTAAGCCGTTCAAGCAGTCTCTTTACTTCAGGTTACACCCCTCCAGTTTACACCCCTCCAAAACTCTAGGAATTTCTCTTTTTCCTTTCTGTGCTACTTGCCTTTCACACCTCACTCTCTGTAGCGTCATCACATTAATGATATTCAGTGAGGATAGGGAAGATAACATTAAACTATGTGAAAGGTAACATTAAAGTGTGTGAAATTGTGGACTACATTGAAGTGGCTATGGATAGGAGCCAGTGGCTGGATTTTGTGAATGCAGTGATTATCCACTGGATTCTTAAACAGTTGGGAATGAACAATACTCTTACTGTGGCACTGTACAAAACTTGACTTGCTAACAATGAGCACTTTAGGGTGATGCAGTGAATCTTGATTTCTAGGGAAGAAATGTGTTATAAATTACTCATGGGAATGAATATGATCTTTGGTCAGTTCAGCTCTGACTTTATGTACTCCATGCTTTATTCTTGCTAGTAATTACACTAACCAACAGATGCACATAAAACCCGCTTTATTCTTACTAGTAATTACACTAACCAACAGATGCACATAAAATGTTTTATGTGCATCTGTTGGTTAGTGAAATTACTTGGTAGTATGACAAATAAATTTTAAAATCTAATATTTAAGATCTAATATCTCAGTAAATTTTATATTCCTGGTTGGAATAGTGATTGAATTATTGTCATGTACTTGAAAAAATACTGTCCACAAAGTTATGATGTTAGTGAGGCAGTAAGTATGTTTGACATTTGATACCACAGGGGCCTGTCATGGCAAGATTTGACCCTGTTTAATAAAAGATGTCCAGTTACTTGTTACACAGTGGCTCTACACTGCAAATGCATTTCAATCAGTGTCTGTGCATTTTGCCTGTGCATCTGATTGGTGACGGATGGTGATTTGCTAAGACAGTGACTCTGTCCTGGGTGATGGGGTGATAACTAATATTTGTTGCTCATATTAACCTGTTTGAAGTTAATTTTTTGTTCAGTACTTTTTATGTTAATTAGTAATCTTGTATTCTGTGTCATTTATCATTCAGATAGGAATTAATGGTTTTATTACTTTGTGGCATGTTGGATTAGCAAACTCATACAGTGTAGTGCTGAACTAAATGAAATTCAATCTGGTGACTTGCAGGAAGCTGCATTATCAAGTAGATCATGAAGGGGAGAGTCCATATCATTGTGCAGAATGTGGAAAGGGATTTGCATCAAAGTCTGGAATGTATGGTCATCGTCAACTGCATACAGGTTCAGGGGTATCCAGATGCCAGTACTGTGGCAAGGAGTTCACGGTATGGTTCCATATATTTCAGCAGTATGTAATGCTTTAACATAGTTGAGTATAAAGTCTGATGAACTTACGTGTGTGTGAGCCTAACTGTGATTACAGCAGGTGTTTCAGGACACTCTGTACTGTATTCAGCACACTACCAGGCCACATGATACAGGATGAACATGGATGATATGAACAGTTTCAAAAGTTTATTTTACAAATACTAGATGGCCCACAGAAATTAAATATTTTAGAAGTTAAGCTTGAAAATTGCCTTGGTACACCACTGGAGTTCAACGAATGCATGCTTGTGGTTTTGCGTACCTCAGTAGGATACTGTTTGTACACTGTTTGTCATCAGGCATATTCATGTCAGATGTTCCAGGCAGCATTTTGTATTCTTTCCTGTCAGTCTTCCAATGTTACTGGCACTGTGGGACATAAACTTTATCCTTGATATACATACAGAAGAAGAAATTTCAGGATGTTGGATCAGTACAATATAGCTGTATGGGTCCACTAAAAGCTAAAGTATAAAATGATTAGATAAACCTAACCGCACAAATTAGGCACGCGATGCAAGTATTCCAAAACTGATGATAGATGACAAAACATGATGGAACAAAACTACAAAATAATTTCTTTAAATCGTCGTAAATATAATGAAAATTTCCTGCAAGTAGAAAATAGTGCGGTAGATAATCTTGATATGATCTTATGACTAGAAGTTAATACACGTAATTTCAACCCTGGGGGAAAACATTTTTAGATCAAATATGAATGGCAGTAATCCATCGATCATACGACTGCCATGTCTGTGGTTGTTTCGATGGTAAAATGCCTACTTAGTTCCAAGAACTCATGACATACTAGTTATAAAAAGTTAAAATGGCCTCCGAAACATAAAAGTATGAAAGTTTATTTTTAATAGAGAGCAAACAATTTTAGAAGCATAATTTACATTAAATTATTAAATGAGATCTTTGTAAATAACCTACTTGACAAACAATTCTTTCTCTTATATTTGTTTATTCCAATTCTCTACATGTTTCGAGCAACCAAGTGCTCATCATCAGGATAGTCATTAGTATCAATAAGACCTCTTGGTGTACGTCACTCTATGTAGGTTACTGTGGGCTACTGGATTTTGTTAAGTACTCAGCTGTTACTGGGTAAATACAGTGTATTCATGTTCTTCAGAAGTCTCATTGTTTCTGTTTGTTGCAGCGTAAGGACAGCTATAATGAACATCTTTTGATTCATAATGGACCAAGACACAAGTGTCCACATTGTCCGAAGGAGTTTGTCCAGAGGTCGAACTTAGTCAGACACATTCGTATTCACACAGGTTAATATATAGAATCATTTGTTTTAATGGATTGTGTGTTTTTTTTACCTAAGTTGTAGGTGTTTTTTGCAGTTGTATATTTTAGTAGGTTTATGAAAAGCAACATTTTTCATGGCAGTGTTTTTTATATAATTTTATTATCATGTGTTACAACATGTTACAGTGTATTCACATGTTTAATGTTTACTACTGTTGTGTTGTGACTATGTTCAACTCAAAGTGCTGTGATTATTTCCAGTTTAACAGCATTTTCTTCTTATGTTACTTACATGACCAGGAGACCACTATACTGCACTAAAAAACACAGTTGCTTCTCATGGCAGCATACTTTCCTATGCCTTGGAATGTAATATACAAGCAGATTTTAGTCATAATTCTCCAGGAAAGTAAATATATTTTATGGTCAATAAAGTGTCGTATTAGTTTTTCCTTAAAGTGAATGTATGTTTGGATCCACTGATTGTTGCACCCTTTTTCAGAAATTGCTTCATAATTGTAGCCTTCTCTAATAATTTAGCTGTTCCTTCCAAGTTAGTTGCCTTTACATTCTGTCAATCATTTGCTTACGCAGGAGAGAAGCCCTACAAGTGCCTGTACTGTGAGAAGTGTTTTTCCGATAAGGGGGCTTGCAACTCTCATATTCGTGTGCACACTCGTGAGGAGACATGCAGCTGTCCATACTGTGGGCAGACTTTCTCCAAGAAGCAGGTATGTTTATTTCATTAGTTAGCAACTGCAAACAAAAGTATTATGCCCTTACCCCAAAGTGTCTATCAAAAGCCTGTTCTTAAATCAGGTGAATTTTATAAACTTATCTAGTCTGAGTATTAGTTAATATTGTTATATATTACATGGGCATAGCTTAAAGGAAGAGGGTGTCAGGCTGTGGAGTGGGTTCTTCTGGCTAGAGTTAGGGAGTTAGGGAGCAGTGGTGGCTTATTGTCAACACCACATTTTCCATAAAAGTTGGGAAATTGCTTGAGTAGCTAGCAGTTAACTGTCCAAGATTGATTCTTCTTCATGGAGTTGGTTCATTATAAAGATTCTGCACCATGGATTTAGTTGTATGGACACATGTACATGCATAATAACCACAGCCACCAGGTGACAGCCCATTTGCAGTTAAGTATATTAGTATTATTTGCATTTATGGATATTTGTGCATAATAATATGTGTGCTTCTGAATTCAAACACTGAATTCTATGCATTGAGGTCACAGTGGTAACACAAGTGCCAATAACTCTCTGGTGGTAGAACTTGAAGCTTGGAGACCAAACCCTGCTTTTGGAAATGATCTTCTCACAGTTCCGTCCCCTCCCCAATCTCTTTCTCAAAAATCAGTCTTTGTGTTATTCTGTCATTTTTTCTTGCTTTTCCAAGGGAGTGCACTCTGTGACATTCTTAACACTAAGCTAAGGAGATTAGAAAATCTCCTTGGACAGGGATCTAAACTCCTGTCCATCCACTGTGTAGCTGAGTTGTTGTACCATATACAGTACCCTGGCTCCTTATTAACATTAACTATCCTGACGTTCAGGTGACTGTGCATCATGATAAATTCTTACAATAAAACCAACTAGATGCACTAATTTCTCAAATTTATTTTTGGAATAAAACTACATGTTTCAGACAGTTCCTCTGTCCTCCATCAGGAGTTTTTCACTGTACACACAGCAATGGTATATGTCATACAGGTTTGCTGAGAGTTTGCGAGCAAGCTGTCAGCAAACCTGTATGACATATACCATTGCTGTGTGTACAGTGAAAAACTCCTGATGATGGACAGAGAACTGTCCGAAACATGTAGAGTTTTATTCCAAAAATAAATTTGAGAAATTAGTGCATCTAGTTGGTTTTATTATACGAATAAGAACTAACTATCCTCTTTTTAACCAAATATTGCAAAGAGCCTATCTGCTTAATGACTGTATGATCCAAATATTTTGAAAGTTTGTAATTTTTATACTGCCTGTGCTGCAGCAGCAGTAATAATAATGGTAATACAGAAGATTCCAGTCTTTCGGAATGTGGTGCCTTGTTGTTAGGACCCACTCGCCCGTAGACACAGTGACACATCCCAGAAGACTTGAATCTTCAGCATCACTGGTGTAGGAACCTCTAATTTCACTAATAATACTAATTGTAAATAAGTTGCCCTAGATAGTTTGAATATGTTCATGGATATATGATTTATAATTGTAAATTGTGATGATATTTTACAGCTTTATGTTCTTGTATTTTCAGAAACTGAAGTACCACATCAGGAAACATACAGGTGAGGGACTCATCAACTGTGAAATATGCAGCAAGGTAAGCATCAACAATTTATGACATGTTTAGAATTGCAACTAATTAAACAATTTAGGCTGTAGAAAAGTGTAATTTTGTGAGCTGTGCATGAGCCTAGAACTCTAACCCATTAGGTAAATTGCTTATCATTTTTGGATTATAAACTTACATTACCTAAATATAACATTGAAAGGTTAGTTGGGTAGAATAGGGGGGTGATTGTGGCACCTGGAATTATGTAAAGTTTTGAAACTATGTTGGGCTACCATTTTGAAAGGATGAGATTAAGTTAGCATAAGTTTCTGAATTTGTGTGTGTGATAAAATACAGTACTCGAGACCAAAGAACATGAAACAGAGAATACACAATTTTGCATTTCATAAGTCTGTCTCTCTAAGTCACTCTGAAACCTAAAAGTAACAAATCTGACATTCAGAGGACCGTGCATCGTGATATATTCATATAATAAAACCAACAAGAGGCACTAATTTCTCAAATTTATTTTTAGAATAAAACTGTACATGTTTCGGGGAGTGGGATCAGGATGGAACGCCCTGATCCCGCTAGCAGCAGTCAGCAAAACCTGTGTGACATATACCGGTTGCTGTTTGTACAGTGCTAGACTCCTGATGATGGATGGAGATACTCTTTTAAACATGTAGAGTTTTATTCCAAAAATAAATTTCAGAAATTAGTGCATCTCGTTGGTTTTATTATAAGAATAAGACTAAAAGTAACAATAGTCACATTGTTACACTAGTGTAATGAGTATGTATAAATAACTGCACAAACTGAAATTTAGCAAGTGTGGCTAACAGTATGTACACAGTACATGAATACTGCACAGCATCTTGTAAAAATATGTGATAATGTTGTTAAAATCACAAATTTACAGCATTTAAAACAATGTGAAATAAAATAATGACAAACAACACTGGCTTATATTAAATAAAAACATCCTTGGGTATGCCAGTTAAAGTGAACGAAGTCTCTTAGATGTACTGTGGTCAGAATGTGACTTAACCTGTGTTGTGCTTACCTGTAAAGTACTGGGTCTCATAGGGACACTAATGTCCTCAGAATCTAGTATCAAAAAGCAGAATGGCTTCAGTCACACATGAGGCTACCTTGCCACAGTGGGAAGAGAAAAAAAAATCTAGCAGCATTAAATGGCACTCTAGGGGGAAGGGGAGGTAGACAAATTGATATATTGGGTATTTCAGGCATATATTGTTTAGTCTGAAATGCTGTCCCACTCATGGTGCAAATGGAACCTCTACAGTTGGAAAATAGGGTGCATGAATTGTGCACAGTGGTGTGTGTGTGTGTGTTTCTTGTTTATTAGTGTTTTGGAAAGAAGAAGGGATGGTAGCAGTTTTTGGACTGAATCATAAGCACTTACCATATTTATTCAAAGATAAGATAACCCCACATGTGAAATGAGCCCAATTTACAACCTTCAGTTTTCAGGAAAATATCTATGCAGAGCATTTTAACTCTATGTGCAGTTTTAAGGTAAACTGTCCAGTTTTTCTCATGAATTAGGAAAAAATTTGTACTCTTAAATATCATTTAAATGTGGTATTCCTGAGTTGTCTCGCGATTTCTTTGTCATAATTTCCGCTTGTTATTCGTCTTCATCTTAAATTATATGTGTGTAAGTTGTTTGTATGTGTTGTTTGTTTTTGATTTTGGTTTGTACCTCTTCTTCATCTTAAATTATGTATCGTTTGGAACTCTTATATTCTTAGTATTTATTTATAAATGGTAAGATATTTGACAAGCATGTTGGCATATGTGCGGTACTGAATTATTCACGTTTCTCTTCAGATGTGTGTTGTATTGTATTTCATGTATGTTGTACAACTTTGGGTGTGAAGATGGTTTGCAAAATCATGTATCCCAATTGTATCCATTTAGAAACAGCTGCCAGCTCCTGTGGAATGTTGGAAGAATGATACATTTTGCACTGAACAGTTAATGAATTAGGAATAACCGAAGTTTAAAATATTTCTCTTACAGTCCTTCACAAACAGCTTTGCCCTGAAGGAGCATCGTGTTATCCATAACCGTCAGACCCAGATACTCTGTCGGCAGTGTGGCAAAGGCTTCAACAGTGAAAAGTACCTACAGCGACATGTTGCCATTGTCCATGAGCCATCTCACACATTCACCTGTCCCTTGTAAGTGAAAATACACATATCCTCCAGATGCTGATATTTTGGACTTTTTTTAACTTTCTTCAGTATTATGGTCATCATCAGTCATTTATGCGGAGTTATGCGCGTTGTGCCACTGGACTCAATCCTAATCCATTTCACTCCAGTCATAGTATTGAAACTTATTGTGTTACCGTTTATGTATTAATCTTACTTGGATATTTCATACTAATTTATCATATCTCTGTTAATTCTTCATGGCCTCTTGGTTTGGAAAAATGAGAAGAAACAACAACAATAACAACAACACAGACCTGAAAGAAGAGCTGATGTGAATATGGCAACTGAACGTTGTCTAATATAGTACCATTAATATTATCCACAATGGGTGTAACCCCAAAAAGCTACATTACACCTTGAAACTGCTCAATTTTTGCCTTGGTGTATGTATTGTAGTGAAGAAAACACCATATAGTTTGTAAGTTTGTAGCAGAATTATGAATTAGAAGTGCTTAGTCAGTTAAAAGACCTGTACTCTTTGAAAACCAGCTAAACTGCTGTGAATTCAGGGAAAATACGTATAATTCAGTTCAATTCATTTCATGTTTATTAATGCGCCAAGTCAACAGCCAGATGGCCAGTTACGGACACAACATAAAATACAACACAAATAACAAAGGACAATAAACAGGACAAATATGAAAGAAACACATACAAAACAAACAACAGAATACTTCAATCATTATCACACATTATAGTAATAAACTAATAATAATGATATGAAATCTGAGTGTGGTAATTTGCCTCATGAATATATCTAAATGACTAGAGATGGACAGGAATAGACTCATGGCTGTAACAGCAACACATCTGAGTTAAATAATTAATGTTGTAAATCGTGTGAAACGTGCTACTGCCTTAAAATGTGCTTGAAAATCTAACTTGGTTATGAAATGTACTAGCTGTATCTCTGCCTACAAAAGTTTAAATTTGATATTAATAATAATAATTCAGTTCACTTTCTCATTTGTTAACATACTTGCTTAAATAGCAACGGGCCAATTGTAAAAGTAGCACAGAATGTACAGAATGGATGAACTAATGTTCAAAACCCATTTGCCAGCACAGTGCCAATTTTAGAACTAGCACAAAATATGCTAAATTAACAGAATCTAATATATAAAACACAGTTACATGTAAGATTTACCACAGGATCAGAGTTTTAAACAATTTCTGAACTACGTAAAAGTATCAGATGCTCGCCAATCATATAAGCCGAGACCGAAGGTCCACTAAATATGTCATTATCACTGTTGATGGCATTTGCCACCAAAGCACATCGAGTGGAAGGGCGGTTTTGACATTTAAAGTCAACATTAACCCTTAACTGCCAAACGATATATATATATATATATATGTATGTATGTATTTCGCACAGTGAGCCCTTAAAATAGCCGAATGGCCACTAAAGTGGCCAGGGGGGTGGGGATTTAATTCCGGCATCAAAGGGTTAAAGAAACTAAAGTCTCTAATATTTGATTTGGCATGCGTAAGGTAACAGTGTCCAAAAGGGTTGGACAGATTTTGAACCATTAAAAAGTTAGGTAAAAAAGGACATCTAGGTAATGCCTCTGGGTACTTAAGGTATGTAATTTCAAGTAATTTAAAATATTACTATAGCTGTGATCTAGGTGAATGGAAAAACAATTATGACGAAGAGATACAAACTGCTGCTGGATGCGCTTCAGCTTACAAGCATCTGAAGAAGTGATAGAACTCCACTCAACAGAGGCATACTTCTGATTATTATTATTATTATTATAAGATATGTATGTCTCCTGTCACGGGCATTTCTTCCTGGTACTTCTCTTGAACCAGCGGTGATCCCCACCGCTCAGGCTTCAAGCTTCACATTGCAGTACTTTCCGTATTATGTGTGATGTTCCAAGTATAGCTGTCTTTTGT
>Ga0131853_10025990_pt1 | contig 10539 bp, 6 predicted proteins | sample TergutLab28metaG_FD_92764 | JGI IMG/M metagenome (GOLD analysis project Ga0131853, IMG submission 92764) | Labiotermes labralis P1 segment gut microbial communities from Petit-Saut dam, French Guiana - Lab288 P1 (version 2) (version 2) | ecosystem: Host-associated > Arthropoda: Insects >... | reverse complement strand
GCCCGTGTTCCTCCCCCTGGTGACACAGCACTCACAGCGGGGGAGGAACACGGACTGAACCAGACGGACATAACATAAACAAAACAGCATGCCACCAGATAACCTCGTATACAGTCGATCTTAGTAACTTTAGTCCTACATTATTTTATGCTCCCTGAGGATGATCCCATAGAGCGATTGAAACATGTAGGAGATATTTTAAATCCATTTTAATCCAATAATGTGGTTTTAAATGGTGTGACAAGTATGTGCAATTAGTTGGTTTTAATAAATATAACTACCATATATTTGTGTCCTCTGAAACTGTCACCACACTTTACTGATGTCATGACATCCACCAACTCAGGAAGCATCTGTTACATCTACAGTAGTGGAAAGTCACCAGAAGCAAATCTAAACAGGTCACTTATAGTGCATGTAAACAAAAATTTTGAGAAATATTTCATTGGAGATATTAGTTTCTAAGTACACAAATCAATTTTACATATGTATTTTGAGTAGACAAAATCATGCAATATGTCAAGGAGTTAATAAATTTATTTATTTTTTTTAATTTTAATCACTTCATACATGCATCTTTCTAATGCCGGGCACAAGTGACCAAAGTAATGAACAACTGTCACATTAATCTGCAATTAACCCTTTCATCACCACAAATAATCTGAATTATATTTAAAGGTTCAGTTTGTACAATGCAGTAAACATAAACTGTCTTGAGATATGTCCTCTTCTGGGATGTTACACAGCATAGATTGGTAGTTAGCTACCAGTGTTTCAGGACAATCTATTGCTCCCATTTTCGAGGATCAAGCAGTTGGCAACTAAATACCAACCTATGCTGTGTAAAATCCCAGAAGAAGGAAGATCTCATTTACACCAGAACAGAAGCCTGAAATCACACACTCTGTCTCAGTTATAAAAACCAAACAGTTAATGCTGTATAGGGAATTAGTTGCTCTTTGAACCGAGATCTGGAATTGTTGAATTATAGGCCTGATGGTATATGTAGTAACCACTGGGCTTTGAAGTGTAAAGTGAATTCTTTTCCTGAAATACAGCACCTTTAACTTATATATATATATATATATATATATATATATATATGGGATGTTAAAACTTACTCCATACTCACTCCCAAAGTCTGTTTCCATAAAAAATTCTTGACTTTTTGAACAGTGATAACACATCAATGAGAAGTTGGCAATTAAAGTGTTACAGTTGTCACACTCAAAATAATAGTAAAAATGTTCTTTATCATAGGCGGATGTCCGTCTTTGATTCAATGGGGTCGTAAAGAACTAATGATCATATTTATAAAAATAAATGTAGTAGAATTTTCCTAAGCATAAGATCACATTATAATGTTCACTTTGATAAAATCTGTAATAAAATAGATCACAGAATCATTCTTAAAACACAGACCATTATATCTGTGTAGTCACAAAATTATGTATGTCAGTGGAAGTAAAATGGAACATACAAAGTCACATCCTCTTGTGCTCAGTCACAAATATGATAACACAATAAACTTTTTCATGTTGAAATCACATATCCAAGTATGAGTATTTGTAGTTGAAGCATGCAGTGACAGTAATAATAGAGCTTGTTGTTATGCTAACAGAAAAGTTCATTGTATTTATTTATTTACATAGAGTGAATGTATAGCAAACATTAGGGGACTGTAATGTGAAACATATTTTACACTGTATGAAAGAAAATATTGTTACTAACATCTTGTGCAAGGTACGGTGATTAGTTATGTACTTAAAGTGCACTTCAAATAAATCTTATATTTGGGAATGAGAAAATGAAGTGTAATTCAGCAATGGTCACACATTTGTACTGCATGTTGCAGTTTTAACATCCAACTTCTCAATAATCTGACAATTTTAATTCGCAAAAATGCAACTTCGAATCTGACTATACAGACATCAGAATCTGAAATCACAATTTCCATCTTAAAGCATGAAAATATTTACTGTATTTCCCAGCACATAATATGAATGATGGTTTAGGGAGCAGAAATTAAGGAATCTTTTTCTCCCGCTGAACACCAACGTAAATAAAGCAAGATTTTTTGAGCCACTTTTGAGTAGGCTGTCTTACATATGAGGAAATATGGTAAATTTACCCAAAGTATCCAGATTTTTTTCACCAACTTCCATGCACCAGTCACTATCAACACAAACTACTTGTTATTTTTACTGCAAAATCATAATTTTTGTAGTCGTTTCTAAATATTGTCAAAGTGTCTATCAAAAGATATTAGGTTACACAATGTTATTCTAATACTGCAGTGCTTCAGAGTATGTATCAATGCAGTGCAGGTACTGCCAAACGATGCTATTACCCACTAAAGGTGCAATTTTTTAAAGAATTCTGTCTGAATAACATTTATCACAAATGCACCATGGCTTGTGTGTTAATGACACTCAAGTTCTTTTTGGGTTTTGGTTTACAATAGTAATGTTCTCTATTTGAAACTAAAAGCCTAAAACCAGGATACTAATCTCCTAGTTAAAAGGGCATTTATTTAAAGAACAATTTATAAACTGGCCTTCACATGCACCTCACATACTGCCTGTATCCACACAATTCACATTACACTGCTCAGTGCATGTGCCTGTGAAATTTCCTCTCCAGCATAGGGATATATGTCTAACTTAATTGGGAGGAAGGCCAACTGTGTAACAACATGCAGAGCAACTTCTACTGAGTATCTTCAGTAGTCAAGTTCTCTGGGATGACACCATGTCACTGAGTCAGCAGTTCCTGATGTTTCTAAAAGACTTACACTTTTCTGGATACGGAATTTTCCACAATATAGAACATCTTGCCTAAAATTTATTGAAACACATTATACGAAACAAAGTAAACAAATAAATAAATAAGCAAATAACCATTCTTCCTTCAAAATGAAGATATGATGGATTAGTTAACATCAGTTGCAAGGCACCATCTGAAAACATGTCTGGTGAAGATGTGAGAACCGAGAGAAATTCCTTACGTGAATTTTACATGTATCTGTTCTGGAAGATAGCCAGCTTCTGGAGCACTCCAGATACTAATCTGCCTGATGTTAAGATCCCATACTGCCTTCATCTTCTAGGGTCAAGCAGTCCATGAATGCTGGACAAAAGGACTGCTTAAACCATGCATGTGAAGGCAAAATGAGACTTCAAGGTGTGGGAAAACACTCACATAACAACACAGTGTCACATCCCTGAAGACCTAAATCTTCAGCAACACTACTGTGAGAACTTTCAAAATCTCATGCTGCTGTGCATCTTCTTTTCCCACAGGGAAATAAAAATGCATAGGAACAGCCTTACACTGCATGAACCTTCCCAAGGACTCATTATGTCATTCTGAATAAAGCATCATATGATGAACACACACTGGCAGTTGGAGTTAGAGCTCCATGCACTCCTAACCTCAGCTCTAGACAAAAGTAAGTGGTCACCTTCATGTCATGACTTCATTACTCCTGCACAGGGAGCCCTTGGTATCTAGGTAGGATGCTGGGTGGGATGGAGCTAGTGCAGATGCAGAAGAGTAGATAAAAATCTCTCTCCTGCCAGAAATTGGATGCAAATTCCCCAGCCATCAAGCCTGTAGCCTAGTCACCACACAGCTAATCACTTCAATTAGAAAGGAATTGTGGAAAGGAATGCTTATGTATATAATGGAATGGCATGTGAAATGACCACAGACAGTTCATGCAACAGCAAACATGGTGACAGCATAAATTGTGCTTGGCAAACAAGTGCACTCTTAAGTTATGTTAGCCATAAGCACAGAATAGAAGAGTATGAAATTTCACTGATTATGGTTCAGAACTCACATCTTACATATATCTAACAGTTTATATGCTGTAGGCCAAAAAATGTTGCCATAATCAGCTGATGACAAGAAGACATGATTTAGCTCACAACTCAAAACAGGCATGCCCACATTGGTAACAACAGCAATACTGTTACACAAATTTATAACATCAGTGTTCTCACACCTGCTTATCAGTCTTTGATTTTAAGAATGGCAATACATGTATATATAACTCCTGTAAATATTTTGGTAATGTCATCAGGTCTATTTATTTGTAGCAAGGAGGTGGAGAACTTGACATAATTTCCAGGCTAAATACAATAATAAAGTTTATAAAACTGATTTTAAAATTAGTCCCTCATATTCCTTTGGGCACAGATACTTCCTCTTTCACAAAGTTTATTTTCTTATTTTATGACATTACTGTAGGGAAAAGAGTATCTAAAGAATGTTTGGTCCTGGGTTTTTCCATATCTCTTGGAGTTCCCATTGATAGGTTACAAGCACCAGAAAGACTGTAATATGTAGGTGTCTGTACATGCTGGAAAGCACTGTTTGATTATTTAGTATTGAATAACAAGTTAAAACCATATTCCTGTAATTGAAGTGGTAAAGAAGGAATAAAATATAGATTTGTAAGCAATGCAAAGAATGATAAAAACAGAGTTATGTAATATGTACTGGTGGAGTAAAATATTTATAGCATTTATCATAAAGTTGTGACAGTCCTTGTCTAGAGTACAATTACTTATATTTACACACATGAGTTTTAAAACTACTGTAGCTAATAAATATACATAAATACTGTATACCGAGTCACAGTCATGATTTCATGTTACATTATCATAAAATGTCATTCAGTAAAATCATTTGGTACGCCTAGCAATTTCAATAAGAAACATAAAAACAGTTTCTTACTGTATTTGTACACTGCATTTATGTTGCAAATGCTGTATTTACACACTTAATCATAGCAAAACATACTCCTTTTTTTGGATCATTAACAGTCTTTTTGTCCCAACAAGGCAAGCATCTTCTTTGAACATAATCATGTGGACAGAACAAGATTTTGATCTCTATGACGCAAATCAAGCAGCTGTCTGTACCACCATTGGTTAAACGGCAGAACAACATAAAATAAAATCTGGAATGAGAAGGAATAAAACCTTGATTATTAACCATTTACAACATATTCAGTCATAGAGTAATGGCATACTAATGTAAACGCTTCTACTCAGCTTCCACAGTCAGTGGAAAAATAGGTTTTTTTTTGTAACTTATCCACACATCTTGCTGTGTTTATCACATCGCACAGCGAGGATAAGAATTCAGCACAGAGGCATGCACACACAATGACTAGGCAAATTGCACACAATGCTGTCGAGACTCTGCATTCCCCCAAGAAAATATCTCCATTATGCTTTGGGGGCTGAGTCGATGATCTGTTGCTCTTCGAAACAAACTGTAACCATTCTACAGACATCAGCTTGGTCTCAATAAAGCAGACACTGTATGTACTGATAAATGTGATAAAACTGCATATTTGGATTGTGTTCATCATCCTTTCCAATGACACATACAAGAAGTGTATGAGTTTGCGCAAATGATTACTTCAGTTGGTTCTGTTGAGAAGAATTTTCCCATATCGACTCATGTAACTCTCCAGGCTCTATCTAACTTGCAACAGAATCTATAACAGGCATAGGTTTGTGTAAAATGCTAACTGGTCGACTAGTGTTCCCGCTTCGCTTTTTTGTGTTGTTGTCCCTCCGTCTCACTTGCTGAGGGGACTGTTGTAGCACTTCCGTGTACTCTCGAATCAAGTTGGCAATCTGAAATGCCTGCAAGCAACACAATGATACAAATTAACATAAAAAATGACCTACAATATTTCACACACATATAAAACATTGATCTTATCATCTGACAGCAGTGTTGTGAGAATTCAAGTGTTCTGGGCTGTGCCACTATTGTCACTGGGCACACAGTTCCTGACACTTTTCCCACCCAGCGATACAGCATCACATCCCAGAAGACTTGAATTCTAAAATTTTCCAACCAAAAATACGTACTTGGGATGTTGTGAGGATGACTTTACTCTGTTTCTTCTCACTACCAGTGATAATCATGAGGCAGTTCAGAGCAGGGCTATAGCTCAGAATGCTGTCATACTCATATGTGCACAGAGCATTTCGGGACCGATGTTCCAACAGATGCAAGCCATTCTGATCAACAGCAAGCCAGAGGACACGGGGCCAATTCGATGTGAAGGATTGCTGAAATGTAAGCCAGCACCTGAGGTTTTCAATACACTGAATCTTGAAACTGTCATCATTTGGATTATGGCGCCCTGTATATTATATGTGGTTATCAATATGTCAAAGGAACCCACTCTCTCTGTTGTCAAGGAAGAAATAAATTCAGATTGCATGTGGGTAGGTTTAAATACACTAATCACATATGGCATGGTGGCCAGTGATTATGGTGAACAGCACAGACCCTACTAGGAAAAAGCCCCTGTTACAGACATTCTGCAAATGTTTCTCCAGTTGTTTAGTTACCTCAGAATCCCATCACACTCCCCTTCAAAAATAACTGCACAAAACGCAACTCACTGCTGAAAATCACATGTAACAAATCTAACCGTGTTTCATAACTGTCCCAACTCCTGTATATTAGACAAGGAAATTACACTTACAATTCTAAGTGTAACTTTCATCTGTCATGCAAAAGAGGTGGGGTGTGGGGGTTATTACATGAATGGCAAGTAAATGCAGTACTTTTACCTCATTTAGTAATGTCACTATCAAATCATCTAACAGAATAAAACGGCACAATGAAAAGAAATTCCCACAAACTTCCTGAAATATGAAGGTGAAGGTACCAAAAATATAAGTTGTCTCACCATGACATCATATATTGTGGCTCTGTGGAGCGGCCAACTCTGAATGAGATTCAGAAAGGCTTTCTTAGCTTCAGCAGATGTCATACCACGCAGACTCTGATGGTGCATTGCAACAGCTTCGTGGGGTATGTTCGGGACAAATCTTGGTGGTAAACAATGACTAGCTATAGTTCGGTATTCCTCCAACACATTATCACAGTCTCCCAGCTCCAGCTGAGCCTGTAGCGCCGTCAGCATCACCTGCAACATCAGAGTATGTTTCAGTGAAACACAAGTATGAAACTGTCTCTTAATTAAATCTGTTTATTCTCCTATCCCAGGGAAGTCACTTATGGGGCACAAATGTAACACACAATTATTTTGAGATGACACATTCCCAGTGTCATTGCAGTTACAGACATATTTCCACCTCCGAGTCTTAAATTTAAAAAAAAATCGCCCCTTTAGACATTTAATAACCGATCTGTGTTTAATTACACTAAGCATAAATGTGTATGTTATGTGTATCAACCATCACTAAGCCATAAACATAAAAACATTATCATATATTGTGTTCTTACATAATGAAATAAAAAACTGCAGCTGACAGAATCAAACCTCAAACCATAATTACAGATGCTATTCCAGACTTACTGCTTCATTCTCTGTAACAGGGAACCTGTCTGATCTCAGACCATGCAGAACTTGATGATATAGCAGTTCCTTCTCTACTGGATCATCCAGGTCCATGTACTGGTCAAGGAACAGATGTTTTTTGAAGAGGAACAGGTGATGCTGGCGACGGCAGGTTGCTGTACCAGCTGCTTGGTTTGCTGCCGCACTTGCTGTACGGTATCGTTCCCACTTTGACATGACATCTGCCACTTTCTCCTCTGGCACAAGGCTACGCTCCGAGTTGCCCAGAACTTCATATACAGCATAACCTGTAGAGTAAGACAGTGTGAGCAGAAGCAATATGTTGCTGTACTGTGCACTGCCAGTTTTGGTTAATGTTAACTGCCATCAGCTGCATTATCAAAGTCCCTTAATTTTAAATGTAATACTGCTGACCTAGCATAAAGTCCATACACACTTCAATGGGAAATTGTTACAAACAAACCTTTTTGGATCTGTCTAATCTCAACAATTTGAAAAAAAAAAGTTCCATACAGATGCCTACATTCATGCTAAGTTAGGACAGTTGATTAATATGTCCTAAATGGTGGTGCTACCTAGAGGTTGTCTATCGCTACACATTTTGTCAAAAACACATAACTTGTTTGTTCCTTTCTTTGGCAGGCAACATGGCATCATAATGGCAGCCTGCTATTTCACTACTAAACACAAATATAAACATGTATTTCAATTTTGCTTAATTTGAACTCTAATCCATCATTCCATGGGAAGAAACACAGCTGCCTTAACCCTTTCCTATGGGCCAATTCTGATTAAATTTAATATGGTACATCTCATGATCATGCTAAAATTGCTACCATAATTTCAAACTTGACTTTATTTTTTGATGATCTATGGGTACTTACAGACACACACACACACACACACATGCATTTGCATGCACAGACTAATTCTTGTACAAGTCTTTCCCCTCCCCCCCCCCCCTCGAATTAATTTCCCTTTTCTTTGTAGTCCTTGACAGTAAACAATGTCATGTTTTGGTATGCTTTATGATGGTAGGTAGAGCAAAACCTTTTAAAATTTAAACCATCATTCCTTAAGACAGAAGCACCATGACTTTAACCCATTTCCATTATTTGGCACAGCACAGCTACTGCCACAATTTCAATTTTGTGTTTCCATTTTCTGAAGAGTTATGCAAGACATCCCTGTACACACCATGAAGGCATACACAGGGGCATGAAGGTATAGCTCCACTAATTCTTGACCCTGGCACTAGATGGAGAAAAGTAGTTAGCCTCATGACCTGGCTGCTTTAATCCTGCTGTAGGAGCCACCAGTACCCACCGAATAGGAGACTGGGTAACCCCCAGGGCCTTTTTAAATGGTTTGCGGTATAGACAAAATCTCCTACCCCTGCCAGGAATCAAAGCCCAGTTGTCCAGCCTGCAGCCTAGTCACTGTACTCACTGAGCTATCCTAGCTGCAGCACCTTCTGTGCATCACATATTTAAATGAGAAGTGTAACCATCACATGCCACATCACTGAAATTACGATAATGTTGTCATCCTGCAAAATGAAGATTACTAGCTTCTGGAATGCTGCAGACAGGCACAAACAATTTCGACAAATGTCAGGGAATTCCACATTATCAGAATTTACAGGAAGCAGCACACAATGACAGCAATTTTACTTTCAACACACAGTGAATAGAGTAACACAATAATAGCTGTTCAGCTGGCTAACTAATTCCATGCAGCGAAGTTCTTCTTGAGAAGCAAACAGTTTTTCAGTTAGTCAAGAAATTTCCTGCGTGTTATGGAACCTGAAAGTTTGTTACCATATCCAGAACCGTCTGCCACCTCTCCATGTCTTGATACACATACATCCAGCTGATGACCTCCCATCTTTTTTCTTTATGATCCATATTAATAATACCTTCTTATCTATGCCAAGGCCTTCCAAATGGCCTCCTTCCTTCATATTTCCCCACCACAACCCTGTACATATTTCTCTTCTAGCCCACCCATTTCCTCCTCCATCATCTGATCACCCAGATAGTATCTGATGGGCAGAACAAATCATGAAGCACCTCATTATACATTTTATTCCAGTCTCCTGTTACAATAAATATTTCCCTTGCTTACTTTCATGTTTATACCATGCATATTGAACAATAAATGTTTATTATACACTAAATAAGTGGTGTAACTTTATGTTAAAATTACTCTGACATGTTTCGGTGTTAATACACCGGTGTCAGGGAGTTTACACTACTGTATTGTATTTTATCATTTTAATAATTCATAACAGTAGCTAACACAAATTGTAAACTCCCTGAAGATGGTGTATTAACACCGAAACATGCCCGAGTATTTTTAACATAAATTTACACCACTTATTTGTGCATATGTTGGCATATAATAAACACTTATTTCCCTTGCTTGTTAGATTTAATTATTCCTAATGTGTACAGAGGCTTAAATGTAAGGACATACCCAAGGCTGTCTCACGAAGACCTATCTTATTTTTCACAATCTCCAGAACATCTTTGGCAGTGGCTGATGGGTGAAACTCAACAGCATGGTACTGACCGTCCATAAAATGGAATCTAGCATAGATGGGACGCCTGTTGATTGTGCACATAATCTCTTCACGTGATGGTGGCCATTGGCGCCGCCGTGTGCCCTGGGTCTTATAGAAGCACTAAAAGTGAACACAAACACACTCACATCATGCAGTTCAAAATGATGAGACACATTTTGCTACATTTCTGCCCTACAGGATGTCTCAACCCTTTGAGACATACTGGCAACTCTAGTAACCACCTACTTTACTTTTGACACTAAGAAATTCTGCACACTGTCCACAGAATGTATTTATTGATTTTGTATGATTTTCAGAATAATAAAAAATTGTTTCTCTAAGCCGAAGATCTTTGTAAAAGACACTATGTTAGTGTTCTATGAGGTAGGAACTTACTCTTTAAATATTTATTACATGAAATTCATGCTACAGATGGCTAAAACATGTCTCTTCTCTTTAAAACACTTCTGGAATGTATACAATATGAGCAATAAAATATGTTGGTTGCATGTATAAATCTCTCTCTCCCTCTCTGCCCCCCCTTCTGTGTGTGTGGCATGGGTGGGGGTGTTAAGATTTTGAGTCCATTTTTTTTGGGGGGGGGGGG
>Ga0131853_10025988_pt1 | contig 10541 bp, 12 predicted proteins | sample TergutLab28metaG_FD_92764 | JGI IMG/M metagenome (GOLD analysis project Ga0131853, IMG submission 92764) | Labiotermes labralis P1 segment gut microbial communities from Petit-Saut dam, French Guiana - Lab288 P1 (version 2) (version 2) | ecosystem: Host-associated > Arthropoda: Insects >... | reverse complement strand
GTGTAATGCATGTTAGATTTACCTATGTATTTGTATTAGATAGAAACTTTGAAATTTTAATACTTGAATTCAGGAAGAGATCGATCAGTCACAACCGCTGAAGTCAGCAATACCAACCAGCCTAAACCCGGTAGTGACTTGATCAGAACATTATACTTTTAGGAATGCATGACTTGTCAGCTCTACTCTATAAAGCTTAGCGCAACCCGGTAAACTCCCTCACTCGCTACAAATTTGTTATCGGCCGTCACGTATCTACTATTGAAGAATTAAGTGACAGAATACAATTATTACAAAGATCGTTGTAACGAGACTACGATGCTGTACCGTCTACTGTTTATTCAAGGTAAGGCATATTGACTGGTATTCTAAATTCACTTTATTTCGAGTTGAGCAGTTTGGTAATTACATTAGATATTTCCGCGTTTTTATTTATAGAGACAGAAAGAGCAAGTTAATTATTTAAATAACCTATATTACACTTCTACAGAGCTTGATTGATTTAGTTCTGTGTTTATTATTTGTTAATTATTGTTACATGATATTTAGTTTTACAGAATAGAATATATATTTTACTTTTATCCAAATTTGGATTGAATTAGACGATTGTTTATAAATCCTTGAGTCCTTGTTGTAATCAGATTTGCCAAATCTATTTGGCTGATGGCAGCGAAATTCTACCATATAGTTCAAGTGTCTTTCCCCGAGGAAACTTGATGGAGGTCTAGCCATCATTTAGGCAGGAAGGCACTACAAAAGGCAGCTGTGGGATATTCTGATAGCACTAAAAATTGGTTGGCAGTGTTATCATATTCTGATACGATTTATCAGGCGAAGATAACCACGCGCGATTTTTAAACTGTTACGCAGGACCGGGATTGTAGACTGTATACTTGGATTGGTAAAAAGACGATACGTGACAGGAAGTAAAGCCGAGAATTTGGTTTCCAAAATTTACTGTAAATTTGTTTGCACACATTAACGTTTGAAAATGGCAGAAGCTCGTTTGCAAGCTGAAGTTTTAGAGACTAAAGCTGAGACTCAGCGATTAAGAGAGAGTATATCGAGCATGTCAGTGGGCGCGCCGATTGTCCACAAAGACCTATCCTTAGTCACGTTAGTGCCCAAATGGTCACGATCTGATTCATCGGTTACACTGGAGGATTTTTTATCTAGTACTGAATCCGCGGCGAAAATAGGGCACTGGTCGGACCCGGATAAACGGGAAATTGCGGTTTTAAAACTGACGGACTCTGCGAAGTTGGTAAGGCACGACTTGGCAAAGTTTCAAGAACGCATTTAGGCGCAGATATGACGATGTCCACACGGACCAATATCATTTCACGAAACTGCAGACCGCGAGACAGAAAAAAGGCGAATCTCCGCAAGAATTTGCAGATAGGTGTAGGGGTTTAGCCCAGAAGATTTTGTGTAAGACGGACGACCCCGTAGCACAGCGTATACATCGAAAGAACGCTGAGCGAATGCTTTTAGCTAGTTTTGTGTCAGGTTTAGTTGGGACCCCAGGTACTCAAGTTCGATACGCAAATGTTCAATCTCTTTCGGAAGCGTTGCGAATAGCAATCTCTGTCCAAGACGCAGAAAAGCAAGAGCGGTTCAACGAGAGGTTTTACACAAAAGTGGATAAATCTGTACGTTTACTGTCTCGATCGCCCAGTCGAACACGCTCGGGAAGCGACAGCGAGCAGCACTCAGCTGACGCGCGTACGGTCAATCACACACATAGTCAGCGAAATTGGACTTCAGGAAATGCCGGCAGGGCTACGGCCTCGAGCACTAGGAACGCGTAGGCAAGGGCGGCGTTACGTTGTTACGAATGCGAAGGAATAGGGCACTTCGCTAGGGAGTGTCCCACAAGACGCAAAAGAGAGGCAACATTTTCCGTATCGCCCGGAAAAGAAAATCCGAGCGAGCGTTCGCGTTCCCCTGGAAGTAAACCTGCACTCGCGAATAGGCGAGAAAACAGGAGGGAAGCTCGGAGTTCGGGAAACGGGGAGAGGGTGTGAAAGAAGACAGCTCTTTCCACCTCCGCTCTCCCGGCAATGCTGTCACGACACCCACGGTTTCTATATCGTTGGAATGCGGTACTCCCGCTGTATTAGTGAATATAGAAGGAAAAATGAGAAGATTAATAGTGGATACCAGTTCAAACGGCTCGATACTGCAGCCCGGCGTATCGAGAAGTGACGTGAGCGTCACAAGTTTGAAACCGTACGGGGTAACCGGAGAGGCCCTCGACATCAAGGGACGACAGTCGGTCTCCTTTGAATTAGACGGGAGTGAATTTAGGCATACGTTTTTGGTATGTGAGCTCCCTACGGATACGGCAGGCCTGTTAGGCACAGACTTCATGCAAGAAACAGGCGCTGTCATAGACTTTGAATGTGGGAAGATGTCTCTTACCGGCATCGGTGCAGTGCTCCGAGCGTACAGTGGATCGCTTGCTTACTGGGCACACAGCACTCACTGTCTTCACGCAGGGTAAAGAGGGACACAGCCCTCAACCCAATCAAAGGGAGGCGTGGCAAGTAGACGTGCAGCTCTCAGCCAGCTCCAGACGTGAAACGCTTCTCAGGATAGATGTGGTTTTTTAGGGCCAGACAGGATATTATTTTAGCACCTCGTTGCCGTCAAGTTGTAACGGCTAGACTGGAATCAGAAAAGGTACAGAAACTCCCTTCTCTAGTTTGCATTGAGCCTGTTCATATTCCTAGAGAAGGAATTTCCCCGCCCGTGCTCTCTCATGGGTCGGGCATAGCGTACGCCAGTCTCGTGAACTGACGTCACAGCAGGATCGCGAAGTTGTCAGATCAGCTGACAGCGCGTACGTGATGCTTGCGAATTTTAGTAACGAGCCACTGACCATTCCATAGGCCACGATTCTTGGGGTAGGGAAAGAAGCGTCAGAATCACTGATAGACAGAATAAACGCAAATGCCGAATCCAGTATGAACACACCGACCAAACCGCCAAGAAAGAAGAAAATTAAAAATTTGTATGATAAATTGTTGCAAGGGAAATTAAATCATTTGACTCCAGATGATTGACAGCACATTAAGCCTGTACTACGGAAGTACGCTCAAAGATTTGATGGGAACCGAATGCTGGGTTTTCATTGATGATATCATTGTGTACTCAAAATCCGCAGAAGAACATGCTGCGAGGTTGGAGAATGTGTTACGCAGATTTGAGGAAGCCAATCTGCAGTTGCACCCCGGAAAATGTGTGTTTGCTCAACCACAGGTGCAATACTTAGGCTTCGTCCTATCTGAGAAAGGTGTTACGGCTTCACCCGAAAAGGTGAAGGGCGTCAAGCAATACCCAACACCCAAATGCGTCAGGGATGTTAGAGCGTTCATTGGCCTCGCTTCATTTTATCGGAGGTTAGTACCCAAGTTTGCTGAATTAGCAAAGCCTCTATGCTAACGCGCAAGAACCAAAAATTTCCATGGGGTCCATCGCAACAACAGGCGTTCGATAGTATGAAAGAGAAGCTCTGCACAGCCCCCGTGCCAGCTTATCCTAATTTTGGGTTGCCTTTCATACTAACCACAGATGCTTCTAAGATAGCTGTTGCTGCCATCTAGTCTCAGGTGCAAGATGGGGTAGAACGGCCTATTGCATACGCAAGCAGGCAGATGAATACCGCGGAACAGAGATACGCAGCATCTGAAGCCGAGATGCTAGCCTTGGTTTGGGCAACCAAGCATTTCCGTTGCTATTTGTACGGAAATAAATTCCTAGTTAGGACAGATCATTCCGCGCTAACCTATTTGCAAAATTTTGCAGACCAGAACAGCCGTTTGTTACGCTGGAGCATCAAACTATCCGAACTAGACTTCATAGTTGAGCATAGGTCAGGGTCTAAGATAGGCCATGTAGACGCGCTCAGTCGCCATGTAAGCGCCATCAAACACGAAGCTGCCTTGAGCAAAGAAATTGTTCTACGCGAACAGGAAAAAGACGCTTTCTGTATGAAGCAGACTCCGGGAGCTTACAATAGCAAGCGTGAGTTCTTTCTAGACGCCGACGGCATCTTATATAAGAGGAAGTCGAACGGCAAACATTAGTTGTTAGTTCCACAAACCCTAATGCATGACGTCATGAGACTAAATCAAGACTCAGTGTACGTAGCTCACCCGGGCATAAAAAGAGCTTATTCTCTGACTGCGCTGCGTTATTGGTGGCCAGGAATGAGGAAATCTATAGGAGATTTCGTCAAAAGCTGTGACCTGTGCCAGCGGCAAAAAGGAAATCGAGAATTTGTAGCCCCACTTGGTGAAGTGGAGGAGCCAACAGCCCCTTTTCAGGTGGTATCTCTTGACATAACGGGTCCATACGTGACGACAGCCAGAGGAAATAAATACCTTTCAACGTTTATTGATCATTTTACAAAGTATGTGGAGGCATTTCCCATACCAGATCAAACGGCCGAAACTTGTGCCAGGATCTATGCGACCCAAATAGTAACACGACATGGCACCGGTTCACAACTTATTACTGACCAGGGTCGATCCTTCGTGTCATCTTTTTTTCAAGAGACATGTAAGATACTGGGGATACGAACTACGCGCATCACTAGTTACCACCCCCAATCAAATGGCTCTATTGAAAGGTGGCATCGTTCGTTACATACCGGGCTGTCTCACTACATTAACTCAGCGACACACTGACACCCTTTTATCTTATGTCTTATCGGGCTACACCAAATAGTGTTACAGGACACAGCCCCTTCTTCCTATTACAGGAAGAGAAATGGAGATCCCCAACAACGATAACTTGAAAGCTCGAATTTCTAGTGAAAACCCGAGTCAAAAACGCAGCTTAGAAAACTTGAAGGCTAGCTTAAATTTAGCCTATAAGCTGGTAGCTGAAGCGAACCGAAAGTCGCATCAAAACAACAAAAGACTATGACCGCAGAGCCATAGTTCGCGAATTCAAGGAGAACGATTTGATTTGTATAATCCAGCCAAAAAAACCTGGATTGACAGGGAAATTCCACAGGCCATGGGCAGGCCCGTTTAAGGTAATTAAGAAAATTTCTAACTTAAACTACAAAATTGTAGATCATAATAATAAACAGCAAGTAGTTCATGTAAACCGCATGAAAAGAGCATACAATTCGGAAGTTTGGAAACCCAAGTTTGAACCCAGGACATAAGAAACGGTGGCAAAGAGAGTCAAGGAAACCCGCAAAACGAGACGAAGAGTTTAAATTTAATCCTTTCCCATTAGTAATGACAGATGACTCACCGGGTACTCCTGAACATGAACCCCCATCACTCCAAACTCCTAAAACTACTCAGTCAGATGTAGACACACCCTGTTCCAAACTCAAAGATCCTAGTTACCACCTGTCAGAAACACCTAAATTACGGCGAGAGATTCAATCTACTCGTACTGAGCCCCTTTTACTCGATCTCGTGCAAGAATTATGTCACACGATTCTGTGAACTTATACCAGTGTTACACTATGTTTTATTTGTGCTTGGAGTAAGTTTTATTAACCGTTTTAAAATTTGTATGTTACAGGAATTATTCTGAATGTGGTAGTAGCTGAACCATTTGTTCAACCTTTAAATCATACTGTTGTATTTCCGAAAGAGACAGAAATAGTTTTTACCAGTGATACTTGGTGCATAGCACTGAACATTGACTTGAGTACGTACCACGAAATAATTTCTACTATTAGAACAGACTTAATTTCAGTTGAACAGCAGAAGAAAGAGTTTATTCCGATTTTTGAACTAAAACAGATTGAGGTATTTTTGAACATGTTGGAAAGTAAGCTTTATGATTTTCATCAGGTTTTACCTCAACTTGACCGTCGACGAGCTTTAGTAAACTTTGGTGGCAAAATTTTGAAAGCACTGTTTGGAACTGCGACGACTTCTGATATTTATTTACTGCACGACGTACTGAATGAGTTACAATTTCAAAATTCAGACATTTCACACTCTTTAGCCAATCAGTTTACTTATGTGAAGAAGTTAAATACAGCTGTGAAGACAGACACTGAAGCTATTGCAAGTTTGTCTAATATTATCAAGGATAACATGATTCAATCGCATGAAAGATTTCAACAAGTCGCTAGAGATATACTATGATTAAATATTACTTTGTTTGGATAAATCAAATTGCACAGAGTAATTAGACAACTGGAATTTACGTTATTTCCGCTAGTGCAACAAATTGATGATTTGTTTAACGTCATACAATGCGCTATGCATGGGCGTTTGTCTATAAAACTTGTGAACCCGAGAGTCTTACAGAGCATTTTGAGAAATGTAACGTTATGATTGCCAGAAGGTTATGAATTAATAGCAGGCACTAGTATTGAAAACATACCTTTGTATTACAACTTGACTGCAGTATCCATAGTAGCGAATACTCACTATATTAACTTACTCCTTCACATACCTTTGAAATCAGCTAACCGTCACTTTACTTTATTTAAAATAATTACCTTGCCAACTCTCGTATCTTTTGATAAATTTGCTCAATATATTTGTCAATTACTCGTATTTTGGATTACAAATCAGTCAACGTGCCTACTTAATGCTCGCAGAGACAGACTTCAGCCATTGTAAGAAAGGCAGCATCACTATATGCCCAGCTAACACACCAGTGTACAGTGCACAGACAATGACGTGTTTGTCTAGCCTTTTCTTCCAGAGTACAAATACTCACCGTGTCTGCCAACGAAAACTGCTTATTCAGCACCTGACACCTACTCTTCAACACCACGGAAATATATGGATTTTCCACTTTCCAACGCCGCATCAGATTTCACTACGATGCCCCGACACCAAGGACCAGATACACCGCACGATAAGTTGTTTGCTGAACAAACAAATATATATGCCAACCAATTTTTGGCGGCAAATCCTAATCTGAAACCACAATTCCGAGCTAGAAGCTGGATGGATACAAACCCGACTGAAATGAAAACCCTAATTGGATTTCTCATTCTTCAAGGTATTGTACAGAAACCTGAGAATGGACTGTATTTCTCCAAAAGGGAAAGTATTGTGACACCATACTTCTCACAAATAATGACAGAGAAAAGATTCCATCTACTCCTAAAGTTCCTTCACTTTGCCGACAATTCCAAATTTGACCCTGATCAGCGTAAGAAGAAACTCTATAAAATCCAACCAATCCTTGATCACCTAAAATCCAAGTTTTCCTCCGTATACACACCAGAACGAAGCATGTGTGTCGACGAGTCTCTCATTCTCTGGAAAGGACGACTGGGTTGGATTCAGTACATACCATCAAAGCGAAGCAGGTTTGAAGTAAAAATCTACAAACTCTGCGAAAGCAGCACAGGCTATCTTTGGAACTTCATAGTATACACTGGTAAGGATACCATTTATGGTCAGAGACACCCAAGGGAAAAGACTTCTTCGAGGATTGTGCTGTTATCATATTGGTGTTCTAACTGTGCGAAGGCCCTGTGTGTAGTACCGTGTTTTCAAGTTTACCACACAGATAAAAATTAAAAAATCTAAAAAAATCATAAAAGTTACAAGTATTGTGAATAAAAGCTGCATTTCATCTTTACGTCAGGTTTTCATTAAATATTGAAAGAAACCCCGATTATGTTTGCATTGCTCCTCTTGCTTTATAGAAACAAGGAACAACGGGCATTTAAATTTAAATACCCAGGGCAGGTTACACCAGCAGCCCAGAAAAGACCCAGTTAAGAGGTTAATTGCCTTGGAAGGCCAATCAAGATTTTGATACCTGAATAATAAACTCCTTTCTGATACATGGTCAGAGTTACTAAAGGCATTTGTACATCATTTCTTTGTCTGGTATTATTGTTATGATATACATCATACAATAACTGAAACAAAATAATCCCTTATAAATAATGCACCATAAAGTGAAGTGATACCGTTACAGGCCTGGTGTGGCCCACAGGGTGGGTAGAGGTATAACTCTACTCTTCCACGACCGCGGCACTAAAAGAGGGGAGTGGTCAGTAGCACGCCCCGGCCACACTTTACCCCTGGGAAATACCCGGTACCCATTTTACAGGAGGCTGGGTGGGCCCCAGGGCCGGTCTTGACAGGTAGAAAATCTCGTCCCCACCGGGATTCGATCCCAGACCGTCTAGCACATAGTCAGTCGCTATACCGACTGAGTTACCCAGCCCCAAACAATGAACAATAATAAAATGAATGTACACTGTGATGAGAGTGGTAATATTTTTAATTCCTTCAATAATTCTCTACGAGACTCCCTATGCCCACATCCCATTATGACCCTAATTAACCTTTTTTGCATTTCAAAAATTACAGAACTATGTGACAAGTCTTCCCAGAATATTATGCCATAAGACATAATTGCATGAAACTTCAGAGTAGAAATATACAAATATGGTTCAATATTTTGTATTAAAAAACGTGGTGCTTCATATTTTTGTCAGTGAATCAATATGGCTTAACCATGTTAGTAAACAATCAACAGTCAAACGAAGAAATTTTGTATAAGTAATTGTAGGAATAGATTTATTATTATAATTAGTATTTATTTCATTTTGGTTCAGTTTCAATCCTGCTGAAGACCATTATGAGACCCAAGCAATGATTTAAATACATACTTACATAAAGTGAGGTCCTGTAGGAGACACTTGTTTCAAAAGTAGGAAGGAATGATGAGTTTAATAATGTATTATACAAATTCACATTTGCAAGTCATTTAAGTCATATTGCAACTATATGTGATGATGATGATGATGATGACGATGATGATGATGATACAGAGGCACAAAAAATTACAAAATATCAAATTTGGCCCTAAAAAAAACACCTGAAAGCTTAACAATGTAAGTACATGCCTCTTAGCCATCTCATTGAAGGAGTGGTCACCAACAACTTTCTGCAATATTTAGAGAAAGAGATTTAACCAAAAATATCTTATGAGTGGGCAAAAAGAAATAATATAACAAATGTATAATATAGTATGCAAATTCATAGGACACGACCCTTGAGCTCTGGGGATAATATGAATTTTTTCACCTGAGTTTAATCGCACCAACAATCTTCGTTAGGTATAGGTTTCCCAGCAAAGAGATGCTGGGAAGTTTCAATTTTAATTTCTTTATTTGTTCCATGAATCCAAAATGGTCAACAAAAGCCTTGGGTGTAGAACTTGTCAAATGTGTGTGTAATGGTTGCATATTAATCATAGAACTGCTCATTTGCTATACTTTCATATAACTTCAAGAGAGATGAATAACATAGTTTAATACTATGTTCCTATATAATTACATAAAACGTACAAAATCGGTCTACTTCATAAGACTGTGCCTACATAACCATATATGACTCATTACTTAAAAAAAGAGAAAAAATTTTTAGTCTAGTTGATTTATTGAAATGTATATGCACAAGTGCATATCACTTTTAAGGGTTTTTATTCCTATTATAATTATTTATTTTTCTAAAGTATAAAAGGAATAAGAGTACAAATAACTTTTTGAAGTCATTTTAAACAGTTTTATATGTATTATAGGACAAATCCTCTGTCTGTGTTGGTAAACTATTGAACGCATTAATTCCGAAATAATATGTTCCTCTTTGGTAGGTTGTCAAATGAGATAGTGGCTGATGCAGATTTGATTTATTTCTGGTAATGATGCTATGCATCTTGGAGTTTGGCTTGAAATAATGTGTGTTTTGAATCACAAAGATTAAAAGTGATCAAATATATTGGGATTGTAATGGTAATATTTTTAATTTCCTGAAATTTTGCCTACAAGAATCTCTATTTGTAATCCTCATAATGATTTGAATAGTTTTTTTTTCAATCTAAAAATATTACTATAATACGAGTTTCCCTAAAATATTATTCCATACGTTATAATTGGGTGAAAGTACAAATAAATTTCTATCTTTAAGTGATCCTTGGGACAAGAAAGGTCTAACTGCAAAACATGGTGAACTGAGTTTTTGAATACTCATATCTATACAGGTCTTCTGAGTGAGTGTGTTGTCCAGTGTTAATCCAAGAAATTTTGTATTGTGATTATTAGACATTTTTTTGTTTTCATGAGTAATATACTAATTAATTAAGGAACTATTTTTAGTTACAAATTACATGAAGTGTCTGGTCAATATTAAGTGATAACACATTGGTAGTAAACCAACTATTTATATCTTGAAAGTTTTGAAAGTTTGTAGGGCCGAGGTTAGTACTGATTACACTAGCGTAATCTGCATATAAGACAATTTTGGAGTTAACTGAAATTTTTGGGAGGTCGTTAATGTAAATTTAAAAAAAAAGTAGTGGAACAAGTAACGATCTTTGAGGGACACCATGTTTTATTTCACTCCAGTTAGAACAGGAGCCAAGTATTATTTACAACCGCTCTTTTGTATCTTCCCTCAAATGAGACAATACATAACATTGATACGCGCCAGAAAGCGGACTTACATGTCCCTGTAGCAAAATTAACAAAGGTACAAAGGGGAGTTTACTACTCGGGCACGGCCCTATATAATGCTCTG
>Ga0131853_10025987_pt1 | contig 10541 bp, 7 predicted proteins | sample TergutLab28metaG_FD_92764 | JGI IMG/M metagenome (GOLD analysis project Ga0131853, IMG submission 92764) | Labiotermes labralis P1 segment gut microbial communities from Petit-Saut dam, French Guiana - Lab288 P1 (version 2) (version 2) | ecosystem: Host-associated > Arthropoda: Insects >... | reverse complement strand
TCGTGTCGTCTCATACGGATAGTATACTGCTTTTTTGTCTATTTGTACACTTTTGAGGGGTTTGAAGAAACCCCCTAGGGGCGATCATTGATCGCCCGTGTGTTTCAATTTCCATTGCACGATCAATAATGCAATGGAAACCATTACGGCGGGCGCATATCATGCCCTGCGGGTACAATGTGCGCCCCTACACGCTGTCGCCACATACATAAGTTGCAAAGGTCAAGGACAATCCTCCGTCAGGCTACGCCTGCCACCTCCTTTACGAAAGGAGGCTTTAAGAGCGTGTAGAGCCTCCAACATATCTTGCAGGCGGTAGGGGCTTGTATTTCATATATTCTTCTGATATACTACCCTTAAGCCGAGTTCAAAAAACTCAAGCGGTAGTCGCAGGCGAGCGCCAACTCCCTACGGTTACAGGTGTCACGACACCCTTTGGCGGTCGGTTACGCACCAAAAGCCAAGTGAGAGAATAGGCCGTCCAAAATAGCGCCGCATGAACATTTTGGGGTAAAGGAACAAACTGAATTTATGCAAAAACAAGTAAATTAGCGACATATACACAACACATAGACTGCACAAAATTTCTCAGGTTTCAGAAGCAAGAAGAGCATTTGCTATACAACAGAGCAAGTGCTCTTTTTGGTGTCCAGTTTATTCTGTGTTTTATTTGTCCATTATGTGAGGTATGGGTCAGTAGTAAACTGAAAAGCTGTCGTAGACTGATACCATTCCCCCGGCCGCACCACGGGCGACGGAAACGCCGGGATATTCGGCGCGTCCGGAAAATGTTGTGTCTCCAAACAGACCCCACCATAGGGCACGAAGGGCGGCTGGAGATAGGTACCGGTATAAACTTGCACCCCCGGCTTATCCGTAAACACATCTAAGCTAAGTTTCCCATCCGGCGCGGTCAAGGTAACCGCAGGGTCAGGGCCGCCTGTCAGAACAAATGTAGAATCATAGTGCCGGGCAATCGGCCGCGGGGTCTGAAAATCAAAAATTGTTCCCCTTACAGGAAGAAGTTTCCCTGTGGGTAGCCCGTCCGCGTCTACAGATACATATCTGTCTGCCCGCAACTGTAAAATATGGGATAGAATCGTGTCTTCTGTGCCCAAATTAAAGTAACTGTGATGGGTCATATTGAACACCGTAGCCTTGTCCGTCATGACCTGATAGGTGATTGCAAACGTCATCGGATCTTGCCAGAAAAAGCGGACGGAAACATCGACGTTACCAGGAAACCCACCCGCCCCGTCGGGGCTATGAAGCTTGAGCACCAGTGCATCTCCGTCTTGTTCATCGTCATACAGTGCAGTATGCCAAGCGGTTGAGCCACTATGGAGCGTGTTGCCGCCCTCATTTTTTTCCAAGTCATAGCAAACCCCATCGAGCATAAATTGTCCGCCCCGAATCCGGTTGGCATAAGGGCCGATGGTCACACCGACAAAACAAGTATCCGCCATATATTCCGCCAGAGAATCATATCCCAGTACCACCTGCCGATGACTGCCATCTGCTAGGGGAATGGTCAGTGAGCGAATAATTCCTCCAAAATTTGACACATCGACCACGGCACCGGCTGAGCTGGTTAGCGTGATAAGCTCCGCTTGCCGGCCATCCGGCAAATCGCCCCAAAATCGACGCTCAAACATACCATATCCCCCTTTTTCCTACAGATTTTCCTTTGATTTTAATCTCAATTTTCTTATAAAATTACGCTGACTCTGGCGATTTTTTAATGGTTGCCGCGGCAGTTCCTCATGTATATCCTTGTGAGATTGCATGCGGATGGATCTCTAATACTAAAATCGTGAGCCCTCTTTGTTTGTAAAATAACAGAAAATAGATGCCATGTCAACAGGTTTGTAAAGAAGTGATACAAATTCCCGTAAAGCACCAAATAATTCGTAAAACTGCCTTTATAGCTATTTCACCAAAAAACAGGTGTAAGCATTGTGGATTCTAGCAATTGACTAAAGCTGAAAAAATGTGTAACCTATGATCAGCAATGTTAGTAAACGATGTTACTTAACTGGAAAGAAAAAATGATATGGAGGAATTAACATGAAAAAGATCCTATCCCTACTCTTAGTTGCCGTGATGATCGTTGGTCTCTTTGCAGCTTGCAACAACAACAATGAGACCCCAGCAGCAACTGAGGCGCCGGCTGCAACAGAAGCACCTAGCGCAACAGAAGCACCTGCCCCTTCCGGTGACGGGGGCGTCATCAATGTCTGGAGTTTCACTACTGAGGTTCCCGATGCCATCCAGTACTTCATCGACTCAAACCCGGATTTCCCCTACACCATCAATGTAACAGTTATCAGCGACCAAGACGGTGAATATGAGGCGGCTCTTAATACGGCGCTCCTCGCAGGCGGCGGCGCTGCCCCTGACATCTTTACGGCAGAGCAAGCATTTGTTGTCAATTACACACAACACGAGTTTTCGAGCTTTGCGCTTCCGTATGAAGAGCTGTTCGGTGAGCCTGTACAGCCTCTCGTTGATGCTGCGGGCATTGCTGCTTTCGTCCAAGAGGCGGGCACAAACCCGGCAGGGCAGCTTGTCGGGCTCGGCTTCCAATCCACCGGCAGTGCCTTTATCTATCGCCGCGACCTGGCTGAGCAGATCTGGGGCACAGACGATCCAGATGCCGTTGCCGGCCATATCGGCCCGGGCTGGGATCAATTCCTCCAAGCCGCTTCTCAAGCTGCTGCAGAGGGCATAGCGATCCTTTCCGGTGAGGGTGATGCTTGGCAGGCTATCCGCCAGTCCCCGAACCCATGGGTTGTAAATGACACACTGGTCATTGATGACCAGCGTATGTCATATCTCGACATTGGCTATCAACTCTTTAACAACAACTTCACAAACAAGGCAGACGCGTGGGGCAGCCAATGGTTTGCCGATATGAGAGGTGAAGTGGATGAGGATACGGAAGGTCCAGTGCTTCCTGTTCTCGGCTATCTCGGCCCTGCCTGGCTCATTAACTACGTCATAGCCGGAAACTCCGGCGACACATTCGGCAACTGGGCAGTTACCACTCCGCCCACACCGTTTGCATGGGGCGGCACATGGACAATGGCCAACGCACAAGGCAACCCTGATGTCCGTGACGGTGTTGCGACACTCATCAGATGGCTCACCCTCGACACCACAGATACCGGATTCCAGTTCCTCTTTGCAAACCAGCTCATGCCGGGCGCTTCTGCTAAAGATGCCGTCGCGTCAAGCGTGGTTATGGAACGGTCTGACGGAACTCTTGACTTCCTCGCAGGACAGGATATGTTTGACGTATTCATTCCGGCAGGTGTGCACGGGAGAGCATCCGGCTGGGGTCCCTATGACAGATTTATTGACGATCAGTTTAATAACTTTGCAGAACAATATTTCATGGGCGCGATGACCCGTGAGGAAGCGCTTGACGGTTTCAGACAAGCAATTCAAGACACGCTGGGCATTAGCTCCTAGTTTCCATCTACTGAATTTAAGTGCAATCAGGGCGACGGATGTCTGTCGTCCTGATTGCACATCATCTATTTTAGATCGTGCAGACATGAGATAACATGCTCAATTTTTGAGTAGATTTTTCGTCAGGCAAGGCAAATTTTTGCAGCTTTGCTGACGCAAGGCAAGAAATTTAACTTAGCAGGGCGAGAAAACAGCCGGTATTGGGCATGTTGACGGTTTGAAGAAACGCCCAAGGGGGGCATAAAGATGAAAAAACGCCATAAGGGCGTGAATTACGCCAAATACGGATACATATTCTCTATCCCATTCGTCTTGGGCTTTTTAGTTTTCACACTCTATCCGTTGGGAAATACGATAAGGCTGGCATTTTCGGATTTTTCCGGCGCCGCCTCACTCGTTTCAGGTGAGATGAATATGCTGGAAGAACCGTTTGAGAACTTCAGTATGCTTATCTTTGATAACCAGCTATTTTGGACATCCATCACCAATACATTTAGCATATGGATCAGGAACTTCATTCCCCAGATCGTTTTGGCACTTTTATTGACCGCGTGGTTCACAAACAACAGAAACAAGATAAAAGGCCAGGGTCTGTTCAAGGTTTTGTTTTATATGCCGAATATCATCACAGCCGGGGCGATTGCCGTTTTGTTTGGCGCTTTTTTTTCTTTCCCATTAGGCCCTGCAAACCATGTTCTATCGCTGTTCGGCGGAGATAATCAGCCCTTTAACTTTACCGCGTCTCCCGAGGCTTCGCGGAATATTATTGCATTCATACAATTTTGGATGTGGTACGGATACACGATGCTTATTCTGATCGCAGGTGTTTTGGGGATTAACCCCGAAATATTTGAAGCTGCGGAAATCGACGGTGCAACCGGTATTCAGAAGTTTTTCTTCGTAACGCTCCCGAACCTAAAGACAATTCTCCTGTTTGTTGTCGTCACCAGTATTGTGGGCGGTATTATGATGTTTGACATACCTTGGCTGTTCAATCAGGGCGGCCCTGTTAACTCGACCACAACGATTTCACTATTCATTTACAATCTCGCATTTACCGGCAGACTGAGATATAACGTTGCGGCAGCCGCGAGCATACTTGTATTTATAATGATAGCCGCGCTGTCCATTGCCGCGTTTTATCTGCTTCGCGATAAAGACGCAGCACAGCTCAAAAAAGAGGAACGAGCCCTGAAGCGCTCGCTCAAAGCAGAAAAAACGGGGGTGCAGGGCAATGGGTGAAAGAACTGTTGGGTCACGGATATTCAGGCATTTTGCATACACGATTTGCATCATTTTGGCTTTGCTCAGCATCTTCCCTTTCCTTATTATGTTCCTGAACGCAACACGCAGCACCTCGGAGATTTGGCAAAATCCGATCTCATTTCTCCCCTCAAGATACGCCCTTGACAATTTTCGCATCATAAGGGACATCGGGGCATTTGACGCGCTGCTCGGTTTCCGGAACTCATTCATTGTGGCAGGCGGCACGACGATTATATCAATCTATGTCTCATCGCTGACTGCCTATGCGCTTACCGCATACAGTTGGAAAATGCGTCAGCCATTCTTCACATTTATCATGGCAGTGATGATGGTGCCGGCGCAGATTCTCACCATCGGTTATTTTACATTGGTATGGCAGCTTGATCTTGCAAACAACTTCCTGCCGCTTATCTTACCTGCCATGGCAGCGCCGACCATCGTCTTTTTCATGAGGCAGTACCTACTCGCGACATTTTCGATGGATGTTCTCAACTCCGCCCGGATAGATGGGGCAAGCGAGTTTAGAATTTTTAACCAGATAATTCTGCCAATGATGAAGCCGGCTATGGCAACCCAGGCAATTTTCATCTTCGTCGGCAGTTGGAACGCGCTGTTTTTACCGCGGGTTCTGCTCACAAACCGCGATATGTACACCATGCCGCTCATGGTCTCGCTCCTGCAAGGCAATATTTATGATACAGAGTTCGGCGTGGTGTATTTGGGCTTGGCTTTATCAATTCTCCCGATATTTATTGTATATTTCTTTTTGGCAAGATACATCATCGCCGGTATACAACTGGGCGCGGTGAAAGGATAGCGGCGCTTGACCATATAACACATTTTATCGTACACATTTTGTAGGGGCGGCTCTGTGGCCGCCCTATCTTATAAGGAGGCAAATCAATGCAGACAGGATTTCCAAACGATTTCCTATGGGGCGCTGCAAGTGCCGCCGCCCAAGTAGAGGGTGCCTATAACATAGACGGGAGAACGCCCAGCATCTGGGACGTAATTTACCCCGGGAACACAGCCTTCAACGAGCACCCCCATGCGGCCTGTGACCATTACCACCGCTACAAAGAAGATGTGGCGCTGATGAAAGAGCTAGGGCTCAAAACCTACCGCTTCTCCATCAGCTGGTCTCGTGTCATCCCCGATGGAGTAGGCGCGGTAAACCCCAAGGGGATCGCATTTTACCAAAGCTTGGTAGATGAACTCCTAGCCGCCGGGATTGAACCCATTGTCACCCTGTACCACTGGGATCTGCCTTATGTCCTCCATCGCCAAGGGGGTTGGATGAATGACAACATGCCGGACTGGTTTGCGGCATATACGAAAGTCATCGTAGACGCACTGTCAGATAAAGTGTGCTATTGGTGTACTTTGAACGAGCCGCAATGTTTTGTAGGTCTTGGCTATGAAATGGGGCATCATGCACCCTTTTACAAGGAGAAACCCTCCCTGGCAGCGATTACGCGGAATACCCTGCTGGCTCACGGCCGCGCGGTATTGACCATCCGTGCACACGCGAAACTTGCCCCCCAAATCGGCATGGCCCCCACCGGACGGATATACATTCCGGACGATGAAAGTGAAACGGCAATCCGGGCGGCCGAGGACAAAACATTTGGCCTGCCGGATGATTCCTTTGATATTACTTGGTTCTGCGATGCACCCATTCTAGGCACATTCCCGCAAGCGGTGTGCGACTATTTGGGTGTAGAGCAGGTTCTCTCGGCTGAGGATATGAAGATTGTACATCAAAAGTTGGACTTTTTCGGCTATAATGACTATCGGGGTCATAGCTTGACCAAGCGGCCCGAAGCGGGTAGTTTTGACGGTGTGTTCTATCAAGGATGTCCGCTCACAACAATGGACTGGTCTATCACGCCGGACTTATTATATTGGGCTGCCCGGTTTTTGTATAAGCGGTATCATTTACCCGTTCTATTCACGGAAAACGGCATGGCAAACACAGACTTTGTCATGCAAGACGGAAAGGTACACGATCCGCAGCGCATCGACTTTGTCCGCGGCTATCTCAAAGGCATAAAGCGAAGCCTTGCAGAAAACATCCCGGTTATCGGCTACACCTATTGGTCAATCTTAGACAACTACGAATGGGCATGGGGCTACAACAAGCGGTTTGGCTTGATCTATGTAGACTATCAAACCCAAAAACGCACCCTAAAAGATTCCGCTCTCTGGTACCGTGACGTGATTGCCGCCAACGGTGCTGACATCTAACACAAGGAGAATACATATGGATCGAATCCAAGCAAGGCAAAAAGCAGAAGCCTTAGTTGCCAAAATGACATTGGAAGAAGCCGCCGGTCAACTACGATATGATGCACCGGGCGTCCCCCGATTGGGTATTCCCGAGTACAATTGGTGGGGTGAGGCCTTACACGGCGTGGCTCGTGCCGGTACTGCCACCAGCTTTCCCCAAGCCATCGGCATGGCGGCAAGCTTTGACCCGGATCTCGTTGAGCGGCTCGGTGACATTTCCGCAACCGAGGCACGGGCGAAGTATAATGCCTACAGTGCCCAAGGCGATCGGGACATCTACAAGAACCTGACCCTTTGGTCGCCCAACATCAACATCTTCCGTGATCCCCGCTGGGGGCGTGGTCAAGAAACTTACGGCGAAGATCCGGTGCTGACAGGAACTCTGGGTTGCGCTTACGTACGCGGCTTACAAGGTAATGGCTCTGTATTAAAATCAGCCGCTTGTGCCAAACATTACGCCGTTCATTCCGGGCCGGAGGCGCTCAGGCATAGCTTCAACGCCATTGCGACGGAGCAAGATCTGGCAGAGACGTATCTGCCCGCTTTTGAGGCACTGGTCAAAGAGGCCAAAGTAGAATCCGTCATGGGTGCTTACAACCGTACCAATGGCGAGCCCTGCTGTGCCAGCAAAATGCTCATGCAAGACACCTTGCGCGGCAAGTGGGACTTCGAGGGTCACTATATCTCCGACTGCTGGGCAATTCGCGACTTCCATGAGCACCATAAGATCACAGACACACCGGAGGAATCTGCCGCTCTGGCTCTGAAAATGGGCTGTGATCTCAACTGCGGCAACACCTACCTGTACCTCATGAAAGCCTACGAACAAGGCTTAGCGGCAGAGGAAGACATTCGCCGTTCCGCCGTGCGGCTCTTTACCACCCGCTACCTGCTCGGCATTATGGAAGGCAGCGAGTTTGATCAAATTCCCTACACCAAGGTCGAGTGCCCCGAACACTTCGCCGCCGCAAAGGAGGCCACGGAAAAAGCCTGTGTCCTACTCAAAAACGACGGGCTATTACCTCTTGATCTCTCCAAAATCTCTAACATCGGCGTAGTCGGCCCTAATGCCAACAGCCGTTTGGCCTTAATCGGTAATTATCATGGAACGGCGTCTCGGTATATTACAGTATTGGAAGGAATCCAAGATTATGTGGGTGATCAGGCTCGCGTGTTCTACTCCGAGGGCTCGCATCTATTCAATGACCGGGTTGAGCACCTCGCCCGTCCAGGCGATCGGATATCCGAGGCCAAAATTGTAGCCGAGCAATCCGATGTTGTCGTAGTTGTCGTTGGGCTTGACGCTACCTTTGAAGGAGAAGAAGGTGACACCGGAAACGCCGCCGCCGCCGGCGATAAGATCGATTTGCGCTTGCCTGCATGTCAAGAAGACATGCTCAATGCTGTAATCGCAGTAGGCAAACCCACCATCATCTGCCTTATGGCCGGCAGTGCCATTGATTTGGGCGCGGCCGGCGAAAAAGCTGCAGCGGTACTCAATCTCTGGTATCCGGGCGCACGCGGCGGGAAAACTGCGGCAGATATCCTCTTCGGCAAAATTTCCCCTTCCGGCAAGCTGCCGGTGACTTTCTATCACAACGAAGACCTGGAAAAAATGCCGGCATTCACCGACTATGCCACGAAAAATCGGACATATCGCTATTTTGAAGAGACAGCGCTATACCCCTTCGGCTTCGGCCTCACCTATGGTGATGTGCATGTAAGCACCGCCGAGGCGGCGTACGGCACAGACCATGTGACTGTTTGCGCAGAAGTGAAGAACACAGGTGCGATGGATACAGAAGATGTTGTCCAAATCTACTGCAAAAATGAGGGGACAACAAATGGCCCTAGAAATCCAAGACTTGTGGGTTTCCAGCGCATCTTCTGTCCCGCAGGCGGGCGCATCAAGGCGGAGATTCAAATCTCGCTCAAGCGCTTCACCGTAGCCGACGAAAACGGTGTTCGCAAACTGGAGGGCATCCCCGTTCTATACGTAGGCACTGGTCAGCCGGACGCCCGTACTACAGAATTACTTGGCCGGGAGAGTATTACATTTCCGTTAGATCTGTCATGCGTCCAGAAATAAACCTAGACCATGCCGCCACAACATGCCCGGATCCGGCTGTGATTCGGGCAGTTTGTGCGTGTATGGCAGAGTGCAGCGCGAACCCGTCAGCGGCATACACAGCCGCTGGGAAAGCGCGGCGGGAAATTCGCTTGGCGAAAGAGACGCTCTCTCAAATGCTGGGTTGTGACCGATCGGAGATCATTTTCACTTCCGGGGGGACAGAAGCGAATAACCTAGCCCTCAAACAAGCCGCCGGACGGCATGTGATACTCTCCGCCATGGAGCATAAGTCGGTACTAGAGGCCGCAAAGCATCTGGGCTGCGAAATAAGCCTGGTAGCTCCGAACGCAAACGGTCAAATGGACGCTGCAAACATCCAAGGGGCTATCCGATCGAATACAGCGCTCATCTCTGTCCAAACGGTCAACAACGAGACCGGGGTCATCCAGTCAATCGCCGAAATCGGGGCTATTGCGCGTCAGCATAACATTCTATTCCACACCGACGCTGTACAGGCCTTCGGTCACATGCCCATAGATGTAAACGCTGCCAATATCGACCTACTCAGTGCATCTGCCCACAAGCTTTACGGTCCGCGGGGTATCGGGTTCTTATATGTTCGCCAAGGCGTCCCTGCTATACCGCTCATCCTTGGCGGCAGACAGGAGGGCGCGTTGCGCGCCGGCACAGAAAACGTCCCCGCCATTGCGGGCTTCCGTGTCGCCGCAGAGCTCGCCGAGGTAGATATGACAGCCCGCAGAGAACGGGTGGCGCAACTGATGACGGCGTTTATTACCGCACTCAAACAAAAAAAACCGGAAATCATGGAGATTTCCGCACATACAGACCGTCTTCCCGGCATCCGCGCCCTGCGTCTGCCGAGACAATCCAGTGAATGGGTCATTGCCAAACTCGACAGCTCAGGCATCCGTGTATCCGGCGGCGCTGCTTGCGGCACGTCTGAAGCTACCCCCAGCCATGTTCTGCTAGCCATGGGGTTTTCAGAGATAGAGGCAAATGAGGTCATCCGCATCAGCCCAGGCCGCCACACGACAGCGGTCGAAATGCAAAAAGCAGCAGAGACAATCAGCGGACTTCTATAAAGAATAGGGATGTGTTTCCTAAAAAGAGATAGGCAGCACGCCCAAAAATAAAACGTGCTGTTACCCTTGGTGATCGCGTATAGTATTTATATTCGGTGCAGCGCACTTTGTAGGGGCGATTGATAATCGCCCCTACGAGGGAATCCGACACCGCACAGTATAAGCATTTTCCACGCCGGGTAGTGTGGCTGTCAGTAGTATAGAAAATTTATAATTTGTGCGGAGACCCAAGCCTCCTTTTCCAAAGGAGGTGGCAGACGAAGTCTGACGGAGGATTTGTGACAGATTCCACCGGACAAAGGGCAATCCTCAGTCCGCTTCGCGGACAGCTCCTTTAC
>Ga0131853_10025985_pt1 | contig 10541 bp, 7 predicted proteins | sample TergutLab28metaG_FD_92764 | JGI IMG/M metagenome (GOLD analysis project Ga0131853, IMG submission 92764) | Labiotermes labralis P1 segment gut microbial communities from Petit-Saut dam, French Guiana - Lab288 P1 (version 2) (version 2) | ecosystem: Host-associated > Arthropoda: Insects >... | reverse complement strand
CTGGGGATACGGCCGTCGCACCATTTGGTTTATTTTTTTCGCTTCCCCCCCCCCCCAGCAGTAGCGCCGTCACGGCTGAGAATAGGACACGTGTTGGTAAAAGATTTTTTACTTGAAGTAAATCAGTTAATCGTTTAAAGCTCGGCCTTAACTGTATGCTTCACCTGCTATAATATTTAATAACATTCCAAAACTGTGATTTCTCCGCACAGTTCGTTGATGTGTTTCGTCTGATTGCGCATGATCAACGCTGATTATATCTCCATACAATATTATCTGACTGGTCTTCGTAGTGGAGACGGGCTGTGTGTTCTCTGATATGGCACTGAGCTTTAAATACAATTTACATGAACTGCAGGCTTAAGAAGTGTCAGTAACTAATCTTATGACTTTTTACAGACATTCCCTGGTACTCCTGTCTAGCCATATTACTTGTTGCTATAATTTGCTTTTTGAAAGCGATAAGAATAGTGCTTCAGTTACGGGTTTCCTGCTTATTCTATTTTTCTACTTTAAATCTTTTTTCGTCTGTGCAAAGAATTGTGTACTGTGTTTCGTTTGGCTTTCCTACTTTTCTTTTTGTTTTCCGTAATCACTGGCTTACATAGTATTAGTTTACAGGTTATTGTTATAATTATTTTTATGTGTAAGTTTGGTCTTACCAGCTGTCTTGTTTTAGGTTCTCGTTTCTTTTTTTTTTCAGTTTGTGCCCTCCTTTCTTAACACGTCCCTGTTAATCCAGGGTTGTATTCATTCTGTTTCCTGTGCTTTAAGGAGATAACGGCACCATTCTGCTATGCTAAATTACTGGCAGTGAACATTTCGATAAATTTTTCCCATAAAATGTTCTGTATTGTAATGGAATAGCGTATAGTATTGTTCTTCAGAACTCTAACTTTCACTACGTGGAGGGTGCGTGATTGTAGTACTTTTTAATGTTGTGTGTATCGCTACCATATTCGTTTATATACACGTATATGTAGTTTGTTGTCTGCGGAAGTACCAACGCCAAAGAAGCGCTTCGTCCCTAAGAACTAACACGTGGAACTTGCCTTGTGATTGATTTAAATTTTTTTTTCGCCGTACCGAATATTTTCCTACAGGTACTTTTTCTTCATATTAGACTTCTCGAGGTTTTCTATGTGGAGGATGTGAGGAGAGTACAAAATAGAATCTTAGGGGCAAAAGACTCTTAGGAGATCCAAGGTGTAGATAATACAATAATCCTAAACTGAAATAGATAAGACGTCCCAGTATAGGGTCCTACATAAATGAAGGTTGTTTCCATTAAAGCGCAGAATTTTATGTGCAGCCAAGTATCTAAACTTTTTAAGAAATACCCAGACCCATGAAATGAGTGAATTAATTTGATTTGTTTTCTTGTATGTATATTGTCAGTTCATTCAGTTTAAAAATTTAGAAGTTAATTATTGTTACTTAAATAGGTAATTGGTGATGTTTTGTGTAGCGTATTAAAAGGAGGGACTGTCATAGACCTGATTTCTGGATTGCGTATTGTGAATGAAGGTCCGTGCTGCAGCTGAGTGTTTAAAGCAATGGTTACTGTATGTTCTGTCGCTTTATTACTCAGAAACTATAAATTTTGTCACACTGTGAATATTTGTGTTTTGTTTGATTCTCATAATGGACAATGATTATTTTCCTGCCGTAGAAACTGAATACTTATAATAAAGTCAAAAGTTCAACCTACAACAGGCCATGAAGGCCCAGAGGGAAAGTAGAGGTATATATGTATTGCTGTACTCTTTCTTTAACCTCGATGCTAGATGGGGTTGGGTGGTCCACGCAATATCCCAGCCTCTTTGCCGCCGGGAAGAGACCCAACACCCATTGTACAAGAGGCCGGGTGGACCCAGGGCCGGTCTGGACGGGTGCGGAGCGTATAGCGCTCACCGGAATTCGCTCCACGGACCGTCCAGCCCGTAACGACTCGCTATACCGACTACACTATCCCGGCCCACGAATTCTTATAGGTCTATATTATATGTAAGAATTTCTTGTTGTGTAGGGTTGTGTTGTAACTCTGTAGCCGTGGCTGGAGTTGTTGTTGACCTGAGGGTCCCTTCTTCCTTAAGGCTCGGGCCGATGTATGTACGTGAGCTATTATCGTGGAGGACGAGAGCAATTTTTACGTTTCTAACCCTATCTTGTAGCTGTGGGTTTCTTAACACTAAGACCGTGAGCCGTCCCTGGTCTGGTACAGGTGAACGTTAGCCAACCGGCGAGGAATAGAACAGAGAAAATAAATATTAGTCCCATTTCATGAATACCGCTCATTAGCCTGACTCGTTCGCCTTAAGCAACAAGAGTAAATTTTGTTTGTAAATGTTAAAACCTAATTCTGAGGTGTGCCATCCCCGTTGTGTGTTTAAACTTTACGGTGAGGTAAATTCAGTCAAAAACACAACTATAAATATATGGCTAAATGATGGTGTTTATTGGCAATGGAAAAAAACTACATGTTTCGGCCTATAGCGGCCATCTTCAGGTTTTGCAACTTTCTTGCTTAAAGAGTTTTATATAATATGCGTAAAATAAAAGTCTCAACACCACGCGGTTTAGGCTTATTATATAAAACTATTTAGCAAGAAATTTGTCAAAACCTGAAGATGGCCGCTATAGGTCGAAACATGTAGTTTTTTTCCATTGCCAATAAACACCATCATTTAGCCATATATTTATAGTTGTGTTTTTGACTGAATTTACCTCACCTTATAGTTAAAACCTAAAGTTGTTAGTAAAATATTTGACCTTGGTGATGATAAAGTGAATTGGCTGTTGGCATAGTACCTTACGTGTACAGCGTGGCCAGTTTTGTTTGTGTAGCGAAATCTCGAAAGGTTACATGTACAGGACACGTACCCTTAGGTACTGAAAATCTTTCAGAAAGGTTGGCAATTTAGGTCCGGAACTGACTGATGGTAGGTACGTCTGACGAACCGAATCTTTATAAATCGATGGCAGACCTTTCTGCTACGTGATTTCAGGTGTACATAAAAAATTTCATAGCAGTAACTGGCAGTTCCAGCCGTCCTTCATGCTTGTCATTTGTTACTAAAGTTTTTAACATTCTTTTTTATTCTTGGATCGTTTTTCTTTGTTCTGAGAGCCACACACACACACACACACACACACACACGGCATTGACAGGGTTTGTGAGACGGTGTCTTGAATCTGGTTTAGTGGTTGAGCGGATCAGCATGATCAGTAATAAACGGTATCAAATGGTAATACGAAAGTTATTTTTTATTGTAGTCGTTTGTAACTATACATTTCTGCGATTGGGGTGGAGACGTTGATAGCAAGGGTAAAAAAACCAAATTTTAACTGTACTCATTCTTAACTTCTACACTGGATGGAGGATGGTCAGTCTCACGCTCCGGTCGCTTCGTTCCTGGGGGAAAGAGCTCCGTTTTCCCATTGAAGACAAGGTTGGGTGGGCCCCAGAGCCAGTTTCGACGCTTTAAAAAATTTATCTTGCCTATTCCTGAAATAGAACCACGATTCCCCGGTTTTTCAACCCGTAGCCTAGTCCGTGTACCTACGAAGCTATCCCTGCTCCTTGGAAACAAAAGTAGCATAAGAAATGTAAAAAAAAAAGAAAGAAAGAAATACTACTAGCCTCGTGGAGCAGAATCTGTCTTGGGAAGCTAATAGCCACCCAGCCACTCAAGATAATACCCTCCCTTCCATATATTTATTACAGTATTTACAAGATCCCACGACTTGGACCTATCCTGGGCTACAAGATCCTTTCCACACCTTACCACTCGAATTTGAAAGATACATTTTAATATTGTCCACCCATCTGCGCCTGTCTTCAGAATAGTCTCTTCCCTTTATGTTTATAGCAAGTAGCTCAAAGTCTTAATGCAGAAAGAAAAACCTATAATTGTAGGTGTGAGCCGAAATCTCATTTCCTGCCAAATTTGGCTCCGCCGCTGGTTGTCCTCTATCCATGCTATAACCTTTGGTTGTTGTCGATACGCAATATGCAGTGTATACAGTGTGAGATGTTTAAATTATTGCACTGCTTTTACGTTATTGAAAATTTTTTGCCATTAATCTCGAGACGCTAGATAGCATAACGTTAAACCAAAGTGCAGAGAGCTAGTTGATAATAATGTTTTGGCAATAAAGTGTTCATGATCGTCCCTCGGTTTCGGACTCTTACACATTCCTGTTTGTTTTTGCTCTTAATTAATATAGAAATTCTTGTACTATTTTCCGAACTAAAAATAGATTTGTAACATTTATTAAGGTAATATTTCTGGCATTGTATTAAGGCGTTATTATATTGCAAAGTACAGAGCAGTCGTTCATAGTGTACTTTGTTTCCATGTAAAATCGCGGTGTTTCCAGTAGAACGATCAGTGCCAATCTGTGTCATGTAGACCGTTGGTCCTGTTCAGAACAAGTTAACGAATTTTAGTTTACGAAACCAACCTTAGAGGCACTGAAATGTGAACACTATAGATACACAATCTCCTACATGTTTCGGCACTTCTTGTGTCGGTTAAAGTTGTGTCCTTCGAATTGGTTCGTAATGTGAGGCACAGTCACTCACTATCACAGTCATTCACCATCACAGTCACTCACTATCACAGTCACTCACTAGTCCACATAGCACACAAATATGTGTTAGTGAGTGATTTTGCCTCACATTACGAACCAGTTTGAAGGACACAACTGTAACCGATATAAGGACTCCCTGATTATGGTATTCAGGAAGTCCCTAAACATGTAGGAGAATGATTTCACATTTCAGTGCATGTAAGGTTAGATTGATACATTGAATTTTGCATCATGCACGGTACGTACGATATTAAAGTTAACGAAAGGCGCTCATAGCGTTACAGTTGTGGCACTTTCAGTGCCCTTTCTTTAATAATATCGACAGAAATAAAGTTTATATATTAATAAAGTCACGAATTTTATCAGCACTGGTGATATGCTGCCGTAACATTCACGCGCTATTCCTCGACCTCTTTCATCGGTCTTTTTATATTCCTAAAACAAATCGAACTTTGATTTCATCCATCACATCGCTGCCGTCGGATCTTGTTGTGTTATATCATATACTGGATGCTCATTTGTTTCTTCAACCTCAGCTGGTAGCTCACACGGAAAACAACAGGCACTGAAACATTTCTTCGACCTCAGCACGTACCTCTGCTACTATTTTTTTTTTTTTTTGCGAATTAGGCACCACGCCAAAACTGAATATGTCGTCATGTTCCGACAAAATTATCCAGTGTAAAATTTCCGTAACCAGATCGCAAGTTACGACTATTTCGTGCGCACGTACGGAGTGGCTGGTGGGCGGACCAGCTGCCGGAGCGAGTTTTATAGGTTGTCCGCAGGGAAGTAAATGCACTTAAAAGTGTCTGATCAAATTACTTGATTTCTGCTCATAGTTACATGCAGACCCTACAAACCCTACCTAGCGATTAGATTTTTTTAACATAGCGCAACAGCCCCTAGTCACCCAGGTCTTCCCCATTTTCGAGGCTTCACGATCACACTTTGACACACCACACTCGATAGAACTCCTCTGGACGGGTGATCAGCCGGACGCAGAGACTTCTACCTGACAGTATCACTCATAAGAGACAGACATTTATGCCCCACGGCGGGATTCGATCCCACAATCCCTGCAGGCGAGCCGCCGGAGACCGCGCGGCCACCGGAATCGGCAGCGATAAGATGTTATATTGCACGTCCACAACACAGAGAAAACTGCGGTAGTTCAGATTGAGGTGTATGTTGATTGCTTCACACACTTTAGCTTCTTATTTTCGGCTCTCGGTCCTTCGAACAAATCATACTAAAACTTTACAACGAAACTTTTAAACGTATCCTGATGTGATCTAGCGGTGCGTATTTCATAGACGCCACTGGTAGTATGTACGGGTTATACCGCTGTGAATCAGTCGCTAGATGGTCGAGTGTAGATCTGTGAAGAAATTTTCAAGTTGTATTTTGGTTATAAGCCAGGAGAAGTTCGTGCGAGTACGTATCTTACATGTTGCACTGCTTTTCATATCTCCTTTCTGCAATAAAAATCATCCTCAGGCCATCATTTGTACTTAAGAAGGAACAGTTTAGGACAGAATTATTGCGCACTGAGAAAGTCCGATATTTGTACGCCATGTAGTGCTTCTGGCGTATGCGAAGAAACCAGTTATTTGGACATGTAGTTAAACGGGTGATAGAGGTGATGCATACACTACTTGGAAGAATGAGTTGAAGCTGGGAGGATAACATTAAGGTGGATCTTCGGGAAGTAAGTTGTGAGAGTGAGATAAATGGGTTCTTTCAATGGTGGGTTCTGGTTTTAGAGCTACTAAACCTCCAGATGCCACTACCATACGGTTATGTAGCTGTGGTAGGTCGCTCGGTATAGTGACGAAACTATAGGCTACACGACTGAGGAATCGTGCTTCAATTTCCGGAAGGGGCCAGATATGTTTCTGTACTGCAGAACGTATAGGCCGTCTGCTGGGTCGACCCGGTCTCCTATTCAACGGCACTAATCGGCATGGCATGAAGCCGATCACTAGCCTCTATTTAACGCCGAGGTTAGGAATGAGTGGAGCTGTACCTCTACCATCCCTCCATGTGCCTTCGTGCCGTGCACACGGACATCAGTACCTTTACTGTTTTATTATAGGTGTCAGAGTTAAATGTTCTGCCTTTTCCATTACTGTTATTAGGCGCTGTAACTGCATAGTATATTTTGGGAGTTGTTTTCAAATATTTACCAGCATTATTGTCCTCTCTTTTCTGTCTCTAACAGATGCCCCCGGGTTAACTAAAAATGCCATGCCCGTGAGTGAACTAAAAATGTTGTGTCGCCCATTTACAATGGGGCTGGATGCGCCTCAGAGCCAATTCAAACCTCGTTCAGAAAATACAGTTTCTTTTACCAGATGTCAAACCCCAGGCATCCAGCACGTAATCGGTCAGTTTCCCGAAATGTCTTGGCGCATGACACATGAACATGTACATAACAATAATCTTGAAATGAAGATTTCAAAGTGGTGCTGCAGAATGTGACACATGGTCATATACCATTTTTGCATTATTTTCAAATTATGTCGACAACGACTTTTTTTTTTACGGTTACCTATTTGTACAGGTAGGAACAGCGGCGTACATACGTAGCTGTAACATGCATAAGACCATATGCCAACCAACAGACTTCATCTGCTTGCGTGCTAGGAAGCAGAAGTACCGTTATTGCTCGTCTATATTTAATGATTCATCAACGACGAGAGGGGAGGGGGGAAAAAAAGGAAGTTTGAAAGGCGGGTGTGAGCGACCGGAGATTGTGGAGGCTGTAGGATGGAGAGTGAGTGTGTCTATAATTTAGAATGGTGAGAGGGCTGATACTGTTCCCCCGCATATGGCAAGGTATAGTACACACTAGCTAATTGCTAACAGAAAGGAAAAGTGAAAGAGTAGGGAAGCTTGCGTCAGTGTCGTTGAGTTTTTGGTGTTAAGATTATACAAGGGGGTTCACTGTTCCACTTACTCCTGATGCATGTCTTAATTACAGGATGGTGCCGTAGACAGTAACCTGTAGAGTAGGGAACATTTGTCCAGGCGCAAGTTCGTATCCCACCAGGGATATGGGTGCATTTTTTTTCGTCCATCCGTTTATCATATTAGGACTTTGTTAATGTTCATTAAAATGCATCTAACTACAAATGTCGGTACAGTGACCCTTTAAAATACTAATTACTAATGTTTTATATATATCTACTAATAATGAGCCCGTTGTATGGCGTGTGAACGTAATATACAGACTGTAATTCTGTATCGTAAACATTGAAACCCGGTTCCAGTTCAAATCCCTGTTTTTGTGTTATTCACGAATGAAGTTCCCTCTTAACCATGACAACCTGGTATCCATGGAAATCCTGGGAAAACCGGTTGTGACGTGACCCCAATTCCAAGCTCTTTCGTAACCAGGGCAACCCTGTGTGACTCACTCATGGAAATCAGGTAACCTTGGAAACCCGACCGGTAACCGTGGTAACCCGAGTGTCACTCAGTCAATTAGTCATTCAGTTACACCAAAGGGTACTGTGTAACATTTACATAGTTAAATGTTAGGAACTCTCCACTTTTTCCACACTGTGTTTATGTGTTTCATATGGTTCTAAGAATCATTTGTAACCAATAAATACTACCTTTTGGAAAATCCAGAGATTTTTAAATGTAACAGCAGCAAGAACATATGTTAGCACTATGCTTGGCTTTCCTTGAAAACCTGATGCTCGCTTATTTGATCACCCCGTCGTCTGTATTTAGGAAACCAAAATATTCATTACCGTTTTGGCAAAATACTTTAATCGTATCTCAGTCCAGTCGACACAGTCAGATGCTGTTTCTTTAGACTCCATTGTAGTATATATATGCTACAAGTTCGTACAGAAGCTTTGGTCGGAAAACTTGAAATCAACTTGAAAACTTGAACTAACGTAGACGAAATAATATTATTAAAAGGAATCTTATAATTATGTGTTGTGAATATCTGGACTGGATTAAACTTACTGAGGAAGACAGCTGTTGTGAATAAGGTACTGGATATTCATATTGCACAAAAGACTGTAAATTTATTGATCTTCCTGTAGATAAACTATCTAACGCATTTAACATACGTACATGTAGAATATCTGTTCAACTGCTTAGTTAAAGTCGTGCTACTACTACTACTAATAATAATAATAGTGGATATATAGAACTATGTACCCACATGGTAGGATAGTAGGCCTTGTGAGTCTGCCCAAAAGTGTAAGTCCCTTCGCAGTTGATGGTGCAGTTTCTCCTTCAGCTACCGGGCACTTTTTGTGTTCCTTTTTGATGAACATAAGGGCATCACTCGTCATCTCTCCAATGTTGCCCGTAGCTGCACTAAAGCATCAGTCTCGTTATTTAAATGTTAGGCTTTGTATTAAGCTTGTGGGTCCACATGTTGAAAAGCAACCGTGCAAGGGATGTAGGAATTGCGATACCATTACAGTGCTCACTCGCGACTTCGTTAATACATTATGTGCCTCCCTTGTTTTCGGCTTTTTCACATTTTCTCATTATAATATCGGACTTATGCCTCGTAAAGAAGAAAAGATGTTTCGGCACTTAAACATCTTTTTAAATTATCTCGTTGATGTAAGTAATAGAGGAGCCGGAGTATAAAAGTGCTCACACACACAGAGAGAACTTTGTATCAACAAACATTCCTCTCTTTGTTCAAGGTTTGCTAGACATTTGGTGTGGGGTTTGAGTATGGTAGCTCGTTATTCTTCTAAAACGAAACAATTAGTCGGGGTGGCTCCACAAAAGCCAATAAATAGAGCTAAGCGCTCGTTACGTATTCCTCATACTTAACTTAGTGTTGTCCCGCCAACCTTCCTTCCTGTCCCCTTTTATGCAAACTTTAGTACGTAAAGTAATCGGAAAGTTAAGCCCATAAAATACAGGTGGTGCGTTTAATAGTTACCAACAAGTCAAGATGTAGTAGTGTATACATACACCCCCTTACCCTCCATCCCGCACACACCTACACCTTCCATCCCTTACTGCTTGCTAACTTAAGCTAAAATCTTTTGGAAAGAAAATGTAAGGGCGTATCAGCTATGATGTATAGTTCAGATGCTGTTACACGAAAGGCTTGATTCCGGTATAATTCTTCGCTGTGTTTTATAAAAGCTGCAGCATCTGAAACACTGAACCTTTGCAGTAAGGCTTAGCGTTGTGACGGAGTGAATTCTGCAGTCGCAAGTTGAGTAAGTTATTTTTCTGAACGTGGTATCTTGCAGAAAATGTTCTGATATTTAAGTTGTCGTTAGTTGTATAATATACAGGGCGTTTCATAATGTTCTCCGTGATTACAAACATTTATAACAAGAAAACCGAAAGATCTACCTTAATGGAATTTTTCACAGCCACAGGAAAACTGAGTTTTTTTTTTATAACTAGAGATGTTCGATGTGTGCACCACAGGTGACGCGGCACACATCGATACGATATTCAAGTTCTTGCCACACACGCGTCGACATGGGTGCATCGATATTCTTCACTGCTGCAATTATCCGTGCCTTTAAGTCAGCGAGGTCACGTGGCAATGGTGGGACGAATACTTCGCACGAAATGCACGTTGCACAGTAACCACAGACTTACTCGTGCGATATTCCAACACACTAAAAGACTTCTCCCCCGGAGCGGCCATTTTCTCACTACATACACTCACATCGCCTAGCGGCAGAAATGTGAACTACGATGAAAAACAACTTACTGTGGGGGGGGGGGGGAATGGGGGGGTTCCTTCTATCTTTACAGGTTTTGTAAATTGTTTTCCTACGTTTTCCTTATAATAAATTTTTAATAAGGAAACTGTTAATTAAGGTATTTCAAAAACCCTTAACATATAAAAATAACCCTATTGCGCCCCCCCCCCCCACAGTAAGTTGTTTTTCATCGTAGTTCACATTGCTGCCGCTAGGCGATGTGAG
>Ga0131853_10025984_pt1 | contig 10541 bp, 6 predicted proteins | sample TergutLab28metaG_FD_92764 | JGI IMG/M metagenome (GOLD analysis project Ga0131853, IMG submission 92764) | Labiotermes labralis P1 segment gut microbial communities from Petit-Saut dam, French Guiana - Lab288 P1 (version 2) (version 2) | ecosystem: Host-associated > Arthropoda: Insects >... | reverse complement strand
TAGAGGTATAGCTCTACTCTTCCATGACCACGGCACTAGAAGGGGGTGAGTGGTCAGCAGCACGCCCCGGCCGCACTTTACCCCCGGGAAAGAACCGGTACCCATTTTACAGGAGGCTGGGTGGGCCCCAGGGCCGGTCTGGAAGGACGGAAAATCTAGTCCCCACCGGGATTCGATCCCGGACCGTCCAGCCCGTAGCTCTGTCGCTATACCGACTGAGCTACCGGGCCCACCTTCATAAATGGTGGAAAAGTTTCAATACCTGGGAACGACATTAATAAAGCAAAATTCTATTCAGGAAGAAATTAAGAGCAGTTTGAAGTCAGGGAATGCTTGCTATCATTCGGTGCAGAATCTTTTGTCTTTCTGTTTGCTATCAAAAAAAAATGTAATGACTTAGGTATAGAGAACCATAATTTTGCCTGTTGTTGCATGGTGTGAAAGTTGGTCGGTCACATTGAGGGAGGAACGTAGGCTCAGGGTGTTTGAGAATAGGGTGATGAAGAGAATATTTGAGCCTAAGAGGGACGAGATAACAAGGGAGTGGAGAAAACTACATAATGAGGAGCTTAATGATCTGTACTCCTCACCCAATATTTTTCGGATGATAAAATCGAGAAGAATGAGATGGACAGGTCATGTAGCGTGTATGAGGGAGAAGAGAGACATATGCAGGGTTTTGGTGGGGAACCCTGAGAAAAAAACATTTGAAAGACCTAGTCGTAGATGGGAGGTTAATATTAAGGTGGATCTTCATGAAGTGGGACGTGGGGGTATTGACTGGATCTAGCTGGCTCAGGATAGGGACAAGTACCGGGCACTTGTGAATGCGGTAATGAACCTTCGGGTTCAATCAAATGCGGGCAATTTCTTGACTAGCTGTAAAACCGGTTAGCTTCTCAAGAATGACTGTACTCCATGCAGTAAGTAAGTAAGTAGTCCCATCTTCATAGGCTTCATTCTTGCATTACTTATCTCTTTTGCCATTTCCCTTGTTCTCTCTCTTCTCCTCTCTTTTATTTGCGCCAGGTGTGATTTAGTTGTTTTTAGGCGACAGAGACTGTACCACCGTACATATCAATTTTTGTGCTTAGCTGGAATTGCGAACTGTGTGGCTGATAGAAGATATCACGAAGCCATCAGGTTAGATTGGATTGGAAAAATCGGATAGAAATTGTATGCTCCAGGGATATGGGGAAGGAATTGCATAGCAAAAGACCAAAAATGATTCTACAATAAAGATAGCTCCCAAAACGTCTTTCTGAGGCGGGGTGATATGCAAACTCTTCTCGTGCATCAATAACGCTACATGATCTCCGAAGAATATCACAGCTGGGATGCGGCAGTCTCACACCTACATTGGAGCCATTACAGGTATTCTGGCTTAGGCACTTGAATGCGCACTTCCCAGAAGGTCAGGTGTTTTTTACTCTCCTCTACATGTAGTTGTCACTTCAGGATTTCTTAAACGTGAAATGATAAAAAGTTAAGTTTTAGATACTTAATTAAGCACTTTCAGAGAACCCGAAATTTCCTTCAAAAATGCCAATATTTCTATCAAGTCTCAACCCATGTCTTCAATATCTTTTCCCCTGTGGCGCTGCAGCCCAACGTCGAACTTGGCCCTCTCGTTCGTGAGGTTTCCAGATCACACACAGTGACATACCACAGTCGTTAGGACTCCTCTGGACGAGTGATTAGCCCCAAGCAGAGACCACTACCTGAAAAAATCTCAGCACCCACAGCAGACAAATTTCCGTGCCTCTGGCGGGATTTAGACCCACAACTTCAGCATGCCATCGGCCACAGACCTACACCTTAAAGAGCCCAGCCACTGGGAACAACTACTTCTGTAATATTCAGGTTAATATTTTCCTGCACTTCAAAATCTTGAAATTTATTCCATCGAGGAGGTAGTTTTCATATAGATACGTATCGTATCCCGTGCACAGTTACGTGCCCCGCGCTTCGTAAAGTGTTCGACTTAAACACCTTAACAATACAGGGATGCTGATGAGTCTTTAGTCCGACCAAGAAGGACACAACCTAATGTTTTTCTCAGAATGGCGTGAATTTCCTTCGGCACCTTGCCTTGCAGGAATAAAAACCTTGATGACAGCTCGCGTCTCGATGTTGTTGAAAAGGCGCACGTCCCTGACATGCTTCCGAGCTTGTTTCCTTCCTGGTCGGGCTAAGGACTTATCAGCACCCGGTATTGGATGAGTTGCCAGTCAGCGAGTTTGCCATTATCCAGTGCCGTTTATTGTCAAATTCATTAGTCATATTCTGGCCCAGAGGTAGGCAAAAGTGCTGACTATGGTCGCAATACCGGAGACCTACTTGGACAATGCAGGTACTTATCTCCTCGCCCCAACATCTCTGACTCAAGAGCCCACACATGATTTGCATTTAAAAATACCCAGATTCTCCGCCGTCTCCGAAAGTGTCTTCATCGAAGCGGGAAGCTCACCTTCACTTTCCGTTTTCCTGCGGTTTTACCCCACAACTCTCTGGTGTAGTGCTTTAGATAAACGGCAGCTTTTCAATGCTTTTACTCTTGTCCATGCTGTAAACGACAAATTTGTTTCAGAAGTTACTGTCACTGCTAAAGGAACTGAATAGTTGACAGGTTCAGTAAAACGATTCCGTTGCCGTGTTTTGCCCAAATGGAGTTTGTCGTCGAAATTAGCTTTAAGTTGCCTTGAGAGATGAAGTCGTTCTGCCTGAGGGAAAGACCGACTTGGAAGACTCATGCTTAGATAGGAGTGTAATATTAAGATAGATATTCAGGAAGTTTGATAAGGCATGGATATGATTAATCTGGCTCAATGTAGAGGACAAGTGGCGGTCTCTTTAACAGCAGTAGTGAACCTTCGTGTTACATAAGATGCGGGAAATGTTTTGACTAGCCGAGAGCCCATTTGCTTCTCAAGAAGTAATGTGCTTCATGGAGGAAGTACGTATGTAAGTGTACTGAAAGTGTATACCTGTTTTCAAGTTATTTGCTTCTTAAGTGCTTCGAAATTTCATACGGAAGTCAGCTGCAAGCAACCCGTAACTGAAAAAAAAATGATACCGTTCTTCAAATTCACTTCGTATGCAAAATTTCAAATACAGAAGCTTACAAATTTGGAATTTTAATCGTTTATAAATTACAGGGGTTTGATACAAAGAGTTTTCTTTTCAAATATTAGTTTGGTTAGAAAATTTCTTTAATTGTAAGGAAAACTAGAAATGTTTAAAGCTAGTTTACCTTACCGCTTTTTTCAAAATGTATTGAATGGGGCTCATATATTGATCCAAATATCCACTCTAATAGACCTACTTCGATTACGCCAGAGGCATTAAAAGGAGCTTAGTTTAAGAATAAAGTAAGCAGAAATAAGACAAAGCAAGACGAACTCATAACTTTTCATGGTTTCGAATGCACTGTAATTATTTAGGTTACTTGTCTAGCTTTACAACAATATTTCCTTACTCTAAGTAAAACAAATTAATTCTTTCTGTGTTTATGAAAAAGCTTAGACGCATAAACTTTTCGTTGTTGATGTTAACAAATGGAACAAATTCTTTTTGAAAGCAGTGCATGTTAAAGAGATTTAAAAGCGTAAAGTGGTTAAAATTCGGTCGAAGAAAATTGAGCATTGTTACGAAAGGTAACTGAACACATGAGGAGAATTTTTGGACCTAGGAGGGACGAGGTAACGGGGGAATGGAGGAGATTGCATAACGAGGAGCTAAATGATTTGTACTCCTCACCAATATTGTGCGGGTGATAAAATCGAGAAGAATGAGATGGGCTGGGCATGTGGCGCGTATGGGTGAGGAGAGGGGGGCGTATAGGGTCTTGGTGGGGAAGCCGGAAGGAAGGATACCACTGGGCAGACCTAGGCATAAATGGGTGGATAATATTAGGATGGGTCTCCAGGAGGTAGAATGTGTGTATATGGACTGGATTGGGCTGGCCCAGGATAGAGATAGGTGGCGGACGCTTGTGAGTGCAGTAATGAACCTTCGGGTTCCGTGAAATGCGGGGAATTTCTTGACTAGGTGCAAACCAGTTAGCTTCTCAAGAAGGACTCTGCACCATGGAGTAAGTAAGTAAGTAAGTGAACACAAGTGTGAGTAACGGAAACTGTTGGAGCAAAGAATGTGTAAACGATCAACATTCTGTAAAAGATTAAACAAATGACGTAATTCGAAATATTTTTATCGCTATGCTGCTCGCCACAAAGTTGCCGGCATTGTTGCTGCTTAGCAACACATGATGCAACCCGATATGCAGTGATTTATCGCGATACGAACAAAAAACAAAGAATATTAATTGCCTGGCTACAAGATTTGTGTGTCAGTTATAAATAGAACTTCAGAGTTCCTGAGTTAGGTAAAGTCGCAGAAAACACGTGCGGCAGAGAAATAAATGACACTAACGTTGTCAAACACAGTGGCGAGGTATAAAGCATGCCATACCTTCCTTGGTGGCCATTCCTCTTTGGCAGACGCACAGATGTTTCATTCCCCCCTACCTCCTTGTAAGAAGCTACCGATAAATGTAGAAGTGTCTACCGAATTCAGACGATTCTGGTAGACAAATGACTGTTGTGACTAAATGTGGCGCTGTTATGTGATGTTTGTATCTTATAAAAGTGAATAAGTCACTGTGATAGTGTGTCTGGTGGTGGAAATGTTTAAATACAACGCGGAAAAATGTTTAAATACATATCGTGTCGTGTGTTATACTGTGTTTCCAGTAGAAAAGTGGTTATTTGAAGTAAAACTAATGTATTCCTAGCTTACTCCGATGCTTCGAGTTTGATTCTTAGTTTTAGCCGAAGCTGCGTTCGCAATGGAGGTAAGAACAAGGCATACTAGGTAGAATGCATGACTGAATGGGTTTGATTTGAAATGCTACATTCCGGACGCCCGAGGAATCTTGGTTAAGGTGGGTTTACATTTGTAATCCTGGATAGTCATCACGGATGAATAATCCACAATGAATTATGTGGATGAAACGAATTTCTTTTAAATTTTTTATCAACGTCGAATAGGGTAGTTTGCTTCAAAATGGTGGCAACTGAACTTCTGCGTTTATGTGTCAATCTCGTTATTTTTTATTAAAGAATTTAGAAAAATTATTTTTAAAAAATATTTTTTTTTTTAGCGTTGAATTTAGTGGAACAATCGTGACGCAGAATGTACCTGTTTGATCGAAAATAATTTTGGCAAATGTCGTGTAGGTCTGGACCACTTTTTTTCTTTCCCCTTTTATTACGTTAGCTACCTCAGCATCATAGCCGGTACTGTTTTATTTTGCAATTTTACGTCCTGTACGAAAAAAATTCGTCTCATTTCCTGTTGTGAATATTCACGAATTTCTTTGTTGCTAAACCGTTTCGATGTTTTGTTCCACAAATACTCACAACCTTCCATGAAATCTGGTACCAATGGTGCGTGGTCATCCTTCCATTAAAGTCCATACTAAGTTATTTTTAAACAGGAAACTAGAAAAAGAAACCAAACACCTAACAAGACCCTATTTTCACTATGGAGGAATGTACAGTGACACGTTTGTTCATGCTTTTCACTTTCGATGGTTCATCCAAAGTGAATCAAAGTTGGCCCCAGCCAACTTATTTCATCCTTCCTCCATCCTTCATTTTAGATGATCACTTTTGACGAATGTACTGTTGAATATGTTCGCTTTTAATGGATCATCCAAAGTGAAGTACCTAAACGCGTTTGGGTTCAGTGGGTTCCATGGGGTAGTTAAACCGCGGTAAAACGGTCAGGGAGTGAATCTGACCATTTGTCCCACCTGGTGCACAAAAAAAATGAATGGAGCTCTACCTCCAGTCTCTACTATGCTTTCATGTCCTACACAGACTATTACCTTTACCTTCACTGAAAGTGTCTGTATCAGTGCGTGCTGTATATCTTCTTTGGTAACTTCGTTGCATAAAATACCGCGACCGAAAGAAATTTTGATCCGAACTATTGACATTTCTTTCATTTCAGGTTTGTTAGTGATTATTTTTAGTTTTCATATATTAGTAACCTCGTGGTATATAAAAATTATTTAGTTCACGAGTGAACGAGATAGACATACTCCGTCCCAACTCTGCCCAATTAAACAACACGGGTTGTCGTCTTCAACTCTTTACTGGGATGCCCAGCTTGCTGTGTTTGTGCAGCTTCGTAAATGAGCTCTGGCGACATGTGTTTTGCAGTTGGTGGAAATTACCAGTGTAGCCAGAGTGTCAATTTTATGCAAGAAGCATAGAAACTACACGTATTTATATACAGATTATCAAACAAAGAGTGAACAGGAAGCAACACAAATCTTCTCACTGTACGTCTTTCGTTCTGAAAATTGAAAAGTGATTTTGATGTTTGTGTGACCGTGCATTATTGATACAATGATATAAACAGCCAACTAGATGCAACAATAATAGATTTTATTGATAATTACAATCAGCTCGGCTTGTTTCGGGCGATAATTTCTCCTATCCTCAGGAGCACTAGTCTGTGTTTACAGCTTGTGGTATAATGCACCGGCGATGCTGCCTCCTGGTGACAATGATGAGGTGGAACTCATCCTTGTCACCAGCTGTGTCTGCGTCTGCCTTGGTTATTGCGCAGCCGAGTTCGGAAGTTCCGGAGGGACTTACGAATTACCCTGTATATTGATATTTAGTCACTGTTTTATTTTTTAAATGCATAATTTAACAAGTGGGAAATACTCTGATTAGGAGGTGTGACAGAAAAACAATGTTAGAATTACATTCTTTTAAATATTGTTAAGCAACAAATATGAAAAATTTTTTATTTACTGGACCGTACATCATCTTGATAGTTGAATGAAGAGAGACCAACTTCATGTCACTTGCTTTATTATTTCATTATTTACTGCTCAACATGTTTCGGATGTTAATACATCTATCCTCAGGAGCTTGCGACTTATTTGATGAGTTATTTCATGGGTTGTATTGTTCTGGTACGATGTGTGTTGGTGTTACATTGTGGTTAAGTTGTGGTGGTGTGGTATCCGTATGCAGGCTGAAGCATTAGTGTTTCAGCCTGCAAACCACACCACCCCAGCCAAACCACAACGTAACACAAACACACATCGAACCACAGCAATACAACCCATGAAATAACTCATTAAATAAGTCGCAAGCTCCTGAGGATGGATGTATTAACATCCGAAACATGTTGAGCAGTAAATAATGAAATAATAAAGCAAGTGACATCAAGTTGGTCTCCCTTTATTCAAATATGAATAAATGTAACATATCGGAACACCAACAGTTTAAGAAAGCAGTTCAATATCGGATGACACAAAAATAGGGCTGAACAAAATGTCACTGATGATTCAGGTATAGTGGAATATGTCGACATAGCTTTTGTGCAATCCGTGAGTAGTTGTACTGATGGAGCTGATTGTTACAAATATTTAGATTACACTTGCTTCGGAATTAGTCCAATTCTTCTGCTAATACGTGAGATTATCTACGGCTGTCATGTCACAGCTGCAATTATGGCTTTGGGGGGGGGGGGCTGGTGTCTTCACAGCCCATGGAGGTTACACTTCTATTTTTTACGGAGACGGAACATATTAGCGTCTGGATGGCGTCGACACGGATAACGTAGGTCGTATTCTCGTACGTCAGTTCCACCTTGACTTCTGGAGACACTTTTTTCGTCCTGCATGCTTTGGATGATCGATCACAGCTGAGCCCTGCTGTGCACTATCCGTCTTTAGTACAACAGAGAGTACGCTTTATTCTCCTAACAAGTAACAAGTGACAGTGTTTTGTACCCTTGAGAAGTGAAATGTATTTCGAAAAGTGAACGTCTTAGGCCTTGTATTTTATAAGATATATTTTGAAAAGAATCGCGCTATGGAGAGCTCGTGTGCGAATTTCCTGTCACCTTCTTAGGTTCCGGGCCGGGTAACTCAGTCGGTATAGCGACTGGCTACGGGCTGGACGGTCCGGGGATCGAATCCCGGTGGAGACGAGATTTTCCGCACCTGTCCAGACCGGCCCTGGCGCCCACCCAGCCTCCTGTACAATGGGTACCGGGTCCTTCCCGGGAGTAAAGAACGCCCGGGGCGTGACGCTGACCCCTCACCCCCTTCTAGTGCCATGGTCAAGAAAGAGTGAAGCTATACCTCTACTCCCTCTATGGGCCGTACGGCCTGTACAGAGCCTCAGTGCCTGTACAAGGGTGCACTTTACCTATTTTTATGTTCTGGTACACGTGACAAAAATAATTGCTTTGAAGTGTGCATGTTTTTAATTTGAGAAGTCTTTTGTTATTGATACGAATTATTATAGGAATGTTACTTTAAATTGAATTTCCCCCCCTTAACCCTTTAAACGCCGAGTTAAATCCCATCTGCCCTTTGCTAACATTAATCGGAGCTCACCATATTTTCCACGTTAGCAGGTTAAGGGTTAAAGGACTTCACTCGTGGGCCACATCGGGAAGTTCGGCAATCAGCAGGTTGCACATTACTGTTCTTTTTTGTAATCCTTGGTTATGCCGTATTTATGAGTCTTACTACGACTCTGTGTGGGCCGGGTAGCTCAGTCGGTATAGCGACTGACTACGGGTTGGACGGTCCGGGATCGAATCCCGGTGGGTATGAGATTTTCCGCCCGTCCAGACCGACCCTGGGGCCCACCCAGCCTCCTGTAAAATGGGTACCGGGTCTATCCCGGGGGTAAAGTGCGGCCGGGGCGTGCTGCTCACCACTCACCCCCTTCTAGTGCCACGGTCATGGAGGAATAGAGCTATACCTCTACCCACCCTCTGGGCCACACGGGGCCTGTAACGGGATAACTTTACTTTACTTTTACTACGACCGTATCCCGAACGTTATGGAACACAACAAATTGTCTTTCCAGAGTGCCCCTTTCTGTTTTCACTAACCCCCGGGTCCTAGCCAATCAGCTATATCCCACCTTCATACCACATGCGAGTGCAATTTGAAGTAAATTGGCGCGCATCGCTGCTAGTGCAGTTTGACCTGTATATTTCGACTCAGCCGACTAACTACTCGCGCCGTTCGGACGATTCGGACGGCGATATGGGGAGTTTATGGAATATGAAATTGCCCTACATAACCCTTAGTGATCTGATTGGCTCTCGACACTTTTATTCCGAAAACATAGTAAATACTGACGAAATACATTAGCTGTTCTGTGAATGTAAGACAGTATGTGAGTGTGTGGAAGAATAAAGTGGGGAATAAGCCGCTGTGTGTACAGACACAGCGGGTGTTTGCGAGAAATTTAGATCGTGCTTTTGAGTGAGCCAGTCAGTGAAGTACTGGGAGTGGCTGGGCCAGTCTCAGAAAGTAGGAGAGTAATCGTGTGGCTGAATGGGTGATTGTGAGTCTAAGTGAATATGTGATTGGGCAAAGTTGAGATGGTGTGTAAGTTAACGTTGAGGTGGAGCTGAATTCGTGAGTGTGTTGGTGAAAATTAGCAAGTCAGTGATTACGTAGGCGGGGAGGGGGGTTGATGGTGGCAGGGTATGGTATATGCAAGAAGTGAATTGTTGTGATTTAATATGATCAGTGGCGTAGATCAGGTAATCACAGAACTCGCGGCACTAGACGTTTCGTTCTTCAAGGTGCCCCTTAAAGAGAATACTGAAGTTTATTACGTTTTTTCACGGTGTAATGTAATATAATTATACAACATAAACCAACAAAATACAACTTTTCTAGATTAGAATTTTAATTCTTTTTTTTTATTCTGTGGGGGTACGCGGTGGCGCAATTGGTTGAGGCACTGCGCTACAATCAGAAAGGTCGCGGGTTCGATTCCCGATGGTGTTATTGGAATTTTTTATTTGACATAATCCTTCCGGCCGCACTATGGCCCTAGGTTGACTCAGCCTCTAACAGAAATGAGTACCAGGAATATTTCGTGAAGAGTAAAGGCGGTCGGTGCGTAGGGCTGACAGCCTTACCACCTTCATGTGCCGATTGTCTTGAAATCTGGGAGCCTCAACCTTCTGGAACCCTCAGGGCCTGTCCAGGCCTGTCATGGGATTGCTTTACATCCAGGCAGTTGGACGTGTATATACGTTTGGAACTAGTACTATTCACAAAGCTTCGACTTTAGCGTGCATTGTGTAAGTCGCTTTAACTTGAAAGTAAAGCTCATTTTATTTAAAATTTCAGCCCCAACCGCGCAGTAAACACTCTGATTTTCTGCTATAAAAACCAGTAATTTAATGTTGTATAGTGAAATACCCGCTATTTGCTCTGAGATCCATAGAAACACTTAAATACTCTGCGTGTGTAGAACGTTGAAGTTTTGCATGTTCAGCCTGACAGTGCGTATTGTTATCACTAGGCCTTATGATTTTATACTCCTCACCCAATATTGTGCGGGTGATAGAATCGAGAAGAATGAGATGGGCTGGGCATGTGGCGCGTATGGGTGAGGAGAAGGGGGTGTATAGGGTCTTGGTGGGGAAACCGGAGGGAAGGAGACCACTGGGGAGACCTAGGCGTAGATGGG
>Ga0131853_10025983_pt1 | contig 10542 bp, 5 predicted proteins | sample TergutLab28metaG_FD_92764 | JGI IMG/M metagenome (GOLD analysis project Ga0131853, IMG submission 92764) | Labiotermes labralis P1 segment gut microbial communities from Petit-Saut dam, French Guiana - Lab288 P1 (version 2) (version 2) | ecosystem: Host-associated > Arthropoda: Insects >... | reverse complement strand
TTGTTATAGTGATGTCAGTCGCCACACCAGTAAGTTTACAGCTTTGTTATAGTGATGTCAGTCGCCACACCAGTAAGTTTACAGCTTTGTTATAGTGATGTCAGTCGCCACACCAGTAAGTTTCCCCATGTTGGTGTTTCATGTTTCCTAGTGTGTTAGATTGTGTCTACTTGGGCGTTGTTAACTGGACTTTCCAGAGACTATGCTCAAGCCGTCGAAGCAGATTTGTAAAGATTTCGCCACCATTCTCTAAAACGTCCGCTCTAATTTCGATCAGCATTATGTCAAACCCATTATTTGTACCTCAGAACATAAACCAAAAATTTTTTCCTCACATCATCCTGTCTATCGTGACAGATTTATAGCGACGTTAAAGTGACGCCTGCTGAAACAATTTCGGATTTCAATGAAACAAGTTCTTATATGGTGTTCATCCACTAATTGGAAAATGAATGTTTCATTACAGGAAGTTTTTAAGACTTAATCATTACATCCCTTCTGACTAAGCTGTATCTCATGACGAAGAAATGGAGACAGTAGTCGGTCTATTTACAGTTTACCCACCCTATAGTGGACAGTCGTCAACTTTATATTCAGGACGCTCTAAACCCTCGGAGAGAGAACTCATCTTTCCTTGACTGGGAACCTGAGTAGATGTCAAAGATATAGTGAACATTTCATACGGTAAAACTATCCCTCCTTTTGCCGGAAATAGAATACGTGACTTTAGGTTTTAGGTCTATGGTAATTCAGACACCTTACATTTAGAGCTATACAGGCTTTTCTGTATGTTCGAAAGCGTGGAAGTGGATAACTAAATTTCCCAAAACCACTTACTCACGAATGGTAGTCTTGTGTTTTCACACCGTGTAGGCTGAATAAATATACTTCCTCCATGCTCAGGTTATAACCTTGAATTGGGAGGCAGTGTGGGTCTTTAGAAACTATAGTATCCCATTTGTCTTGACCTAGAAGACCACAAAATAAAATTCTACCGCACTTGAAAGATGCCTCACTCCGCCTCAATCTATATATAAAATACTGGACTCGTTTGCGCCAAGGTCACCTGTCTCGACGGGGCTTTCTTGGTCTCTTCTGCAGTTACATGATTTCCACCTTAATTTTATCAGAGATCACTGGAACTTCGGTTGTATAGGTCAGGTCTGCAAACTTCTGATGTCAGCTCTTGTAGTTTTGACCCCCTGGATAATCATAGTTCCCCGAAACCACACGGCGTATTTACGCGCTCAATAATTCTACTTTTTAGAATCGGAAAATATTTTACCTTCAAACGTGTCTTTATAAGCCCACCCAAGTAGTTAATGCAGTTTGGCAAATCCTCCGATCTTTACTGTAATGTTGCGATACTTGTTCGGTTTCAGTCTGTAATAGCCTAGCGAAAACTTTCGGCTAATTGGTTATTACCAGAAAGGAAGTATACACGGCATTCGCAATGTCAACTTGTAATTGCAGGCCTGCAGATGTTTGGGGCCCCCCAAAAAAAATTACGAGTCAGTTCTGACATGGAATTCGCTACAATTTTAACGAAAGGGCAGCTTCTATAGCCGTGTCCGAAGATTAATGACATTAATTTATAAGTATACCTCAAGGCTTACAGCAAATTCCGAGGAATTTGAATGAAACTGAGTGCTGTATAATTGTGATTTCTTTTCCGTGTACGTCTGTTGGATCCAAATCGTTATATTTTATTTTGTGAACCCGTCACAGCTGACGCTAAGGTTTTATGTCTCTTTTTTGATAGTAGTGTCAGTGCAGAAATGTTTTCGGACTAAAGAGATTGGTGTTTTTATGAATGCTACATTTTGTTTGTCATTGTCTCTATAAATTAGTGAGCCTATAGTACATTGAACTGTAGTACATAATAATCAACTATTCTTGGCTTAAATAATAAGTCTTATCTATTATACTGATATAAAGCAAAACCTAAACAAAAAAAATTACTGCATGCCCTCTCACCACGGCATGGTGCAACCTGAGTGTATGGTAAGGGGGCACCCAAAGGGGGGGGGGGGGGTTGGCTACCCGGCTGCAGCCGCTCAAAATCTCCCAATACCAAAATAAAAAAGCACTGATTTTGTAGACACGATATTAAACGATTTGCGTGATATCGTCTTCAACCGAAATCGGCCAAAGAAGTCCGCTGATCGCTGGTACAAAAAAAAGGTAAAGCAGTCCAATTACAGGCCTGGTCAGACCCAGAGGGTTCCAGGATGTTAGGGCTCCCAGATTTCGTGACAGCGGCACAAGATGGTGGTAGGTTGTCAGCCCTACGCACCGGCCGCCTTTACCCCCAGGAAATACTTCTGGTACTCATTTCTGTTAGTGGCTGAGTCGACCCCAGGGCCATGGTGCAATCGGAAGGATTTTATATCAATGAAAGATCCACTGACACCAGCTGGGATCGAACCAGCGACCTTCCGATTTGTAGCATAGCACCTTAGCCACTGTGTTACCGCGGTTCCCCGCTGGCACAACAGAGTTGCGATAAGTAAGATAAGAAAAGTTAAAAAAACAGAACAAAAAGAATATTGGACACGGCGACTGAGTCATGGTACACGTGTTTGTATGTCTAATGTGTTAGAAAACAGTGTTATATTACAGTTATGCTTAGGACATGACATTTATAACATAATTTTTAAAATTAAACATAAATTGTGTAGGCGTCTCCCCCCCCACCCCCACCCGCCAAAAGTGAAAAATTTTGGGTACGAACCTGGTGTGCGGAACGAGGATATGTTTTCAGATGTGGATGGCAGCTGTAAATATAGTATTGACAAAGCAATCGCGATCAGCCCGGAGGTGCATTCCACCAATTTGCGAATTGGGCTGTTTATAACAACTACTGACAGTAATGGAAAGACATAAACAAAGGGAATTGCTGCCATCTGTGTGTACTGCTTCGAACTTCGTATTTGCTCGCTGGCCAGCAAACTTACAGTTCGGTGTGGACTACACGTCACTAAATCCGTTTGAATGCACACCTATTTTTTTTCTATGACCTTGTTATTTGAGTCCCCAAGTCTGTTCATTTCAGATTTTATAATAAGTTCACTTGGTATCTGAGGTGCTCACGACTTTCGCTATGAAGGCTTTGTGACTCGGTGTACTTTGGTAGGTGTGTAGACTAACATTTCGTGCAAATTGCTGCCTCAGTCTTTACTTCATAAGATGGAAACAGCAAGTTCATCCCGAAAATTCGTAACTGCCTACAAAACTGTACGGCGACTGTTTCTAGAAAAAGTAATCTTGATAAACGTGTATCTTTTTTTTTTCTTCTTTTTTTTTTCTTCTTCTTCTTCTTCCTTGATGCATGTTCCAGCTCTCTTACGCACAATCGCCTTAATCATACTACTGTCATTTCAGTGATTGTTCATTCAAACCTTTCTTTAATTTCCTCTCTTACTTTTTTGCTTCGACACCACTGTGAAGGCTTACTTACGTGAAGTCCCACGCGCGCGCATGTATCCTTCAATTGGACATGCGGGTGGAGGAGGGCTGCTTCAATCTATGGGCGGGCTGGAGTGGGAAGATTCATCAACTCAATTTCGGCAGTGTGTCCTTGCACCTCCAAAGCTAGGATTTCCAGGAAGGCAGTGTCCTGATCTCCCACCCCACTTCACATTACGTAAGAAGTTTACCTTCCACCTTGCCTTATTCAAAAATAAACAAACAGGTAGAAAACTTCCAACTTCTTCTCACGTGCCATAGTATCGTGAGGGGTCCTAACTCTCTTTGAATAGAGTCCACTTACTGTCATAGCGTGTTTCATTAACAGTGTTAATATCATGTTACGGCAGCAGACTTGCTGAGACAAAGCGTTGAGGTTTCGAAACTCGGAAGTAGTCAATCTGTACCTACTAATGAGTAAGTTATATACATTAAGAAATTGCATATTTTTACAATAGACTTATTTACGTGTTTAATTTTATTGTCCAAATAAACAAGGATATTTTAAACAATATTAGCCGGGTGGTATTTTTAACTTGGAAGCATTGTCTTCTAAAAATGCCTCTGAAAGGACGATTAGCATATTTAATTAAGGTGTGTATTGGAGGAGAATGCTGAAGTCGGTTACGAGTGCGTGTATGAACGGTAACAGACGGACTGATATGTATTAACGCCCGGTGGAGAGTTTTGATTTCGAAAATACCAGCTGGTGTACTATTTATGAGAGGGAATAATTATAATAGCTGAAGAATGTTAAATGCACAGACAAGACTTAATATCACTGTGTTGCTTTTACAATAATTCGACAGACGTCATCGTGTGTCAAATTTGCTTTGTATGTACAAGATTTCAGTTCGAATGTCAAATGAATTACTTCTATTCTGTAGGTTTGCCCTCTTCTTAGGTTTTGACTTTAAAACAAGCCATAAATACGTAGTTTATACAGGGTCAGTAACGAGTTATGTTGCTGTTCTCTCCACCATCACGATATTAGCCTAAAACAATCGAGGAAAGTTTATATTAAGTACATTTCGTCGCAAAATATTATAGTTTTCTTCTTCACGAAGGTTTGTGTCTGTCTGTCTGTCTGTCTGTCTGACTGTCTGCGTCAATGAAAAGTTAAAAAAGGTAAAACAATCCCTAAACAATCCTGGACAGGCCTTACGGCTCCAAGGTCGAGGCTCTCAGAATTTCTAGCCAATCGGCACATAAGGTTGCATATTTGTCGGCCCAAAGCACTCGCCTGCTTCACCTCCCAGGTGACAGCCTGGTGCTTATTTCTGTTAGAGGCTGTATCGACCACAGGGCCATAGTGCGTCCGGATGGAATAAATCAGTAAAAATCCCCATGACCCCATCGGAAATCGTACCGGCGACCTTCCAGCTTGTAGCGCAGGGCCTCAAACCAACTGCTCAACCGCGCATCATTAAATCTTAAAATGAGTCAGTTTAGTACACTTCATGCACTATAACACACATTACCAACGGATATTACAATATTATTTTCAAATAAGAACTTATGTCTTTTACGTGATGCTTACACTTCAGTCATTATGGTTGCATTGTAACACATGCATTCTGTGTTGCATGACTCCCTTTGCCGTGATTCATAAAGTGATGAACCAATAGAAACCAGTGAGTAGTAAATCACGACATTTTGTGGTATTCAGTTTGCTCCAGTACTCTCTCACGTATCTTCTCCGCTAACGTTTGTTTCTTACCTTGAGCTAGCCTGGGAAGTCTAGGTACAGGCCTCAGCAAGACTACAGAACTTCATACCTGCCGAGCACACCCCCCACAATAGCTTTATTTTTCTGTATCTGTTTTTGTTTTGTGTTTTTTATTAGATTCCTGTTTTTATTTTTGTTTTTGCTAATATGGCCCGTATGTAGAGATCTCTACACCACGTGCGCATACATGCTTATAGTAAGATCTTAAGTTCCTCTAAGACAACCTGAAGATGGCCAGTGTAGGTCGAAACATGTAGTTGTCCATTATATAGTCATTAAATACACCTCATGTGACACAGTTGTGTTTGACTACACACAATTTTCCAAGTTGAGCTAACCTGCTTAATGGTTCTGTACTATCTGTCTTAACCCTACACTTCGCAGTGTGTTTTGTCTGATTTGATATTAAAAATATTTCTCACACAGCGTATTTGTGTTTCAGGTAATTCTAACGTCAAGGTCACTAGTATAGCTACAAAGAATTAACCGGTTCTCCTGCGCAACGAAGACTGTGAATGCTTACTGTGAGGTACGAAATTAGTTTTTTTTTAATATAACATCCAGATACGTCGCGTGCTTAAAATTTTGACATTAGTTTTAGTTATGTGACTTTTTCACTCTTATGAAACGCGCTGAGAAGATGAAGAAAATTGTTTGTCTTGTCTAAAAAAAATTAAAGTAAATACGGCGTCCTTGACAGGTGGCTCCTTACTCGCGGGTGTGGCTCGATGCATCAGAGATGTGCAGAGCCTCCGAAATTTGTACAGCCTTCAACTAACCCCACCTTTCACTCCTTCAAGCATACTTTTTTTCCCCCCCGATTGTATCTTGGGTTTCCCTCCTGTTGTTATCGGTATCTGCATACAGTATCGCTCTCTCACGTTTGCGTCAGCACCTGTGAACCTTTGTGTTTGCTGGATCAAGTGACGCGAGTAGTTGGGCACTAGACGGGGGAAAATAAAAGCTGCTGAGGGGAGAACGGGTGAATTGGGACCGCCTAAGGAAAAGTCGAAATAAGAAGTGTAAGGCTTGCGTGCATAATTTATTCAATATCTGATTACTCACTGTGCGTCCCTCCTGTCATGTTTCGATATGTACGTACAGTATTGGTTTCTCCTCTTGGCGTCAGCACCTATGAAACTTTCTGTTTACTGCATCAACTGACGCAAGAACTTGCGTACTAGAGGAATGAGTTCTCTGATTAGGGGAAAACTGATGAATTGGAAGCTTCTGAGGAAGAGTTAAAAAAACTGGAGTCGTATTTAAATAATTGATTTAATGTCTAATAACTCAAATTTCTGTCAAAGATATAAGCATTGATTTTATTAATAAAGACGATAGTTCAGAAAAAACGTGAAATATACGAAAAGTCAGTAGTGGTTACTATTTGCCAGCATACAAAGGATTGAGAACCCCATATTCGTACTGCATACTGCCTACAATATACAATAAACACACTGAATACCACAACTATGTATATACCCTAGAAACGTGGTCTATTGCAGGTATATAATTGCAAATACACTGTATAAGGTGATGTAATAATAATAATAATAATAATAATAATAATAAAATCTGAAAGAAGTGATAAATTCTCACATAAATTTACATGTGACAAAGAGGATCCGCATGGAACAGAGAGGGCCGCATTATTTCTCACTGGCTCAAACACACTTAATGACATGAAATATCAGCTGAGAATCACAAAATATAATGCCCAATTCTACAGCATATTCAAACAAATTTTCTGTTAAAGTTTTTTTAAAAATTAGAAAAGTGACTTACATATTTACTTACTTACATAGACTTAGCTACCGAAGATTTATTACTGTTTTGTTGACTAAGAACTCTAAATAAAAACACGCGCGGCAGTTGAAAAAAGTTCACAAATTGAATGACGCTTTAAGATGACAAAGATCTTGAGTCCTACTAAATCGTAGGTGGCAGCGTAATTTGAATTGTTCTAATATTAGTTATTGGTGTTATTTCATACAACGCCATTTCGTAACGTTGAGGATGGTGTGTGGCGCACTGTAAGCGCAATTTGGATTAACGGGCCAGTTTCTTCTGAGAGCTTTAATTAATACAGATATGTTAAACGTTCTGACTGCGAATTTGAACTTCTCAGAAATTGAGAGAATATTTTCCTATGGGCAATTCGGAGCAAATCGGCACACCGCAAATAATGCTGTGCGTTTTCTGGAAAGCGTTTTTTTTTGTGAGAGAATATTATTCAGGGATTGTGGTCTTCTCGTTCTTTAGATTTTAACCGTGGTTTGATTTTCATTTGTGAAGCAGATAAAGACGAAGTGTAATTACACTAAAATTAAGCACACTCTAGACAATAATAAGAGCATTCACGGCACAATATTTCAGTTTCACCAGCAGAAATTCTACGTGCACTGAACAGGAAGATTTTAGATGTGGCATATGTCTACTTGCCACAGGAAACCAATATCAACAACAAATTTTAATTGTAGTGAGTAGCAATGAAATATTAAATGCAATACATTGAGTAAATGTTTTTACTTCAACAGACGGTAAATCTAAATGACACAGAGAAGTAACTGAAGATATGGTTAATGTAAAATAAAGATTATATATTAAAATCATCTTAGAAATTTAACAGTGTGTGGGCCTCTGAAAGCTAAAAACTCCGTAAGAACAACTCGTACCGTGTAGTTGTTTACAAAGTATTTAGCACCTTACTAGTTAAGTAAACGTTTGAACATTTGAAGTTTGAGTGTGAAGTCCTCATGGCAGTGATTGTGAAGATTATTGTCTTACTCAAAATAATGCAGAATTGTCTGGTATAAAGTTACCCAGATTGCCAGACTACACGGCTTTAGATTTCAGAAGACATTAATTTTCAAAACTAGAAATGTGTGCACATGGGCCTACTCTGTGAATACTTTATTGAAACAATTTTTAGTCTAGCAAAGACATTTATTTTAATGATACGATTGATACAGCTGTAATTTTCGGCTAACTATAAGCCATTTCAGGCTACAAAGTAATCAAACTTGTGATATATGATGAAATACATAGATATTAATATAAATAAATATAAGTAAACTTTTTTTTCGAGGAGAAAGTTTTCGTTTATAAATACATCTGGTAGAGCTACATGTTTCTGCCAACTATAATCCACTTTATGCTATAAAGTAATCAGAACATAAGACACATATAAAATATATTGTCAGTTAAAATCAAAGTGGAGTTTATCGTATTCCATCAGAGATGTAACATTGTTCGAATTTTTCTTATCTCAATCTTGATTTTAACTGACAATCTATTTTATTACATTTGTTACATCTAAAGGTGGCTTATATTTAGCCGGAAAATGTAGCTATATGAATTGTATTGCTAAATTGAATAAATGTGCTCGACTGACAAGGCACAGCGGGATGAAAAATGTGAAGATTCTACATGAATTAACAATCATCTGCACCAGACATTTCTAATGACGTAACAAAAATACGATAAGCAAATTAAGAGGAGAATGGAGAGAGAAAAAACTGAGAGGCAGAGATACATTCAGAGAGAGAGGCAAATCTGGGAAGGCAATATTCAGGACGGTCTGGTGTTATAGGTGTAGGGGGAATAAGTCAAAGGTTTGAAATACCTGAAAATTTATTACGATGCCTTGGCACCTGTTGATATAAATCAGTTAATGCAACACACAGGAAAAAAGAGAGATTGAATTTGGTGATGAAGTGATGAGGAGAAAGTGCTTGTGAAGGGAAGTGTTTACCGCTGAGGAAAATATGCTGAGGAGGTATATATATATACGTTGACAGCATTGTTTAGTATTTGGAATAAGTGAATGAATTTTTTTAAGGCACCTCTTCATTGTCAAGGTTTCGAGATCACACTCAGTTAGGGACACCGAACTCGTGTAGGACTCCCCTGGAGGACTGATCGGTCTGTCGCAGAGACCTCTACCTAATAACACAAAATATTCACAAGAGACCGGCGGGACTCGAACCCGTAGTTCTAGAAAACGAGCAGCCTCAGACCGACGACTTATTCAGTGCGGCCACTGGAATCGGCAAAATGTGTATGTATAGAGAGATATTTAGTGTAGAGGAAAATGATTAAATGTGAAAAGGGACGTATAGTGCTAAGAGAATATGATTACGCGAGTTTTCAGATTGTCACTGCGATGTGATGGTGGATTCCGTTTTTCCGTCCACCCTGTAGCGAACTGCTATACCGACTATGCCAGAGTTGGCGAACCTATGGAGCGCTGAATTCAGTGCTGTCCCACATTTTAATTTCTTTTGCCCCACTAGCGTCTCCACAGTTTGAATAATATGTGCATATATATACACATTTCTCACTGCATAGAGATGGTATATGAATTACCGTTCTACCAAATAATAATACAAATGAATACATCTTAAACAAATCGTGAGCGGTGCGAAGTGTTGACTGGTTATTTATCATTGGGACGCCGGCCTGGCTGTGACTGGGCAAATACGTGACATTGGGCAAATCATTTTACAATGTTCCTTTCAAAGAAGACGTCGTAGCAGCCCCAGTTGTTTCCAGACATTCTCCATTATCGCATTCCTCGAGGAGGCCTTTATTAGAAATATAATATTTATGCTATGAATTAATTATAAAATATAATTATAATTTGCATTAATAGTAATATTGCAATAATTAATAATAATTATGGACGGCTCCAAGACCTTACGTGGGCCGGATAGCTCAGTCGGTATAGCGAACGATTACGGGCTGGACAGTCCGGGATCGAATCCCGGTGGGGACGAGATTTTCCGCCCGTACAGACCGGTCCTGTGGTCCACCCAGCCTCCTGTAAAATGGGTAAAAGATCTTTCCCAGGGGTAAAGTGCGGCCGGGGAGTACTGCTGACCACTCACCCCTTCTAGTGCCGCGGTCGTGGAAGAGTAGAGATATACCTCTACCCACCCTCTGGGCCAAACCGGGCCTGTAACGGGATCACTTTACCTTTTACATTACCAAGAACTTACACTGGCCTTCAAAATTCCCATGGACAATTTGGACAAGCGCCCTCAGAAAGTTTCGCCAACCCTGGACTACGCTATCCCAGCCGCCTCCAATATGGAGGTTAGATGCGAATATATTGAATAAGCGGTCGTGAACAGAAGACAAGGGGTAGTCCTACATCTTGGGAGTTGAGCATAATATGAAAAATTCCTCGGCTAAAAATTGGATTTGTTACGAAACACGAACACTTGCCTCGGGACTGTACTGATACTTTGTTACGTACTAAGCAACGAAAAAGGGACATAAGATTTGGTATTTGTAACGTTAGGAGCCTGTAGAGGGCAGCAGCAGCCGCCGCCGCCGCCGCC
>Ga0131853_10025982_pt1 | contig 10542 bp, 8 predicted proteins | sample TergutLab28metaG_FD_92764 | JGI IMG/M metagenome (GOLD analysis project Ga0131853, IMG submission 92764) | Labiotermes labralis P1 segment gut microbial communities from Petit-Saut dam, French Guiana - Lab288 P1 (version 2) (version 2) | ecosystem: Host-associated > Arthropoda: Insects >... | reverse complement strand
TTCTTCAAGACCTCTCATTTCTTCTTGGAGTTCGTATAATATCCCCATTTGTTTCACCTCTACGAGGATTTTACACCATCTTCGCGCAGCGTGTCGATTCAATTTTTAAATTAGATTGACGTAAACACAACAAAAACCCAGTGGACACGATATAATTCATGTGTTATAGTTCTTGTGTTATTCTGCGGAGTGAAATATTGTTTTCTACGCTCCTATTGCACTATAGCACACAGTAGCAACAGATAAAGGGGATTATTATGGTAGATTGTTACTCGATATATTTACCACATATAAATGTAAACGACGGTAAATCAAGGGTTATGGGCAATTTAGCATTGTATATAAAATTGCTTAAAAGGTTTGACGGGCGTAAAATGGTTAACCAACTGATAGACAGCATTTTGGAAGGTGATGTTGATAAAATTATTCAACAAGCTCATGCATTGCGTGGGGCAGCCAGTAATTTAAGCTTGCCTATGCTGCACTCTATTGTAGATAGAATAGAAGAAAGGGCAAGCAGGGGGCAAGACGCTATAGACTTTGCAGACCAGTTGGAAGAAGCGGCAAATGAATTGGAAAAAACTATTGAAAATTTTTTTGCTGATACAAAAGTTACAGACATATAAAGCGGCGATGCCGCTTTTTTTTATATCTTTCTCGTGATATAATTGACAGAATCTTAGAACGTGTCTAATATTTCTAATATTTAAGAAAGAGTGATTCCCAATGAAAGTAATCTTACTTGAAGATGTAAAAGGTACAGGCAAAAAAGGCCAAACAATAGAAGCTTCCGACGGCCATGCCCGCAACTTTCTTATCCCCCGTAAGTTAGCAGTAGAAGCAACAAAAGCAAATGTAGCTCAGTTAGAAGGGCAGCAAAAAAAAGCTGCAACAAAATTACAGCAGGATATTGAAGCCGCACAAGCTATTGCCGCAAAAATACGGGAAGTGGAAATTAAAATTCCTGTAAAATGTGGCGACGGCGGCAGGATGTTTGGCTCTATTTCCAATAAGGAAATTGCGGAAGCATTGCAAAAGTCTGGTATTGTTGTAGATAAGAAAAAGATAGTTGTACAAGCTGTAAAAACGGCTGGAGAGCACTCTGCAAATATTAAGCTCCACCCGCAGGTTAGTGTTCCGCTAAAATTTGAATTAGTGGCAAGCAAGTAATTATGTTAGATGTAAATGAATATATTCCTGCTCCCCCTACCGATACCCCATACACTGCACAAACACAAGCACCCAGGATCCCCCCTAACGACCAAGAGGCAGAGCTTGCGGTGCTTGCAAGTATGCTCTTCGATAGGGAGGCCATAGCCGTAGCCCACGAAATTTTACACAGTGGCGACTTTTACCGGCCAGATAACCAGATAATATATGAAACAATGATAGAGCTTTTTTCCCGCAGCATACCTGTAGATATTGTTACATTAAGCAACAAGCTAACGGAAAAAGGTATGCTGGAACAAATAGGCGGCCGAGACAGGATAAGCGACCTTGCGGCGGCCTATTACACATCTGCAAATATTAAACGCCATTCGGAAATTGTTGCGGAAAAGTCTTTACTGCGCCAGCTAATAAAGTCTGCAAATTTTATTGCAAATGCAGGATATGAAGCACGGGAAGATGTTGCTGCTATATTAGAACGTGCGGAAAAAAGTGTTTTTGACATTTCCCAACGCAGCAATGTAAGCGACTTTGAGCATATTAGCGACGTACTTGTTGCTGCAAACCAAAAGCTAGAGGAATTATATGAGGCAAAAGGCAGTATAACCGGTGTGCCAACAGGCTTTACAGATTTTGATAGGCGAACTGCCGGGCTGCAACCCGGGGAGCTTATCCTTATTGGTGCACGCCCGTCTATGGGAAAAACAGCGTTTTTATTAAACATTGCCGCTAGCGCTGCAATAAAAGCAGGTGTACCAACAGCGTTTTTTAGCCTGGAAATGGCAAACGCCCAGCTTGTAAACCGTATTTTAAGTTCCCATGCAGGGGTGGACGCCGGGCGTTTACGCACTGGCCAGCTAATAGATGACGACTGGAACCGTATAGCAGAATATATACCTGCCATATCCAAATCTCCAATTTACTTAGACGATACTCCGGGGCTTTCTGTAACAGAACTACGCTCTAAATGCCGCCGTTTAAAAATGGAAAAAGACTTGGGGCTGGTTGTAATTGACTATTTGCAACTAATGTCTGCTTCTGCCGGCTCCAGGCCAGAGTCCCGCCAGTTAGAAATATCGGAAATATCACGTACGCTAAAAGGTATTGCAAAGGAGCTTAGTGTTCCTATTCTTGTAGCGGCTCAGCTAAGCCGTGCCGTAGAAGCCCGTAGCGACAAACGCCCTATGCTTAGCGACTTGCGTGAGTCCGGCGCAATAGAGCAAGACGCAGACGTAGTTGCATTCCTATACCGTGACGAATATTACAACAAGGAAACTTTAAAAAAAGGTGAAGCAGAAGTTATAATAGCTAAACAACGTAACGGCCCTGTTGGCACCGTTGAGCTTATGTACTTAGGGCACCTTACACGATTTGTGGATAAAGACAGAGATAAGGCTGCACCACCATGGTAATTTCAATTGGTAACAAATCGTTACCAGTTGGTTTCGTAAAACGTATCTAGGAGGACACCATGATATACAGACCAATAGGTAAAACAGGCCTAAATGCCAGCATAATTGGCTTAGGCTGCGAGTATTTAGACACAGGTAACCCGCCATACCAACAAATAAAGGAAACAATTGATGCAGCCCTAGACGGTGGCGTAAACCTTTTCGACATATTCATGCCGGGTAAATCCGTGCGGGAAGACATAGCAAAAGCCCTTGGCAACCGCCGTAAAGACGTTATAATTCAAGGCCACATAGGCTCTACAGACGTAAACAAGCAATACGACATAAGCCGTGATATGCCTACTGTACAAAAGTATTTTGAAGAAATGCTGCGCATATATGGCCATATCGAACTTGGTATGATGTTTTTTATAGACTCGGAAGAGGATTACAAAGGCGTGTTTGAAACTGGATTTGCAGATTATGTACAAAAATTAAAACAGCAAGGGGATATTGGGCATATCGGTTTTAGCTCCCACAACCCTAAAACAGCTATGCGGGTAATAGAAACCGGTTTGCCTGAAATGATGATGTTTAGCATAAACCCCGCATTCGACATGCTGCCATCTACAGAGTATGTGTTCGACCATTACGACAGTGGTTTTGGCAAGGACATGTTCCGTGGTATAGACCCGACCCGTGCCGCATTATACACCATGTGTGAAGAGCGGCAAATTGGCATAACAGTAATGAAAGCAATGGGCTCTGGCAAGTTAATGTCGCCACAGCATACCCCATTTGAAAAACCTATGACATTGGGGCAGTGTATGCATTACGCCCTTTCCCGCCCGGGTGTATGTAGTGTTTTGCCCGGCTGTAAAACTGCAGAGGAAATGAAGCAGGCGCTTGGTTACTTAAATTTGCCTGAAGAGGAAAAAGATTATTCCAGCGTGATAAGCACTATGCGTAACGATTTTAAAGGAGCATGTGTATACTGCAGCCACTGCCAGCCATGCCCTGTAAATATTGATATTGCTACGGTAAACAAATATTTGGATATTGCAAAACTTGCGCCAAGTGCTGTACCGCCGTCTGCAAAATCTCATTATCAGAGCCTAGCAAACAAAGGTGATGTGTGCATAGCTTGCGGGCATTGCGAAAGCCGCTGCCCGTTTGATGTACCTGTTGCAGATAATATGAAATTGGCAGAAAAATTGTTAGGATGATGATAGCCTGTATCGGATAATGGGAACATTATTGCCACAGCTGCGTTGTATTAAGTATAGTAAAAACTAGAAAGAGTGATTTCAGTGTTAAAAAAGATTCTATTCACGTGCATAGCCGCACTTTCAATTGCGGCATTTTCTACCTCTATTTATGCAAACAACAACGGAGAAATTGATATACTATTCGAACACCGTACAGAGTATCAGCCATCCCGTGGGGTTACATTCCAGCGAAACAGAATGATGACCGAACGTGGAATGTTGGATGTTCATGTATTACTGGTAGATTTGAACGAGCCATACATAAGAGTTGAGCCGGTAACAAGCGGGAACGAACATGGCCGTAGAGAAACAACGTCTAGCTTATTGCGTAACGCAGGGGCTATTGGTGGTATAAATGCAGACTTTTTTGGCCTGGCAGGTGCATATTCCGTACATTTTGGGCCACTTGCACTTGATGGCAAATTACTAGCGTCTAACACATATACAAACTACAGGGGTAACGAGTTTGCTACATTTTTTATTGATATGAATAACAACCCGTTTTTCCAATACATTAGGTCTGATGTGCGGTTTTACAATAACGGTAGGAGTAATGTAAGCATTAGCACATATAACAGTGTTGGCCATACTTTAGATTGGCCTGTAGTTGTGGACAGGCTGGTTATGGATGATACATCCGGTCTTAACCGGCGCTTTAACAATCTTACAAAAATTGTGGTTGATAGCGGTTTTATAACCCAAGTATCCGGCAGAGGAGAGACTGTAACCATTCCAGAAAATGGCTACGTTTTAGTTTTGCCTGCCAGCATGGCATACCGTGCCCGGTATTTTAGCGTTGGAGATACTGCAAGGCTGGAATTTAGCAATAACATGTCTATTAATTTTGCAAATATTCAAACGGCAATTGGCGGCGGCGGGTTAATTCTTTCCAGTGGTGAATTGGTTAACGACAGCGGTGTAGCGCCTGCCGGGCGCCACCCTCGTTCCGCTGTTGGGGTAAGCCGTGACGGTAACCGCCTTATTTTAATGACTGTGGACGGGCGCAACCATTCTGTTGGGGCAACCCATGCGGAAATGGGTTATTTACTACGCCGCTATGGTGCGTATGACGCCATGCATTTCGACGGCGGTGGCTCTACAACCCTTGTAACTAGCACCCGTGGGGAAAACCACCGTGTAGCCAACACAGTTTCCGAAGCCAGCGAACGCCGTGTTATTAATGCATTAGGAGTTTTCGACCGTTCGCCAACAGGGGAAATGGTTGACCTTGGGCTGGAAATGGAAGTTAGCCACGCAATAGTTGGCATCCCTGTAACTGCGCATGTTTTTGGTGAAGATGAATTTTGGAATCGAATTCCCATAGACCATAGCAATGTTACATTTTCCTCAAGTGACAGAGGGCGTTGGGAAAATGGCCTATATACCCCCAACCGTACCGGTATGCATGTTTTGGAAGTACGATATGGTAATTACCGTGCAACAACAACTATTTTTGCGTATACCTTAGCAGAGCTGCAGCCACAACGTGCGTCTATTACAATGTTTGAAGGACAGCGCACCCCCATACAGTTTACAGGCATAACAACAGAAGGCACAAGTATACCTGTTACAGCGGTTGAGCGTAGGCGGGTTTACCCGGCTTCCCTTGGTTATTTTAGTGGTGACGAGTTTGTTGCCACAGGCGGTGGTCGTGGCTATATAGCTGCCCGCATTGGGGATGCGGCGGTGTTCCTTCCTATTAATGTAAGCGGTTTCCCACGTGAAGTGGATATGTTTAGCGGCGATATTGGGCGGTTGGGTGCGCCGGCAAGTACGGTTGTGGCCGCATGGCGTGCAGAATATGACAGCAGGTCTATTATTCGTATGGAATATACCTTTGTGCGAAGCGATGCTACCCAAGCGGCATATACAGTGTTCAGCCCAGCCTTGGAAATACCCGGAACGCCAAACGCCCTTCGTTTACAAGTTTACGGAGATGGCTCTGGTCAGTGGTTGAGAGGGCGTGTACAAGACGCAGAAGGTAACAACCATTTAATAGATTTTGCCCGTAGTGTAGATTTTTATGGCTGGGATACAGTAATTGCCCGCCTGCCAAATGCGCCTGCTCCTTTTACGCTTGACCAGATTTACATGGTGTCGTTAAATGCACATGATACTACACGGCATCAGGTGTTTTTCTATGGACTTGAGGCGTTGTATGCCCCAACCAACCAAGTAGATGTGCCCCAAGGCGACAGGTTTATTGATACCTTGCGTGTTGAATACGGTAATGAGCCAAGAGGCAGAGCATTCTCATTCAATGTACCTTCTGGGGAAGATGAAGTGCGGTATTCTACTTTTGCACAATCAGACTTTGCTGCAATTACTATGACAGCCCGTAGCGGTGGCATTTTTGCAGCAGACAGCAACCAATGGAGGCGCTTTTTGCGTGATATCCGAGAGTTGGATAGAGATTATGTGGTTATTTTAATGGATGCAAACCCGTTAAACTTCCGCCAGGCTATGGAGTTTGAGTTATTCCACCTTGTTATGCAGGACTTGCGTGCAGAAGGGCGTATGGTATTTGTGGTAAGTGCCACTGCGAATGAGACAGTGCTTACTATGCGGGATGGTATACGTTATATTAATTTATCTCGTCCGGTTTCTGATGAAGAAGATAATGCGGTTATACGGTTCTGGGTCGGCAATGATGGAGAAATTTGGTGGGGAGAGTAATTTAACTTATGGGTAGTTGGGTTGCTTATGTTGCATTGGTAGTCTTACTGGTATTCTCATTTTATTTTTCTTTAACAGAAACAGCGTTTACTGCATTAAACCGAATTCGTATAAAAAATATGGCAATAAAAGGCTCTAAACGTGCACAGCTCACACTGGCATTGTATGACGATTTTGATAGGCTGCTTTCCACTATTTTAGTTGGAACTAATATATCAAACATTACGTCTGCCGCTATTTGCACGGTTTTGTTTGTGAATGCTTTTGGAGATATTGGGGCAACATTATCTGCGGCTGTTACTACAATAGTGGTTCTGATTTTTGCAGAAGTTACCCCCAAAAATTTGGCAAAGGACTCTCCGGAGAAAATTGCATTATTTTGCGCACCAATTGCAAAATTTTTTATGTTTATATTTGCACCTATTAATTATTTCTTTGTTTTGTGGAGAAAAGGCTTGATGCATGTATTCAAAAGCAATTCAAATGAAAGAGCAATGACAGAAGATGAATTGATTTCTTTTGTTGAAGAAGCCAGGCATAATGGTATTATTGATGACGGCGACAGGGAATTAATACACAATGTTATCGAGTTTTACGACCAAAAGGCTAAAGATATTCTCACCCCTCGCATTGATATGGCAGTAATATCTAAAGACGCAAATACAGATGAAATTGCCCATATTTTTTTTGAAACAGGGTTTTCACGAATTCCTGTATATGAAACGTCTGTAGATAATATTGTTGGAATATTGCATACCCGAGATTTTCTTGGTTATGTAATGAAGAAAAATGTTACTTTTGAAAGCATACTTTCTCCTGCAATATTTGTACCAACTCTAATGGACATTGGCGACCTTTTTAAATTGCTTCAAAAAGAAAAAAACCATATGGCCATTGTTATTGACGAGTATGGAGGTACAGAGGGGCTGATTACAATGGAAGACATTTTAGAAGAGTTGGTGGGCGAGATATGGGATGAAAGCGACAAAGTAATTGAGCCGTTTATTGCCCTTGAACCAAACCGGCATAAAGTGCTGTGCCTGATAGATACCCATGAATTTTTTGAGTACTTTAATTTGCCTGAAGACAATATCGAAACCATGCCATCGACTATTAGCGGCTGGGTTGTTAATATGTTGGGGAAAGTGCCGGAAAACGGCGACACGTTCACTTATAAAAATCTTACTATTACTTTAAGTAAAGTAGAGCGTAGAAGAGCTTTGGAATGTATTGTTACAGTTAGCCCGTTCTAATCAAAAAAGGCCTAGTATCAGGTCTTTTTTTTGATTAGCTAGGTTTTAAAAGCCTACAGAAAAAATACAGGCTATCTACAGATAAACTACAGATTCGCCTGGTATCCTCCTAACATAACTTTACAAGGAGGACTTTTATGTACATCATCAATAACGCAATCAAAAATCTTATACGCAACAAGGGGAGAAACACCTTAATTGCGGTAGTAACACTAGCAATCATAATTTCGGCGGTTGTTACGCTAACTATCAACAACGCTTCTTCTATTATTATAGACGAAGCAAGGCTAGACATAGCCTCTAGAGTAGACATAAGTGTAGATTTATTTACCCATGGCAGATACGGTATGCAAACCATTACAATCGAGCAATATGTTTCATTTGCAGACTCCGCCTATTTAAGGCACACAATTTTCCAGGCCGAAATGCAAGCATGGTTTGGCAATTTTTACGCAGTAGGAGACTACGAGTTAGGTACGGCACCACCACCAGACCCAAGTATGGTTCATTCACCAGTAGGCAAACTTACAGGGCATTCCGAACCAGAGAACATAAGCGGATTTGGCACATACCGCCACTTGGTAGCAGGCCGCATGTTCGAATCTATTAATGAAGCAATTATTACAGAAGAGCTTGCCACATTAAACAACTTGCAAATAGGCGACATTCTTCACATAGAATCTGCCTTCCAGTACGGGAAAAGGTTTGACTTGGAGGTAGTAGGCATATTTTTGCACGAAGTAGACCCAATGGAAGAATTCCAAGCAAGTATTTGGAGCATGATGGGCTTTTCATTGCCAATGATGATAAGCCAAAACGAAATATTTACAAGTTTTGAAACTCTTATGGCAGCAGGTTGGGAAACTGCAGACGGCCTGGACATGAGGCTAGAATATTACCTGCGTAACCCAAACTACCTTGCAAGGTTTGAGGCAGAAGTTAGAGCAAAAGGCCTGCCGGACGTTTTTGGCGTAACAATAAACCAGGCCGCACTAGACAGAGTTACCGGGCCACTTAGCAGTTTAAGAAATGCTGCAACAACATTTACTATTGTAATATTAATCCTTGGTGCAATTGTTTTGGTACTCGTGTCCTACCTTGCCATACGGGAGCGTAAATACGAAATTGGCGTTTTGCGGGCAATGGGTATGGAACGGGGTAAAATAGCCGCTGGTATTCTTTCAGAGGCTATAGCAATTACTGCAATATGCCTTGCCATAGGCTTAGGCACCGGGGCCGCAATTGCACAACCAATGGCAGACAGGCTGCTTGCAGGAGAAGTTGAAGCCGCAGCGGAAGTAGCTTCCGACACTGGCGAGGGCGGCAGAGTGCTTATGGCAGGCGGGCAAGTTCAAACAGACGACCCTGCAGCCGGATACAGGCCAATTAGCGATATTGAAGTGGCTGTTGGTATAAATGTAATTATACAAATCATCCTTGTTGCACTTGCCCTAGCGGCAGTTTCAGGCATAATCGGAATCATTCGCATAACCCAATACGAGCCATTAAAAATTCTAAGGGAGAGAAACTGACATGAGCACACTGGCATTAAAAAACGTTTCCTACAAATATGAAGGTAGTAGCAGAACCATTTTTAAAGACGTAAATATGAATTTTGAAAAAGGGAAGGTTTACACCATTGTTGGCAAATCTGGCGCAGGAAAATCTACATTGCTTAACTTGCTTGCCGGCCTTGATACTGCTACAGAGGGTAGCGTTATGTACGAAAGCGCAAACCTTGCAGAAATGAACCGCAACCATTATAGGGCAAGAAAGGCTGGGATAATTTTTCAAGGGCTTAATTTGCTAACTAATGCTACAGCCATCGACAATATTCTGCTTTCCATGAATATCAGCGGCATTACGGAGGGTAATAAAAAGGCAAAAGCGTATTCTTTACTTGAAAAAGTGGGGATAGACAAAGAAAAAGCGGCACGTAAAATACTAAAATTATCCGGTGGTGAGCAACAGCGCGTTGCCATTGCACGGGCTCTAGCGCACGACCCGGAATTAGTTATTGCAGATGAGCCAACAGGCAACCTAGATAAAACTACCGAAGATAGCATCTTAAAAATATTTTCCCACCTTGCCCATGTAGATGGCAAATGCGTGATTATTGTAACCCACTCTAAAAAAGTTACGAATATTGCAGATGAAACGTGGGGGCTTGATAAAGGCGTGTTCCGGCATATGGCAAGTAGCAAGAAACAGGGGTGAGGCTAGATGTATATATTTGAGCATGCAATATTAAACTTAGGCAAAAATAAAGGACGAAACATATTGCTTGGTGTAATCCTTTTTGCTGTAATATCGTCTGCAGTAATTGCGCTATCTATCTTTAACGCAACCGATGCTATTATTGAAAATGCAAGAATTGAGTTTAACACAATGGTACAAATAAGGCCGCAGATGCGGCAAGCTACTGCCGGCGGCAACAATAACCAGGCTTCGGCTGTTACATTGGACGACTTGCACTACTTTGCAAATTCCCAGTACTTGTCTGGCGTGCAAATAGGTGCTGGAGGTGGGTTTGCACGTGGTAATGAAACTGTGTTTTACCTTCACTCTCCCGACTTGATATATGCTTTTGAAGCAGAAATACGAGAAAAAGGCCTGCCGAACGATTGGGTAGTATTCCGTGACGAGGCGGGTTATAGAAGAATGATTGCCCCTATTGAAAATTTACAGGATGTTTCACTAACATTTTTACTTGTAGTTTTGTTGTTTGGGGCAGCTATTATGGTTTTGCTGTCTGTTATTGCTATTAGGGAGCGCAAATATGAAATA
>Ga0131853_10025981_pt1 | contig 10542 bp, 9 predicted proteins | sample TergutLab28metaG_FD_92764 | JGI IMG/M metagenome (GOLD analysis project Ga0131853, IMG submission 92764) | Labiotermes labralis P1 segment gut microbial communities from Petit-Saut dam, French Guiana - Lab288 P1 (version 2) (version 2) | ecosystem: Host-associated > Arthropoda: Insects >... | reverse complement strand
TAAGAATGCATTGGATTTTTTCCCTTTATCCCCTAAACCCCTCCAATGCAACGTACTTTAAGAAAGACCCCTACAGGGCAAAGGAACTAAACCAAGGTGCCCCCCCCCCCCCTCCCGAAGTAAAAAACATCTGCCAAGCTGCCAAGGGAAAATGTATTTATCCAAATCTAAGATAACCCCCCCACAAATGAAACATCTGCTAATGAAAATATTTTACTAATAATTGCATACTCTTGATACACAAAGCATGTCAGGTTCTATCTACCTTTGCCCATCAGTGCAACTGTCTTCATCTTCACAGTCATTGCCATCATCTTACACTAACTCCTATGATTCCCATCCTCTTGACTGCCATTCCACAACTATCACACACATACACACAGAGGCTGCTGCTGGCACTGACCACCAAACCCTTCAAAACATTGTAACTGTGAAAAGTGAGAATGCTGGTCTTCAAGACGATGCAGGATATTTTCAGCATCTGCTGTAATTGCATATTTCAGCTTGTTTATCACATTCTCAGTATCATGGGAAAAGTTAAAATACAGTAAATATTTTACCATATTGGGTTACATTTAATACAGGACAAGCTATGCATACTGTATTTACTCGAATGCAGGATAAGGTTTGTTCTCTTAAATATGTGAGGCATATGAACTGCCAAATGGGACCACATTGAACTGGATCACTCTGAATCGGACTGTGCATAGGCAAACCAAGGCCTGCATTGCCAGTTCATGTGTAAACAGAAGAGAGAAAAAAAAAAAAAAAAAAAAAAAAATTGTAAAGGCACGTCCCTTTTTGGGGGGGGGGGGGGGGGGGGGAGGGAGGGACTTTGTCCAACCTCTAATCTTTAAAAGAAGCAGGACAGTTTAGAAAACGTCTGTTTCCATTTCCCAGCAAAGAAGCACCTAACTTGGTGTACTCTTAGACTGAGCTATTCTCAGGCACTGTTCACCACAGAAAGAGTAACTTTGAGACAGGCACCTGAGAACAGATCTAGTCCAAGGGTAGTAAAAGGAAAATTACCTTTGAAAAATTAAAAATTATCTACAAGACTCAAAAATAAGTCATGGACCAATCCACAAATTAAAAACCCCAAAAAGAACCATGAACTCAGACTGATCAGACCACAGATGCAACAACAAAATCCAGAACACAAGTATTTAAAATTCTTAACACCATATGTGAAAAAAATTGTGAATCTTCATGGATTCAAGTACATTTATAAGCCAAGATATATAAATGCATTTTTTGGGCCAGTGTGGATCACAATGGTATGGCAGTGCACCCCACGAGAAGTGATATTCAAGGGTTTTAAGAAATGCTGTATATCCAAAGCAGTGGAGACAATGATATGTTGTGGATGAGAGGGAAGAGGATGGGAATGTTAAGAGTGAGTGTGAGGAAGGTGAAGGCACTGCTTGTGAAGATGGAGACATTCACACTGTCTGGTTAAGGTAGATAGAATCTGACATTGTTTGTGTGTTAAGTGTATGAAATTAATAGTAAAATATTTTTTCTTAGCAGATGTTTAAATGTTTGGGAGTCATCTTAGATTTGGATAAATACATTTTCCTTAGGCTAACGTGTTTTATCTGGGGGGTCATCTCAAATTAGAGTTGTCTTGCATTTGGGTAAATATGCCTGTGTTGGAGCAGTACCTGTTTTGTGCTGGTTTTCTTGTAAAATAAATTGTATTAAAATAATGTAGTGCTTCAGTCGTTTGCAACACCTCTTAGTACTTCACCCTCTGTGCTGCCCTTAGTCTTCATAATTTCTGTGTTTATTTCAGGCCCTAAGGCAGCAGCAGCCATGTCAGATGAACATAATATGATAATGTACATTAGTGGGAGAAGCCTCCCAACTTTGGAACAAAGCCACAAAACTGCACGAGAGATATCGTTGACATCAAATAGCAAGACTTCTGCTCCATCTCCAAAAATGGACACATTGAGGAAGACAGTGCAGATGTCAGGTAGTCTTAAAACCGTGTGTGCTGCAAAGACTGAAGTTGTGGATCTGACATTAGATTCTGATGTTCAGGTTTCTCGTATTGTAGGGGGAAAATCCCCAAGCAAGAGAAAAGCAATTGTGCTTGATAGTGATTCAGATGACTGACTTGGATACAAATGAGTCATTTTTATACTGTATGGAATTACCAGCTGAATGTGAAGTGGTCCACCATAATAGAAGTCCTGGTCAGTGTTTTAATTGCCAATTTGTTATGTGTATTTTAAGCACTGCATCTGCTATGAAGATGTATGCATGTCACATTTTATGTTTTTGCTGCAGTTCTTACCACCTCTTTCATTGTAAATGAGTACCGTAATTATGTTTTATGCTCAAATGTTTTTCTGTAGCACATTTAAAGATTGAATCATTATCAGAGCTGCAGAGGCATTGCAGCTGCACAGCTAAGTTTTCAGGGTTGATGTTCATATTGCTTTGGTTGAAATTTGATTCTGTAGACAGTAACCTACATGAAAAGGAAAATGCAAGTAATTAATGTACCATTGATTAAGGTCATTAACAGAATTCTGTGGATAGAACCATGAATGCATCATTACTGCCTGAAGTATTGCTCACATATAAATGGTATATTTTATCAGCATTGTGGGATATATATATATATATATGATAATGATTGAACTCTCCTGGTTATGATAACACGTGAATTAGGAGATAGCTGCTGATGTTCTGAAAGAGGTTGCTTTCTGCATCTGTAGTGTCCATGCAGCCCAATATAGACTGATAATCCCAGAGCATCATACCATGAAGACACAAGGATGTGGAGGTCTAGTCTTTGATCTTCTGAGATGTTGCACAGCATCAGTGGATAGTTTGTTGTCAGCTTTTTTGGGATAGCATGTCAAGAAGAATCTTAGCAGATTCTTCAACCTTGAAGTTGAGACAGAAGCTATTATGGAACATCTGTAACAAGCTACCCATTGATGTTGTCCAACAACGCAGGGGATTGGAGACCTCAACTACATTACATTAAAACCTAAAATTTAGAAAAGTGGATATGTAGCATGACAAATGGGATGAAATGGATTTTGTTGTACATGTCTCAGATGCTAAAACACTATGTTACAGTGAATTGACTTCTGGAAAACTGATGTGATCTCAACTGTGCTGGAATTAAATTCTGGGTTGGAGGTGATACATCAGTAACAGCTGCTCTAAATTGACCAAACTTTATTCCCAATTACTAGCTGTATACCACAGATTTAAAAAAAAAAATTAAAGCACTTTTCTATTTAATGCTTCCAAATTTCTGAACAAACACTGCTTTTCAGAACATTCCTAGGCTTTGCCCTTCTGTTATTCTGGTAAAACCAACATGTAGATGAAGGTGAGTATGGAGCATTGGTGGAATGAAACTGACAGGTGAAAACTGAAGTACTTGGAAAGACATCTGTCGCATCGCCACTTTGTCCGCCATGAATCTCACTTGGCCTAACCCAGGATTGAACTCAGGCCTGTGTGGTAACGTGCTGTCCACTAAGCACCTGAGCCACTGCATAGCCTTTACCTAGTCTGCAGTGTGAACGCTGAGTAGCTTTTATCCACGCTTCATACTACAAATCAAAGCTAGCGCTCGTGTGTCAGAAATTGAGTCACTGTTGTGCTGCACATAGGTGTGTGTGTCACTGGTTAATGTTACAGATCATGGAATATAGAGCAACTCTGATTCATTATACATGTTTCCAATAAAGCCCATGGGCTGCAGTGAAGTGCTTGAGAAAAAGTGAATCTGAAGTTAGCTTAATGTAGGGCTAACATACATCCTTTTTTTCCCTGGACATATCCTCTTTCTTGGCCCAAAAATTTCCATTTGGGTTGGTTTTTTAAATTTATAAAAATGTCTTGAGTTTTTTAATATTTGTTATTTCATAAAACTTTTGCATAATTGCATGGTATTAAAATAATATACATTTTCAAGAAATGCATAGTTGAAAGCAGAAGAATCTGATTAATAATTAATGAAGAGAAACCCAGGTAAATGAAAATGTCCTCTAAAAACACAAAAAGGTATCTCCAGAAACTGACAATAGGTGATTTTAAATTTGAAAGTGTTGACAGCTTCACATACTTGGAATCAGTTGTAAGCAATGAAAGCAAAATGCGGACAGATGTTAATTCCAAAATTATGAAAGCAAGTCATGCATGCAAGCACATATACTCTTCAGATTGAAACTCCTGTCTCAAAATACTAAATGAAAACTACATAAACCTCTAATATTACCCATACTGACTTCCAGGTCAGTAGCCTATATAACAACCAAAGAAGAAACAAATGTGCTGAGAATATTTGAACAGAAGATCGTAAGGAAACTATACATATAGACCCATAATAGGGGCGAATGCTGGAGAATAAGAAAAAATGAGATAGAGGAAGTGTTACAAGGGCAGATATAAAGTTTATAAAATCCCCCAAACTAAGATGGTATGGTCATGTTGAAAGAATGCAAAACCAAGAAATGCCAAGCAAATTGCAACAGATGCATTGAAAAGAACAAGAAATAAAGACCACTTACAAGATGGAGGGATGATGTTGAAGAGGATTTAAATGTAATGGTAATAAAATATGGGCAGGTCATGGTTGGAGACTGCTGGAAATGGAGGAACACTGTATTGGAAGCTAAAGTCAATGGATTGTAGTCCTTGAGAAGAATAATGAGAAAGAAATGCATAATTATATTACTTTATCATTGTCAAAGTCAAAGTATATGAGTTTATGAGTTCAGCAGTTTACCTTGAGAATGTCTCGGGGAACTATGTTGTGGGAATACTGTATAACTTGAATTCTGTGAGAAATGTGTTTAAAGAAGGTCTCACTTAGAATTTTTTACCCATGAAGTTTAAAGAACTGCTGGCAGAAACCATAGAGAGGGACTTTTATATAATAAAATTGTGACTATTTGTATATCTTTTTGTTCACTAATATATCCACTCTTTTATGGTTGGTGTGTGAGACATGAACTCTTTTCTTGTGATGGATATATGGTACCCATAATGTGTATGAGTATGTGTGTGTGTGAATTTGTTCACAAGGACATGTGTTTGTAAGGAATAAGGAGAGGGCTTGTGTGAGTTCAAAGCTAGGGATTAAGTTTACAAGGGCAGATACACATGTGAAATATGATGAAAATTGTTTTATTTTTTCATGAGAAACATCTTCCTTGACTATATGTATTTCTAAAAGTTGCACAAAACAGCCACCATATGTGCTCAAAGAAACTGTATCTAATTCAGTCTTTACATTTTTCTTGATGTCCTTGACATCCTGACATCTTTTGGGGTTTTCCCGTTTATGGAATAGAAGAAAGTTGGCTGGTATGAGGTCAGGTGAATCAAATGAATGGCTGAGCTCCTCTGATCTGGACGAAGTCTTAGGAAGATGTGGCTGTGTGCTCCTTTGCGCATTCAAGAGAATGTGTGTAACAAATTTCATACATTCCCTCTTACCAAATCTCTATGAAGAATCTGACAGATTGTTTAATGTTTAGCATGCAAGTTGATCCTTCATCAACGTTAGGGCCATTCAACAATCTGTGGTCAACATTTCACGTACTTTTGCAACTGTTCCTGGATTTTGAACACTTGATTGCCACCAACTATTGGAATTGTTTACAAGGTCCTCACATCCCTGTCTGAATGTTTTAAGTAATTCACAGATACACACACAAGACAGAACTTTATTTCCATTAACAATTTCTAGCATTTCATGTGTCTCTATAGCTGTTTTCCCAGTGAAACTTGATGTTTGATCACTGCTTCCTAAAAAGAAATAAAAACAAGTGACATGCAGCGCTGCTATGTACAAACTGATTGAGCCAATAAGTAAATAAACCTAGCCAAACCTAACCTAAATGACCAATCCAGCAATGAAAAATTCAAACATCCAACCAAGTAATAATAAAAGTTCCCCTGTGTAACCGAAATATCAGAACTTCATTAAAAAAAAACTGGATTTTTGTAATGCATGGTGTTGCAGTTGTAAAATGATTAAGAACCATTGTTCTATGGGAGTGTCATTCTTGTTCTTGGTGACCAGCATGATTGAAATTCCATCCCTGCTACAGAATTTTTCTGAACTCATGACAATTTATGTATATTTTATTGCGCTCTATAGTATGAATTTATGTAGAAAAATTCATGACTGGAAGAGAGAGCAGGTGAGTGAATTGTGTTAAAAAATAGAACCAACATTTGCCGTTATGGTAAACATCTTCCCACAGACAGTAAGAGAAGACTTAATTAAAAAGACAAGTTAATTGGTTTGGATTACCTTGCTCATATCTTATACAATTATTTGCAACATGGAATAGACACTTTAAACTTAGATATTCAGTCAGATGTTTTGGAAATTTATAATTACTCTCAGTACACATGGTGATGCTGAGAGGTTAGCTTCTAAATTTTTTGTATTAAAAACAAAAAATGTAGTAACATGTTGGAATATGCCTGTAAGAAAGAATACGAACTATTTTATCAGCAAGTGGAAGACTTTAAACTTAAGCTTGGAGTACTTGAATATGCGGAAAAAGCAGTGTGGTAAAAAGTCTGAATTTTACTTTCTAAGCTTACGGGATTCTGTATCACACGATAGTTTGAAACCTCCCATTCAATATGCGCGTTCAAAAGGTGTTTCTGATGTTTACAAATGTTTTGGCGATTTTTGCTATCTCTAGAAATACATAAAAAATGAAAAAAAAAATACTGTTTTCCTATTTCCTGCCCCATGAGCAATGGACAGAACTAACGTACCACATCCTGAAAGAGGGCCGTTTCGTCTTGCTGATCTTCCACATAATGGGAAAGTCGAGACGTTTTTCTCTCTGATGCAGAGTCTATAAAATAAATTGAGTAACACACTATCTGCTAACTCCAATAAAGAAATCTGACAGGACACCATACAATTTTAAGGCCGTGATGTGTAGGGATTTTCATACTTATAGTCGCTGTGTTCCCGTATTTCTGAAGAAATCTGGATCCAATGAAAAAACATGCTTGCTCGTGGAACTCACATACTAAAATTCCATGTAACTTTTTTGTTTGTTTGTGTGTCTGGGGAGGGGGGGGGGGAAAACAAAATACCATCTTTTTTACGGGTCGATGAATAGTAAACGTTCTGTGTACTTGTGTTGGATATTTTGTCACCCTGCGTAATTATCATTCTGCAGTATAATAAGAGTATATATAGTGTAACTTGAAGTTGTTGAATGTATGCACCAAATATATATTTTTAAAATAATTTCCACTGCTGTAATATGATTCATATTATATTGCATCTGAGATTCGAAGTTTGCGTTTGGGTTCCGTAGTACGATATAATCACTGAATGGCGGCTTGGCATGGGCGAATGGTAGACGTTTCCAGTTTGTAGAGTTTTAGGCATTTAGTGTTCAGGGGCGTTAGGTTTAAGGAACTGGTATAGACTTTGTATTAATATATGCAAGTATTGACCATTGGATCATATTCCGTAATGTTACATACTTGGATTTAAGTCTCATTTTGTGTTTTCGTAAGATTCGCATTCGTTGGTAAGATAGGGAAAGTAAAAATGTGGCACGAAGCGAGAAAACAAGAACGGAAAATCCGTGGGATAATGGTGGATTACAAGAAGAGAGCAGAACGCAGGAGAGACTTCTATGAAAAAATCGTAAGTTTTACTTTTGGTTTGCCTGTGGGGAGGGAGGAGGGTTATGTTCTTGCATGACAACAGACACACTCCTTTTACTCTGTAGAATAATTTTTTAATGTGTAAAGATGATTTATAATACTGTTTTTGTAAAATGTTTGTAATATTTTACACTGTAAATTTGTATATTTATGACTTGTTCCACATACTGCTGTCTTCATGACATGCTAAGGATACATGGAGTGTGTGTATGTTTCGTTCAAATTAACCACGTAGCGCCCAGTGATAACTACAGTATTAAATTCCATTTGCCGTAACATTAAGAAATTCTGTATTTAGCTGCACATTGTTCACATAATGTTTTATGTCATTTTCACAACAAACGTCGATCATTTTCCTCAGAAGGATGAAATGATTAGTCTTTGAAACGAACACAGACTGTGTACTTGGTGAGGGACGAACCAAGTGTTTATAGATAACGTATTTGACCCAGTCTTGAAAGGGTTATTAGTAAATAGGGTGATCTGCATTCGCTGGCACAAAAAAGTTGTACCTGAAATGAAAGCTCTGGAATGCTAGTAGAATCGGCTTAGTCCAACTCTCTGCTGTTGTGGGCCACCAGTCAGTATTAATCAGAAAGGTAAACATGCAGCATTGTTCATATGGGAGTTACTGAACGAGATATTGGCCCTCTGAGGAACAGCTTTACTCTAACTACATGTTCTGTCACTGAATATGAAGTTTATTTCCAGTTATTTTAAGTAAATAAAAATGGCACAGGGTTTGGGGTGTTTTTGAAATTGCCATTTGCATTTTAATATGTTCCATGTTCTGTGCTAATCAGATCCAAAAGTATATAAATTACCAACAACATGTACTTGAATTTTCTATGATGTATTTTACTCGTAATACATGTTTTCTTGTAATAACATTACGCAGGAGATGATTGGATTACTGGGCAAAACATGCTGTTGTGTGACTAAAATACATCATGGAATATTAAAGTGCATTTTGTTAGTTATTTAAATATTTTGCTATTTGTAATTGCTATTCTGATACAACTGTTGCAGTTTTTCACATTCCTGACTCTTCTTGCAATGTTATGACTAAGAAATTCACTTATGGTTGAAGTTGTGTTCATGTGTGGCATGCCAGCTTGTATAATAGCATGAGAATATACAATTTAAATCAATCCCCTGATATAATTTGTATTCTTAACATTTTATATAATTCATTTAGATCAGTTGTGAAACTTGGGATCCATAGGGCGGTTGGCATTACTTACTGAATACCCTTTTACATTAATCCTTTGGCACCAAATGTTTTATATATGCATGTATGTATGTAATGCACATTGTGATGCCAAAAAACTGAATGTCATATATTTATATCTGGTTTTATTTAGTGCTCTTATGCAGCCCCAGTTTTAAATTCTGGCTTTGTGTAGATCTATACAGGCTTTTAATTCTGGTGCAAAATGGTTAAGAAAGAAGTGGCTGATGATGGCATATGCATAGATGAAATATGTGGCAAAATACCGATAATGAAGATTGTGTTAGTTTTGCAGATGGTGTTAAAATTTGATCATGAATTGCATATGCATATAGGTGTAGTATAACAGGAAGTACATATTAAAAGATTATGTAATGGCAGCTAGTCTAATTTGAGTCTGACAGTGTGTCATTGATACTGCTGTGAAAGAAGCATAACAATTCTAACCCTCATTTAAAATAATTCTGGAGTCTGTGGCATAGCTACCTTGCAAGTGTAGGCATAGCGTAGACACCTGCAAATATAGGGGCACTAGATCCCATTTCAGTTAATTATTTTTTACACCAACTGAACACTGTATTTGGACAAATTGGAGCCTATTTACCAGAACTCAACTTCATGCAAATATGCTTCCATGTTGCCAAGCATAGTATAATAGTCATGTTTGGCTGAAGTGGGCAGAATTTAATAACCTTACTTTGTGAGACTGTGTTTTGTTATATTATTGGTAAAGGTTTATATTATTAGGTGATTTCTTCATCCTGTTGGCATCAGTTTATTAATAAACATATGAAAATTTGAAGTGGCATAATTGTGGGAAAAGTAGCACAATTTTGCCTGTGGTAGCATGCTTTATTGCTAGCGCTGATACACAATGGTGTATAGTTATTGTAAGAATGTTTTGATTAAACTCTTGATCACATGAATGTTCAAATTAGTCAGTGATCTGTATAGATGGAAACAGTGAACTACTACTGTGGATTTCTGAAACTGCCCTAAAAAAAAAGTCTGAAGGAGATAGTTTAAGCGTATGTACAAGTTTTATGATCTGAATGATAGTTGTATGGGTTTTGTGTTTTAAAACCAGAAAGGACAATTTTTGGAGGAAGAAATTTGTCTCCTGAGGCAGGAAGTGTGGTGTACTGTTTTCATGTTTCTGGTTGTGGTGGCCAGTGTTGAGAGGTCATTTAAAAATTAGAAGGTAATAAAATAAGAGTACAATTGAAACTCATTAGGTCAAACCCAGCAGCCAAGAAGGGCATTAAAGACCTTGTCATTGATTTTGCAAACATAAAGGCTGGAAGAATAATTTTTAAATTAAGCCCTAACTGACATTCTTGGAAAAGCAACAGATGTTCAGATTTTCCAAAAATTGAGTTCTGTAACTGCCAGTAGTGTTCAGGATGTGCATACATTCATGCATATGTCTTGCATGCTGCACGAAAAACCTAAAGGTGTTCTCAGTGTGATTATCACATTGATTTAAATACACAGTTATTGAATCTTATGCGTATTGGACCGTGCATCATCTTGATATTTGAATAAAGGTTGACCAACTAGATGACACTTGCTTTATTATATATTGCTCAACATGTTTCAGACGTTAATACGTCCATCTT
>Ga0131853_10025980_pt1 | contig 10542 bp, 5 predicted proteins | sample TergutLab28metaG_FD_92764 | JGI IMG/M metagenome (GOLD analysis project Ga0131853, IMG submission 92764) | Labiotermes labralis P1 segment gut microbial communities from Petit-Saut dam, French Guiana - Lab288 P1 (version 2) (version 2) | ecosystem: Host-associated > Arthropoda: Insects >... | reverse complement strand
TTATTTTATTTCTCCCCGCATACGTGCTAAATGCCCCTCTCATTTTGCACATCTTCAGTCAGTCACCTCAATAACATCTGACACGAAGTACAAACCATAAAGCTTCTCATTAAGCAATTTTCTCCAGTAGATGAATCACCTTCTTAGGTTAGAATATTTTTCTCGGCGTCCTGTTCTCGAACAATTCAGTGTTCTAGACTTCATCAGTGAGCAAATTGAATGGAATCTGATAAGATCTTCCTGCAATCAGTACGTATAACCCCGCCACAATATAAGTCAGGAAGCGTTTGACATATTTCATGATAAGGAATGACAAATATCCGTCAGAAATTCCTTTGGCACATACTTACGAGCAGTTTCTAATTGCGGCCAAAGGCTTGCAACAGTTTAACAAATGAACCTGTCTGCTACAAGTATTTACTACGTAGCCAACACCTCGTTGCTTTCAGTGTCTTTCCCCAGTAACACAACACTTTCTTCAAGACGCATACAAATCCTAATATCTCTAAGAAAATAGAAGAGCCGGAGTTCTGATGGTGACAGAGCAACTAACCTTGAGCTGGGCCACCAGTCGTGCAGGTGCGCTTCTGCAATAACGCGCTCTTTGCCTGTAATCTCGTCAGTATGTCTGAGGTGTCACATTAATTGTTTTGTATACGAAAATTAAACTTGTAGCACGAATTTTTGTTTGGTCTGTATCAAGCAATTTAAAACAAAATTTGGATTAAGAGTTTTCCAAAAAGAGTGTCATCATTACAAAAAGACATGCAGTAAAACTACAGATATCTCTGATTAACCCTTTACATGCTAACGTGGAAAATATGGTGAGCTCCAAATAATGCTAGCAAAGCGCAGATGGGATTTAACTTTGCGTTTAAAGGGTAAATAGATACTAATATAAATTTTGTTTCAACCATTTTACCACGTAATGTACGTGCATTTGATGAAAGAAGGCGAAAAATACATTCCAAATGCAATAGGCTATTATTTTGTGATCGGGAGCCGTGAAAATGCCCACCCAAGTCTAGTGTCGAAGTAAGAATGTGTGAAGCTCTATCGCCTGTGTGGTGCTAAGGTCTCTCGCAGGGATAACTTTAATTTAATTCCCCTTGTCGCTTCCATATCATTCTGCTATCAAGTGTGTAGACTGAAATATGTTTAGACGTGTTTCAGTAAGTTTACTTCATCATCATCATCATCCTCATCATCCGTCACGAGTTAGACCTTCATAGGTCTCGTCTAATAGCCTCTTCAAGGGTCTTCTTCTTTTTCGTCTATATTTCGTCATTAATTCTGGCATCCATTTGTTGTCTGTGTAAAAATGTGCTAATTTCCGTCTCTTATATATTTTAATTTATCTCTTTCTATGTTGAGGCCTACCGTATGTGGGATGGGAATAAATGAATCTCATCTCCCGAAAACTGCGAAAAATCAGGGAAACGCAGTTGAAAAATACGTGGTGTAACATGGAATAAACTCTTACAGTCTTTTTCAGATTATATTCTGGACGAAGACGAAAATGACATACATTGTAAAAAAACTATTGTACACACAACGGACCGGGTACGGCTAAGTAAGGAGGGCGGCTACCAATTTTGGTAAAGAATTCTCATTAGTGTGCGGCCGAACATTTCATAACGAGATAGTTTTTCGCAATAGGCCATTAATTGCGAAGTTTCTTCGTGCATAAGGGTACGTCAGTTCTTGGAGAAACCCACACGTCGCGTGGTATTGGAAGTAGATTGATGGATAGCGCGCAGTTCAATGGCCCTGCCCGGTTTACACAACGCCAGTAAATAGGATCTGACAGAGAAACTCGGAGCTAATGAGACTAATGACAATTTCAATGGGAGATTTAGGTTTTCACTGTGGTGACTAGAGAGTGAATTCCTTTAGTATGTGGAGCCGTTCAGTTCGATAAGTAGGCAGCAACGTTTCGGAGGAACGTGCTGCCTCCTTCTTCAGTTTAGAAGAGTAAGCAGAACATGGAAATCAGTGGTACAGTTACAGAGAAGTGGAACCATGTTCGAACTTGTTACCCTGAAGTTTGAGACAGCTTCTTACTCCGAAACATTGGTGCCTTTCTGTCAAACTGCACTAAGTCACCGACAGAGAACAAAGACAATATTAACCTTCGTGTGAAACTATGTCTTATAGATTGTGGCGCTGTTAAGATTCTCAGCCCAAAAGTAACGTAGAAACGATTACAGCTGGTTATTGACGACTAGTATAATATATTAATAAATATTATTTGTACCGTGTACAAATAATATTTGTTAATAAAGACGATACAATGGAATGACGAATGTCAAAACTTTTCCGATACATTATTGTATATCATCCAAATACTCGGCCAGATACAGCCTCTGTAACTAACAGAGTCATTTCAAAATTTACTCATGAATACAGTTCAGCTCTGATTTATTCACTGCTCTATTTTGACTGAAATAATTTATTCACTAAGATTTAATAGTTTTTTTATTAAGGAAACTCGATTTTGAACTAAAATTCCGAACCTGCGCTGGGGGGACAGGCTGCACAGGCTGAAATATTTTGGTAGGGCAGTGAAAGAGGTTATACAGACACTAAACCACATGGACTGTATAGAGTTCAGTGTGGCCCCTCAGGTCAGTAGCGTGTGCAAGATACTATTATCGGAGCGTTTTGTCTTAATGGCTTGTCACTATACAGGGTGTATCTAAAATGCTTAGACAAACTTCAGGAGAGGATTCCCCACACAAAAACAAGGAATACATTATGTAACCATATACGTCTGCAAAAATTTAATTTTGAAGGCACAACCCCCACGGTCGCCATACCTTGGTCTTTTAGCTTTTTATCTGTGGTGAAATACCTCCAATTGAAAATGAAAAGACACTTCACCGACGCATTTTTGATTCCCAATAAACCATTCGAAACTGCCCTAGGACGTTTGAAAGGGTGCGAAAATCCGTGATCAGGCGTGTTCGTGCCTTCATTGATTCAGGTGGAAGATATTTTTAGCATTTGGTTTGAACAGTGACTACTATCAAACAACAAGAACTCAACAGTCATTAAATTGGGAACGTATACTGTAAATGTACTTATGTCAGCTGTAATGTAAAATATAACACAATCAGGGTATTACTTGTTGAATGCAGTCTTCCATGGAAAATAAAAAACCACTTATTTCTGGATATACGTTTATATGAACTTTCTTCGTACTTTTAATGTGAAGAACTCACTCTTGAAGTTTTCCCAAGTACGTTAGAGCCATCCTGTGTGTTACAGTCGAGTACAACCTTATTTATACTTTTTTCGCTACGTGTTTCTATACGGCCATGCCGTAAGGCGAGCATGTATAGTTTCCTTGTAGCGCTGTTTAACATACACAGAGATTACGAGAATCAAACCGGTAAAGGCTGCATGACACACATTTCAGTATTTTACTTGGATTTAATTTTAATGTTAACCGGCCCACGATCGACCATAATGACACTTTACTTTGGACGCTCTAAGATTAAGCATTGCGATTGGCAGATCTCAAACAGCTGAAGTGGTTAGTCCGCTGTTTTTCGACGCAGAGACAAGTTTTCGATTTTAAGCCAGTGCGAGTGGAATTTGTGATGGAATAAGTGGCACTAGGACACGTTTTCCTCTTACTCCTTTAATTTCCCCCGTTAGTACCATTTCGAAAATGCTGGACACACATTTGATTAATCTACCATGACTCTGTACAGTCTTACAAATTGACACCATTAATAAATAAAACACCCCACGCCATTACAATCCCACAGCAGTGAAAACTAATATCATGGTGTTATACAATGTGAAGCCATGTAGTTAGTATAAAGTTACCGACGTTTCGTTTGAACCTACTTCATTCACACTTAAGGCAAAAAAAAGTTCTCCGAACTATTGGCCATGTTCTACCGCACTTCACTATGTCACCTTCAGAATGGTACAACCTTAATTTTATTTGGCCTATTCAAAGTTACGTGGCCTATGCAGCTTAAGAAGACTAATTAATTTAGTACGTGATAAACAATGAAAAGTTTAACAATTATATTCATTGCAGGTCTTTCTTGATAGATCGGTATTCGAATTCTGAACTGTAGCCTAATTAATATCTGTAGCGACTTTTCGAGCTGCTTCCTCAACACATAACTTGGAGATTCTTGCAAAGTGACATGCCTCAATTTATTTTCTTGTCAGGTTTAGTTACTTCTATACATCAAGTTCTTCGCCATCTCAAAATGCTTTTATTTCACTCATTTCTACCAGGAACACATACAACGTAGTCATATAACTTGAGTATCCGAGTTTTTTTCCAAATCTTTACCTGTTTTTCAAAAGAGGTGCAGGGATGCTATACTGCAGGATGTAGAAGAATTCTGGCGTATAAACTTGTACAGAAAATGGTTTTATAAATATTGATCTATGCAAGCCTGAAATCTCGAGCTGAATTATTAAGCTGAACAACTATTACCATCTTTACACATTTTTATAAGTTGTAAATTTTACTTTGTGTTTGCCTTGCAACAGATATATTACGTTCATTGTAAGTAGTTTTCTTTAACTTAAACACTGATGAGAACAGCTTACATAACATGTCGGACAATTTGATAGGTCAATAGGGTGTCCCGAACTTATATCAGACGATGAATATACAGAGTGTTACTCCAAGCATCTTATCGACGAGAAAGTGACAGTAACATTGCTTCGTTAGACCACATGCATACAATTAAGCTCAAATACACTCCGGTCTTTTATTTAAACATGAAACACAAGTACGTTGAAATTTTAAAAGGAAACACTTAAAAACGAACTTCATAAAAACGACTAAACTCTGTAACTTGTGCTCTGAGGATGCAGCTGTACATATATTAAAGATACCAAACTGATATAATAGCGACAACCATTCCTAGGCGTAATTTTCAGCAAATTTGACATTGTAACAGAGACCAAGGTCTCCTTTGTCCTTTGCTAACTTCTGCACTTGTTATCATATATAACAACAGCAGAGGAATTATCGCTTTGTATATTTCAAGCATAGTCACTTGTTCAGCCTGTCAAGCACTGTCATAACATTCATGCTTTACTCCAAGAATCTTTTCGTCGGTACTTTCAGTATTCTTAGAGAAATTCAAACGTAAATTTGATCCATTAGATTGGTGTAATCTGGACATGCTGTGTTTTTTCTACATTATATGCTCGATGCTCAACTTCTTCTTCGGCCTCAGTTTTTCAGAAGGGATTCCCTGTCTCACAGATCCCTTTCTTCGGCCTCGGACGTACATCACAGCGAACAATGTCGCAACCCCTATGTTAACCATCTCAAACCCGTCTGACCTCACTGGCAACCATGGCGTGACTCACTAAATCACTCAGTGATTCACACTAGGTTATTTTATGGAGCAAATTTCCGTTTACATGAAACACAGGTTTTAGAGACGATTATTATTAATTTGTAAAGTTATGAATTATTTATTACCTATATTTTCCGTAAGCGAGCAAAATAACAGTTTTAGGTTTCTGGAACAAAAACTTGAAACGAATTCAGCAGCACTTTATTTTAATGCACTTCGTCAAACCCGTTTCCTTGGATCTTTTTAATAACACCCTTCAGTACTTCGCCTTGTGTTCTTCGAGTCACTTTCCATATATATTTCTTCAGAGAATGGTTACGTAAAACTGTTAAATAAGCGGAAAATATTCCTCGTACATATTTTTTATAGAACTAGTTTCATTTTCAAATTGGTATCTCACAAAACCGTCTGTACACCTGGAAAGCACCAGGCGATGGCAGTCTTCACTACTCAGACTACGTGCCTGTAAAGCGTCAAATCAGAAACGGTATGAAGGATGTGCAGCCTATGCCCGTAGCAGTTACCGGCTCTGACCACAACTTACCGGTTGTTAAGATCAGCACTAGATTGCAGAACGTCATAAATTTCAAAAAGGAAAACTAAGGTGATATCTAGGGAAGTTATAGGTACAACGAACCTAGAAGAAAATTTCGGTGCAATTGAATTTGAAATGGGAATGTAAATGGAGTGGAACAAGGCCAAGTAACGTTTGTTACACGGTATGAGTGATTTGGTTGGGAAACTCGACAGGAAAGCAAGAAAGACAAGTATCACACAGTAAGTGATCATTAACATGGAAAAACGGAGGAGGAGGAATAATGATAACAAAGAAAAAAGAAAGAAGTACAAAGACTAAGCAAAAAATTAGAAAGCGCCACAAACAAGGCCAAGAAGGAATATCTTGATGTGACGAGAACATGGAACTTGAAAGAACAGGGCGTTATGACCTATTGTAAATGAAAACAAAGGAATGTGGTTGGTAAGAAAACTGTGGGAATCAAAACATCAGCATCGCAACTCTCAAGGGAATATCAATAGTAGATCAGAAAGAAGTATGAAAGTTCGGGAGAATTACATAACACAGCTGTAAAAGCGACCTAATCGACCAAAAAACTAGAACTCGAATTTGAAGAGGAAGTAGATGCAGACAAGAAAGGCTCTTATATTTTGCCAGTAAAGTGGATAGAGCTATCAATATGAAGAGGAATAAGAAAGTTATAAGAGATGGTTACAGTCTGGGAATGTACTCATATTACTCGAAGAAGATGGTCTCAGAATAATGACACACGTGATCAACAACATGTGTGCAGCTGGAGGGTGGTCCGAAATTTTCGCTGAAGTTGCAGTAATTACCTTAAAGAAGTAGACAGTTCACAAAATGCAGCGACCATTGCACATAGAGCAAAGATAGTCGCGAGGGTACTGGGAAGGATGATTGGAACATTCATGATGTACTTAAAGAAGATAGTTTGGACTGAGAAGCGGAAAAGGAACTAGGTGTGCAACTTGGATGCTGAGAATATCATCAGAACGACCTCTGACCATAGATGAGGAATTGTGTGCCTACTTCAAAGACATCATAAACTAGACCAAATTGACGTAGATCCTAAAGGGAATTGGTATCGACTGCCAAGTTTTAAAACAAGACTGGACCAAGGATTGACAAGAAGTGTGAAGACTGGAGGAGAAGATAGAGAATGATTGTGTTTGTAACGATTCTATTTTATTGTGCAGTGAATATCTCACAAAGGAAGCTCTTAAAGGATTTGGAAACTTCAAAATAGTAGGACAAGTAATTCGCACTATGAAATATGGAGATAAATTTGTACTACTGGCTAAGACAGAAACCGTGGTATAGGACATTATTGATAGACGAAATGAAATCGAAAAATGATATGGAATTGACATGAATGTGGAAGAAAGTAAGGTAGGTAATGGGAATCTCAAGGCAACCATCCCCACTACAGAATACGATAGGTCAAAAAAAAACTGGAGAATGTGAAATATTTCAACTATTGGGTAGCATGCTAACAAATGATGCAAGATGTACTCATGAAATTAAATCGATTATTTTATTAGCTGCATTAAACAAGAAGAAGGATCTTTTCACCAGAAAATTGGACTTAAATTTAAGCAAGAAACTAGCAAAAGCTACATTTCGCGCTTAGCTTTTTAAGGTGATGAAACTTGGACACTTCGGAAAGAAGATTAGAAATAGCTGGAGAGTTCTGAAATGTGGCGCTGGAGAAAGATGGAGAAGATAAGTTGGGCCGATTGTGTGAGAAATGAAGTAGTATTATAAAGAGTCACGGAGACAGGAATATCTTACAAACAATAAAAAATGAAGGTTTACTGGATTAGCCCCTTCTTTCTTAGGAACTACTTTCTAAAATTTGTCATTAAAGAAAAAATACAGGGAAGGATAATAGAAGTGACGGAAGGACGTGAGCACCTACTGGATGACCTTAACCCTTTAAACGCTGAATTAAATCCTGTCTGCCATATGCTGGCATTATTAGGAGCTCACCATATTCTCCACGTTAGCAGGATAATGGTTAAGGAAAAGGTGCTGGAAACTGAAAGAGGAAGCACTAGATCGCATTCTGTGGATAACTCAATTTGAAAGAGGCTATAAACCTGTCGTATGAGAGAGAACAAAGTGAATGTATGAATGAATGAAAAAGACCTACTCTTTGCACACCTGCTGTGTTTAAAACAGCACACAAGTATGGGCATAAAGCGTCGTCATTAAATCTTAGTTCAACTGACATATTTAAAAAATAAACATGCAATATTATTTCTTAAGAACTTAATTATAATACGAATCAATACACACTTTACGTGCAATCAAATTGGCTGATGATCATACTTGATTCAAAATTCCGCAGCCGTAAACATAAATTATACTTTCCAGCTTCTGTCGCTAAAACACTTGGCACATAACTTCAAAATTGCACACCGTCGCCACATCTGGAAATGCTGAATTTCGGAAAAGATTTCATGTATAGTCAATAGGAATGCTTGGCCTATTACCCCCATAAATTTCATAAGAATGCCTCCAAATATTCATTATCGCCGTCAACCAGAAATATTAAAAAAGATTGACATGCCTGCCATGTTATTTTACGTTTGAAAAAAATATTACCTTAGTGAATGTTGTACAGTTCTCCGAGATATATTACCGTAAACTATTTAAGATCCCATACTAAGTAACGCTAATGGTGTTTCTGCCTCAAAAGGTCGCGCGTTAGTCGTGATTTTATTTGTGATTTTGGGAAATTAGTATGTCTGTTGGGTCTCCTCCACTAGCTTAGTGTTATTGTAGAAATACTTTCTGTCCCTTAGAGGAGAAAAGTGGGCAAAACCATGAAGTATTACGTACAATGAAGATTACTTTGTGAGAATAAACTTACAAACAGAAAACTGAAGTGTTTCAAATGCAGCATCATTAAAATTATTCCAGCAGCAACCGTTCGTGTGAGTTTCATAGAGAGTGAAAATTAATTAAAAAAGTATTTGGGCAACACTCATGGAGAATGGGCCTCCATACATGGCTGTTATTCCGAACCTCTGCAACTCGGGCGGTGCCTGAATTTTCCGCACTCTCTGCCGTAAGCCGTTCCTTTAAGAGAAACTGCCGCCCCCCTGTTGAGTCAGACAAGTCTTCTGATGAAGCACGAATACACAGCGAGGTGTGGGATATAATTACCATGCTGGCAGTGAGAGGTAACCATATCGGGCCTCAAACCATGGTCCTATATGTAACAGATTACAGTCTTCCCTTTTATGCAGCATGGGAATTGTAACACGTTTATCCGTCGAACTTGTAGTGGTTAGGGCTAGACTAAGAGGTGGGTAAAGGCACCGATTATGGGATACTTTTTTTTAACATCGTGTAGTACGTAAACCATTCAATATTTTTTAATGCGGACAATGGCAGATATTCAAGACAACATTCTTCTTTACACTCAGTTATAAACACAGTTTGTAGGAGCATACAAGTCTCAGAACAAAAATATGTGTACATGTCACTTTTCTAGAAAATAAAAATAGTATCCTAATGTGAGATAGAAGGTATTTCATGATGTAACTTACAATTTTGCACTTTTTCTGCACATGGGGCACACAAATTAGTCTTCCTCAACCCCACAGTCTTCATGCGTCCAACGATAGCACCTCGCACGTTGAGCCAATTTTTCGCCATGCTTGTCACGTGAGAAAAACCCCTGTGCAGTACAAGTTCCCTGCATCTCCATCGCTTATGTTATAACCAGAGTCACCTTTTTCAAATTCAATTTTCATACCTGTTTCACTGGATGACTCTTGTACGCCTACTTTACCCTTCTTTGAAGACCTTTTACTCTTTGTTCCAAATAGCCTTTTTATAGCTGGTTTCTTTGACAGGGAAAAGGATTTCTTCTACTGACACTCCCGCAACTGCTACCTGTAAGGAGAAACTGTTAATACCTTTGCACAACTCGCTCTTGATTGTTTTGCTTGATATATGGGAGCAGAACATTTTGGTGATTGATGAGGAATGGGTCGGACGTCTGCTGGACTTTCCCACCATTGGCGTTGTGGAAAGAAACGTTTGATGTTCCCAATCTTGAAATTTCATTGCCAGCTCCATTGGGACTCTTATCTTGAGATTCGTCCAATCTATTGCATGCGAATTCAAGATCTTGGAATGTATGTCTCTTACAGGGTCGAGTTTTTATAAATGACTTTACTAAACACTGTTAATGGTGGAACGTATGTTCCAGTGGCATTCATACACATGGCAACACTGCCGATGTTAGAGAGGCCACTTCTTTCTTGCCCCTCATGCTGACAACTTTACTGTGCCAGTGTTGCACAGTTATAATCCTTGTTTCATCAGCATTGAATATCCTGTGAACTGGATGATTGACCTTTCTTAGTTCAGATTCATAGATGTCAAAAACCTTGCTACGTTTTCTGATGTAAAGCTTTTCATCCGAACTGCAGAAATGCCTTCAGGAGTTCTCATAGATATTACTGGATGCCTTTGCAAAAAGAATCGAAGCTATTTCTTCCCAGCTTTTGAATTTTTTTGGTTAAATGGATGTTTCAAACCATTTCTAATTGCCAACTGTAAAGCCATGCGTTTTATGTCCTAACGTCTCAGTCCATGCATAGTAGCTTTGGTCCATAATTATGCAGTACTCCACATGCT
>Ga0131853_10025979_pt1 | contig 10542 bp, 5 predicted proteins | sample TergutLab28metaG_FD_92764 | JGI IMG/M metagenome (GOLD analysis project Ga0131853, IMG submission 92764) | Labiotermes labralis P1 segment gut microbial communities from Petit-Saut dam, French Guiana - Lab288 P1 (version 2) (version 2) | ecosystem: Host-associated > Arthropoda: Insects >... | reverse complement strand
TACTTAAAATGTTGTGTTGTTTATTGTTTTATTTATTGTATTTTTCTGTTGTTTTTTTCCTCGTGGGGGGGTGTGGGGGGGGGGGGGGGGGGGGGTGGGGGGGCGGAAGACATCATAACAAGCATCATGTTTAACTTTCATCATCCAGGAACACAGAATATTAAATCTCTCATTACTAAAGTGTTAGAAGCTAGATTTTAACTCAGAGATATTGGTGTTACCACTGACAAATGCAGCACTCAGCCATCTGGACTGCTGGTTTGCATCATTACTGCAATGTGAAACATGACCAATGAAGTTCAACACAGCCATCACTACCTGTGGTTTATGATGTGTATACTGATGCTCTGTCAAAAGATGACACTGCACTTGTGGGGAGATGTTTTCAGCAGTCATAGTGTTTGATTTTCATTTGTCTGTACTGGAACAATGGTAGTTCACAGTCTCTTCCACCACAGAACACTGCCAATAATTTTAGCTCCCAAAAATTAATGTGTTATGTTTATACGTAACTTCTTAAAGAAGTGAATTTTGTCTGCAGCAATTTTAAAAGCTTCAACAATTAGATGTACTACTATGTTTATTCCTGTCAGAACTTTGTTTCTCACAAACAGTTGACTGCTACAGGGTAGGTTGCGTGGAAATATTGAACATCTCACCATTAATGGCCTTGAAACTATTTACAGATTGGTGTGGCATTAGTCTTAGATTAGACTAAAAAACTTTTCTTCAGAAATTCAACTTTCTTGATTTCCTTTCCTGAAATATTAAACTGTGTGAATAGGTATTTATATGCCATCTTTCCAGACAAGCTCGCAGCTTCCTTCTTCAGAGTACTCTATAGTTTGAATTACATCTCTGGATTACAGAGACCCCATAATCTGTCAGCCGTGCTAATGTTTGACTCGAATGTCCTGGTCTACTTCTTTCCATTGCTCAGATAAGTGGGATACATATGAAATGCAAGAAATCTCTTAATCCAACTCGCACTCAGTTATACTGTAAAGTGAGGGATGTTCCGTACATGTACACAGGTACCAACAGTTGTGAAAGTGTTAAGTACATATTCATAATGTAACAGAAATTAAATACATATTTATAATGTGTAGTTCAGTATTTCATAATATAACAGAAATACAGAGTCAGAAATTGGAACTACAAATGAAGCTGGAAAACTCTTTCATGTAATAAAAAATTAAGCTTAAGTCTGTTGGGCTAGACTTCATTTCCTTGCTTTACTATTTCATTGGACACAACTGCAGGGGTGTCCAAACTCTAAGCAGATGGTCAAAAGGTGAACAATTGTTGGGATTAAGGGAAGCGTGCAGCTGAACACATGTCCTACTGCTGATTTACCAGCATAGCTGTAAGTGAAGTGATAGTTGCCAAAATAGATTGAGTTCTGTCACTAATAGGAAAACAGACAGGGTAACTGTAACTGATTGCAGTTTTTTTAATCTTCATGAAATGGCAACCATTAGTCAAGTCTGTCACTAAAATTAATTTTGAACTTCTGTTATATGTTGACACTGTTAATATATTGTGTGAAAGTGTACATACTTTAAAGGGAAACATATGAGTTTTATCAATCACCTAACATGGAGGTTGGTGTAGAGTTCCATAGGTTAGCAGAGTGGTTGTTGATCAGGTGGTGAAATTACGTTTAATTTGTAATGTTGGACTTAGAGCCAAAGACTACACAATGAAGAGCTTTATGATCTGTACTCCTCACCACATATCATTTGAGTGATGAAATCAAGAAGAAGGAGATGGGCTGGGCATGTTGTACGTATGGGGACAGGAGTGGTGCATACAGGGTTTTGGTGGGGAAACCTGAGGGAAGGAAATGACTTGGAAGACCTAGGCACAGATGGGAGTTTAACATTTAAAAAAAAAAGTGGGATGGGGAAGCATGGACTGGATTGATATGGCTCACGATATGGATAGGTGGCGAGGAGTTGTGAATGCAGTAATAAATTTCCAGGTTCCATAACAGGCGGGGAATTGCCAGACTCACTGAAGACCTGTTGGGTGATCTGTGGCAAGGACACTACTCCATGGAGTTAGTTGGGAACCGTCATGGATTAGAAGTGTTGTTCTGATGCCACTTCTGCATATACTCGGTGATCCATATAAATGAGGTTTAAAATGGAAGGTTATGTGCAGGTATTGGGGTCTTCGAATAGCAGAATGGACATTAAGGATTTATGCGAGTTTGTGTGTTGTAAATATATATAATATGACGCACCTTAATGTATATATGCAGTACATTTACGATTGAAGTATCATCATAAAGAAGGAGTTCGCTAGACACTTCGTACGTCAAAGGACCGGTATGTAATGTAAAATACTTCAGTAAGTATTTTTGCCAGCAGCATAACGAAACTTGACCTACACCTAAAGCAGCGTATCCGTAACGTAATATCCAGAGTTATCCTAAACTATCCTAGGCTGCCCTAACTTGAACTGCGCCATCATAAGCATCTACTGAACCTAACCTAACTTCACCTTATCTTATCTATGCCATCCTGAACTGTCGTAACGTTACAGTGAAATTAAGTACAACGAAAGAAACAGTAAAATCCCGAGGAATGAAATATAGTGTAAAGTGAGCTGCTCCGCTGATATTCCAATTACGCTGGAGGCCTCTAAGGTCCAACCACATGACAGCATAATAATACACCAAAGCGATTTTCCGGGCAGGAATTAGACATGGCGCAGAGGTGATGTGTAATTTCCTGACATGTCTGTTAAATCGTGTTTCTCTTATAATTGCCATATTGTATACATAGATATATATACATTTACTGGGCTTAGGAGGGACCTGTTATGTGTAGATTTCCATGTATGAGTTGTGTTAAATGAATCGCATACACCTGAATGTAATTTATCAGCATTGTGATTGAATTCCAGTTGCCTGGGTGCATAACTTGCTAACCCAATAACCATGTTTTGGTACTGTTCACTAGATCGTTCTCAGCTGGTCAGTAAATTGGCCTGCTATGGAATTTAGGAACAGAATTACATTTTATGCCTGTCACTGAATTTGAGATTTATTTGCAGTAAATAGACATAATACAGTCTACTCCAAGAATGGACTTGGAATTTGGGTTTTATTAAGTTCACCAGCCACTGTTGTAGTTTAACAACTGATGTTTCATTGATGAAGTGTACATAGATTTGTGCAAGGGATGAAAATAAATATTATTTTGAATGCAAGCCTGATGCGGAAAATTGGGAGGTTACAAGAGATTGGGTGGAAGGTATATAAATTGCATGATCTCGGAGTCAGATTAGATACTTCACTCTTATATGCCAACCAAGCCACTGAGTAGGTGTTTCCCTGCCTATTTGTTTCAGGACATGAACATATCCTGTCACTGAGACATTGTGTTTTAATTTTTATTAAGCACAGGACAATGGACGAAGTCCAAAGAGTGAGTGTTTTCAACTTACACTTTTGTATACCAGGGCATATTGTCTAACTGAAATCCATGAATTTTTGTTAGTTGGTGGTGGTGGTTTGTAGTCCACTAGCCCAGGAGAAGATACTTGCTAGGGATGTGATAAATGTGCATTCACAAGATTTTTAACAAATGACACGCTGTTAGTCACTCCCATGAGTAGCAGCTTATTAGTCTGTCCCAGAGTCAACACTGCCCACCACCACACCAGAGCCACCCCTTCCATCAAAGGGATTCCTTGTTGTCAGTAGTAAATAGTCACTAGTCAGCATATCTTACCACAGTCCATCAGTTTAATTTTGTTAGTTACATTGAGTAATAAAGATAGAAAATTCTGTGATTATGTATACTGTCAACAAAAATATGAGTGGTACACAAGTGTCTCCATAACCATTAAGCTGTTGTGATGAATGTTAATGGGGCACATTTGTCTCCATAACCATGAAACTGTTGTGAATTTATGTATTTTCAGATAATCATTTGAAGATGTCCACAGACGTATTTGATTTTCCTCCTGAGCTGTGCAGCAAACCTCTTGCTCTGATTGGTCTAACAGGTCTTGATACATTAAATAATGCTGTTCATAGAGCAATTTGGGATGCCTTCAGCAGTAACAGGAGGCAATACAGGGCTCCAGTTCAGTTTAAACTCCTTGATCCAGCCCATGAATTTCCACCCATGAAGCCAAAGGTTTGTTTAATAGGTCTGGTTCATTCATTGGTACAAATCATAGTGCATCTTTACTTACAGACAAAATTCATTAAGTATCTTTTTTGTGTATTTAAAGCTTAGAGTTTTATAAAATTCACAACTTATTTTGCTGGTCAGTGAAACTGAATGTGTTTGAAATCATTGCTGCATATGACTGTAGAGATTGGTGTGAAGCCTTGGTTTTGTTTGTTAATTAACCTTAATGTATGGTGTTTATATCTGATGTGTGGGGAAACGGCAGTGTGGGCTGAACTGAAGGTTGTTTTTGTGCCATGTGTAATGAGGAATTGTACATTTAGTTCTTGCATGGTAACAAGGCTTATGTTTCTTTTCACCTGGATATACCTGCTGCTAGGTTGCACAGTCAGGAGTACCGTTTGTTGCAGAATATTGTAATCTTGTGACATTGTAAGTGTTGAGGAATAATATACATTTTAGTTTTGATCATTTTCGTAAGAGAGGAAAATTAGTGACTGGGATTTTCACAAATGTTAAATTTGAATGTTCATTTCACTGTATCACTAGACATGTACATTTGTGGCAAGTGACTGTTAATATTGCTTCAGATTTTAAATTTTTCTTTTTTTGTGTCATTGTGAAAAGTACATGTTACAGCACTGAAAACTTCCCCAGGCCTTGTTGCTTCCTGTTACAACATGACATTCAGAATGATAGCTAGCAAATGGGGCCTACTTTTTATTATAGACTTTGAACTGTAATAGGGCATGGTATTCCACATATTAACAACTTTCATCTTTGCGAGACATAAGGATTGACATCAGTAATTAGAAAAATCTCTGCCTGTTCCAGCTGGGAATTATATGCATACAGAAAGTCAATACTTTCTTGGACCATAGGTCCATACATAATCTTGTCTGTGAAGAGGCTGGTTATAAACAACATTGTGATTTGGAGAAGATGACAGATCTAATAGTGTGGAGTGGATTGTGCTTTGTTAGATTTAGCACTGTTGACATCGTATCATTTTGTTACTGTACATTTGGCCCAAGTTAAATTTGCATGATATAATAACAGACTTTATGTTGCATCCCGGGGAGGACGTATCCTGGATATTGTCCCTGGAGTGGAAGCGGGATTCGAACTCAGGTTAAGATTTGGGGCGATGCTTGACTGCGGACTCCAATAAACAGCTTGTTCATGGAACGTAGAGTTTATTAAGAGTAGTGTGGTAACAGAGTTACTACAGAGAGGACTCGGGTAGCCAGTAATCAAGCCCGGACCAAATCAGGGAAGTGTTTGCACTCGATGGCTGATGGCAACAGAATGAATTGCGTTCCCTCTTAACTCACTGGCTTTCCTCTGCCTCAACTGAGGGAGGTGGCCAAAATTACTGTCCAGAGTCCTTTACCTCCCGAACCTTGTGCCATGCGTGATGATGCCTCAGCATGGACAACAAGTCACAAGGTGGACTTTGCCGCGGGCACAGGTCAGGTTACAGGGTGAATGTTCTGTATGATACATATACATGTGACCCAGAAGACAAAATTAGTAGTATAGTCAGTTCACATTGAAAGTAAAAATACAAGGTATATCGAGTACCCAAGACAATTGATAAAGTACAATAAGTCAAATAAACATAATCACAACATAATGTTAGTGTCCTATACAGCAACATATTATATCTAAAACACAGTAACTGTTCAGTATACAACATTTAGCTATGTGTGTAATTGATATTTTCTTGTCATTTACTTTACCAGAACAGTTGCACTGTGATCAGTGTGAACTGTGGTTATAAATTGACATGTTACAATTTTGGTATGAGTCAGTGCTAATGGGATGGCAGATGAAGATGAGTATATATTAGCTTTCTTGCATTTTTGTGTGGTGTAAAGACTTCTTCACAGGATTTCGTAAGTTTTCTTGTGTTTTATGAAGACGTGTTGAAACCTTCAGTGATGCTGGGGTTTAATTCACAACAGGTGCCCAGGATAGAGGCATTGTAAATTTGTAGTATCCTCAGTTCCACAATTCCATTCATGACGTATGATTACCAGTGATGACGTTCATGATGCAGTCCAGACTTTATTTGATTGACACCTTTTTAATACCTATGTAATAGAGAGTTGTCTGGCTGGGGTATTGAAGCCATAATTTTAGAACTAATGGAGGGACATGTGTTTGCAGAGAACTTCCTATGACTGGTACATTCCAAAAGGTATTCTTAAACGAAATTGGATGAATAAGCATTTAAATGAACTGCCTGCAGTTGTTGTAATATTCTATGAATTGGACTGGGATGATCCACTGTGGAATGAGAAGAGTATTGAATGTGCATCTAGAGTGCAATCAGTTCGGTGAGTAGAACAGAGCCGATTGGGATTTGAGTAGCAGCTTGGTGTCTGGAATAGTGAAATGTATAATATTAAACAAGACAGTTTAAAATTATTTCTGTAGAGTGAATAATGTTAATTCTTAACTGAATTTCTAGAGTAAGGGTCATGGAGGAGCATTGGTATTTGTTTCCTTTTTGTCACTGTACAGAAGCTGCTGGGGTTTTAAACCACCCTCTGGATGGTTTGTGTAGGAGGTGAAACACTTTTTTTTTACCATTGCCCAATACATATAATTTATGACTGGGTTATACCAACTCACTCCCTCCAGTCTGCCTTAATGTTATGTTGCTAGGTCACACTTAGTGTGTTTATCCTGAGTAAAATGGAACACAGTCTAGCATACCAAAACTCAAAATTCCAGATTTTTTTCATCATCAACATCATATCTTCAGTTTTACGTTGCAAGAGCATAAGAGTTATGAATTTAAAGTACAAATGATGTCTTATTCAACCTGTGCTAATATTTTGAGCTAGGAATTACAGAAAGATATGATTTAGTGTGATCCCTTCCAAGGTTCTTTCTTGTCTTGGATATCCAGGATTCTTGTCTTCTGGGGTATATTCTGAATGTTTGAAGCTGAAGGTGGTGTTTTTCTTGGAAACATGAGGCACCATTTGTGCAGTAACACAGTGATGATATCCCAGAAGATTAGAATGCTTAATTACACTGCTCTGAAATCCACAAGACTGGCACATTTAGGTGATTACTTTGTCTTAGTAAGGCTATCACAGCTTCATTAGAGCACCATTAGTTGTACATCGTAGCATTCCTGACAGGCTCACCAGGTTTTTACAGCAGTAAAAAAAAATTTTCCTGTTTAACTGCACTCTCTCACATAGGTCAGATTGTGGGCAACTGCACAAAATAGGAAAGGAATGGAGATGACACAAGAGAAGCACTTGTAAGAGGACATAGAAGAACAGAAGAATTTTTTTTTGGAAGACTACCCGTACTAGTGGAAATGCCAGTGGATGGTTATGATATGGAGTGCATTTAATTTTAATAAACCTTGTGCAGAGCAGCTGTAAAGGGGATTCTTTATAAACTCACAGTTGAATAAGTGACTTAGAATTGTAATATATTTATGTTTAAAATACAGGGCAGCATTAGAAGGGAGAAACACTCGTATTACGGTGATTCTTGTCCAGCAGACTGCACCACTGCCTACAGGAGAAGACATGCTCGCAGCAGAGCGAGCAACAACATTGTGCACAAGCTGTGAACTCAATGCAAAATCATTGTTTCTACTTCCACATGGAGATCACCTGCAAGGTTATACACACAGGTACCAGTGTATGCATATGTTTCATAGTGCCCGTGTTTCACTTTCCTCATAGAGGTTACATGTGCTGAACACTGCTGAAACTTATAATGGTACAAGGAGTGTTAATTGCAGTGTTGTTGATATTATTTGTATTAGAAACACATATTAATATTCTGGCAAGTAGTTTTATTGTTGTGAAGATAACATTTTCTTAGTATTTCTCATGGTGAGAATTTTAATTTCAACTGTAGTTTACCTCCAGGTTATTTAGCCACAAGAAATATTTTGAACAACAAAACCATATCAGTTTAACTTACAGTACAATTTTGTACAGTTACATCAACTGTAGCAATTTATTGCTCTTAGTTACGTCTACTACAGACACATTTTTGTTTTATAAGAAACTGTCACTCATATTTTGGGTTTCTAAGAGGCCATTATTGCAGATGGCATATTGAAACGTTTCTGTGGTAGATGTAGAAAAGAGTGATAAACGGCTTAAGTTGTTGTAATTTTATAAAATTGTGTTGTAAGTAAAAGCTGTGTCCAATATTGAACTACAAAATCAATGTACCCTGTTTCAGTGGTTGCTTTAGTTATGTATTTTTTTATTCTTTGATTATTAAGACATTCTAAGGTGTACTGTTTTATTGGAGTGTGTAAATTTTGGATAGCCACTTTGTTTGCAGTTAGTGTACAATACTATAAATGATAAACATTTATATTTTCTCCATTTCAGCCACTTGCTTTGCATGAAGTGCTTAACATGAATGTGTGTAGGGCTGGTAATGTCTCGCTTTCTCTGTCCATGTGTTTCATCTGGACAACCACTGGATGAATTGTGATGCAACTTCATGGGAACATATGCAAGTGAAGGCAAACCCATATGCATACTTTTTCTGCAGTTCTTAATAAGAACATTCCAGATGTATGAAATTGTGAGGTGGAAACAATAGTGTCAGCACTACCCTAATTTAGGATCTTGAAATGGTGGATAACAGGTCTTTGAAGCGTAGGCAACTTTGTTGAAAGTTTTTGGGGGGTGGCACAGGTGCTTGTGCAACAAAAGGCCTGAAATCTGGTATCATCTTTTGATTTAACGACAATAATTTGCTGTGTGAAAATGGCCGAATAAGCACCTCTGAGAAGTTTTTCTTAAAACCTTGGTGTTTTTACAAGATTTGGAGGCATGACAAACACAATGGAATGTCATATAAATGGTGAAATAAAGGATATCAAAAGACAAAACCCAGTAGCTTTTATGATATGTTGTTATTAATTCTTTGCAGCAGGAATGTAATCCTACTAATGTTTAAAAATTGTTTTTGTTCTCTGAAGATACACATTACAAGTCTAGTACTGGAGTGGCCAGCTGAAAGAAGCTGGAGAAGCTCCTGAAATCACTGTCATGGTAGCTGCATTAAACTACACAAGAAATGCATGTTGGTTCTTCCTGGATAATGCACACATAATTGGCAACCTTCAGTGTGTGCTTTGTTTCATTTTATATTCTTTTCAGGTTGGAGAATGCATTTTATGATTTGGCTCAAAATTATTATCATCATGAGGCTCGAAACATTAAATCTCATCGAGATCATCTCAACAAGACAACGCATCAGTATCTCTTTGTGCGCCATTTGTTCAAAATGGGCTTTCTGAATGAGTTGAAACAGGATGGACATGCTGCCCACAAGTATGGTCTACTTTGATGTTTGATTTTTGTCTGAATAAAACAATTTAGATTCCAGAACACTGATAACGTGCCTTAACCTTGTTTGGTTTGTAAAATTGTCAGTGTTTCTCCTCTGAGAGTTATGGTCATGTCAGAGAAGGGAAAAACAGCACGAAGATGCTAAGGTGCATGGTTATACGAGGATTGTACCAAAAGTCATGAGCAACCATTTTTTGCATGCAAACCGGGAACAGCAGACAAAAGAGAGTACGGTGGTAGATGGAACCAGCTGTTGTGTTATCCTTAAGTGTCTCGTGACGTCGATAGCTTGCATCACGTGACCAGTATCACTCCTAACAAAATGGCCGACAACAATATGTCGTTCGCCAGCATGATGTCATCGAATTCCTCGTTAAATAGGAAATCCCTGCTGCAGAAATTCACCAGAGACTTCAGCGTGCGTATGGAAGTGTGTGCATGGGTGCAAGCAGTGTTCGAAGATGGGTGAAACATTTTAAAGATGGGAACACGAGCATCCAAGATCAGCCTCGGAGAGGTCGCCTTCGAACAGCTTCAACTGAATGCAACAAGGAGAGAGTGGATGTGATCATTCAAGATGACAGGCGTGTGACTGTGGACACAATAGCCCGAACACTTGGATTAGGGCACAGTGCAGTACAGGAGATGATTGAAAGCTTAGGCTATAGGAAAGTTTGTGCTCGTTGGGTCCCGCGCTTATTGACCGAAGACGACAAAAGTCAGCGAAAAGCCATCACCTCAGAATGGCTGCAGAGATATCTACACGAAGGCAATGATATTTTGCTCCGTATTGTGACAGGTGACGAAAGCTGGTTTCACCATTTCAAGCCTGAAATTAAACAGCAGAGTATGGAATGGTGCCATTTGCATTCTCCATCAAAGAAGAAGGCAAAGACAGTGCCATCAGCTGCGAAGGTGATGGGCACAGTCTTCTGGGATGCAGAGGGGTTGATTTTGGCCGAATTCCTGGAACCTGGGTAAACCATCACTGCTGCTCGTTATGTCCAGACACTGCACAAGCTCCGTCGTGCATT
>Ga0131853_10025978_pt1 | contig 10543 bp, 11 predicted proteins | sample TergutLab28metaG_FD_92764 | JGI IMG/M metagenome (GOLD analysis project Ga0131853, IMG submission 92764) | Labiotermes labralis P1 segment gut microbial communities from Petit-Saut dam, French Guiana - Lab288 P1 (version 2) (version 2) | ecosystem: Host-associated > Arthropoda: Insects >... | reverse complement strand
TTTTGCCATTTGTTGTTTACAACGCTATTACTAAATCACTTGATAACGCACGATAATCACAACGCAGGAAAACTTCCTCTTTGGTTTTCCATCTCAAATCCCGCTGTGCAACCGCCATTATTTTCAGCCCAACAAGCACATCGGGATTATCCGGGTATGTGACTTCTATAAGCCTTTCGCTCGCCGTACATGGCTTTGATGTATCAAGGTCAATGCCTTCAAAATACATGCCGCAGTCGTTCAAAAACGTAATACATTCCATTAGCTTTGGTACAGAAATCCTTGTTGTAGCTTCCATACCTTCACAACAAATGATAGTGGCAAGTGTTTTTATTCCGCAAAATGACAGTACATTGCCGTTTAATGTGCCGTGGTATCCGATATTGAGCAAGACGCTTTTTGTGTGGTAGATAAACGGAAAATCTACCGCAATGCTTGGTGTCTTGCCAATTATGCTTGGAGATTTAGGTTTTTCGTATTGTTCACCGTTATCAGCAAGCAAATCATAAAACAACCGCATAAAACCTAACAATGCAATGACACCTTTCCTAATATTTTCTTCGCTTTCGATGTTCATAAACATAGGGCTAATGGGATAGTTTATGGGAATCTCTGACGGCAATTGGCTTCTGAAAAATAGTGCTACTTCTTCAAGCGATTTTTCCTTTGAAAGCCCATTATTGTTGCTTAGTCTATGCTTGCCCATAAAAAACACCCTCCTACTTGCTCAAAAGCGAAGAAAATAATACTGCGGCTAAAGAAATTGATATTGGCTATTCTGCCGTCTTATTGGCAAAATCAACTGTATACAGCCACTCACCATACTTTTTCTCACTGTCGAATATATTTCCGCTTGTGAGTGTAATTTTCAATACAATTGAATCGGGGCTATCTTCGCCGCCCTCATCAGCAAACCATTCAAACACTTTTTTCATGTTTGACCGTATTTCTACGTTTTTTTCTTCTTTCACCCAACCGAGATTTTCTGCAACACCATGAAAAGCAAATCCATTAAGTCCGCCAATTACAACCTCGTTGCATTTAGCAATTTCCGCTGTCTTGTTTTTGCTTGCACCTGTTGAAACATAAAACACGCCGTTTTCGTAATAGGCATTTACAATGCGAACAGTAGGGCGAGGGTTGCCAGTCGCATTGGGAGTTAATGCAACGGTTGTCAATGTGATAAAATTGTCTTTGTCTGCGTTTCCACAGCGTTCTTGCATTAGTTTGATTGCGTTTTCGTATTTGTTCACTTTGATTCCTCCGTTTTTGGTTTAATGGGCAACAACAAGTCAAGTTGCATATCTTCCATCTTTACGTTTCTAAAATAATTTAACGCTTCTTCAAAGCACGGCCGATCGTCATCCTCGTCATACTTTTCGCTTGCTTTAGCCCATGATTGAAGCAAAGGCCAATCTTTCTTAAAATTCCAATCCCGTAATACATGGGCGGCATACATTCCTCCACCGAAAGTCTTTTTAACTAAAGGGGGCTTTACTTCCATGTCATCAGGAATCGACACCCATGCTTCATATGCGGATGGGATTGAGTAAGCTCCGGCTTCAAATCATCTCTGGAACGGTCAAATCCCATTCCTCTGGCATCGGGCTTAATTTTTAGCAGGTTTGATTCTTGTACAAATTGTTCTATTTTCATTGTAGCTTCCGGGCCAACGCCCCATTCGGCTGTGCCGGAAAAATAATAAGAAGCAACAGTCATAGGCGGCACATAAACAATCCGCACATCACTGTCATTTAGCTTGTTAAGGCTCTCATTAGCCTTGTTCAAGTCGGTCATAGTTTTTTCCTCCTCGGTTGCATAGTCGAGCAGTTCTGTGTCAGTAGAACGACCAGACTGTATTGTGTTGTTAGGGAAAGAAACGCTGTCTACAACAGCAAACACGGAATTATCACCTAAATAATCAAGCTGTAGGCGCATGTTGGCTTTCTCGTGCAACTCGCTAACAAGACGGCTGAGTAAAGACTTGACTGTTGACAAGGCTGTAATCTGCTCGTCCAATTCACTTATGTTGCGCTCGAATATTTCAATGATGTCCACGGCATTGCTGTTGCCAAAAATTTCACGGATTTGCTTGACGGGAACACGAAGTTTCCGCAATATGATTATTTGGCGAAGTCGGCGGATGGCTTTTTCGTCATATACCCTGTAAGCGTAATCTTCCATCCGCTGGCTCTCAATCAAGCCGACCTGCTCGTAGTAGCGGAGCATACGGCTTGAAATTCCTAGGTTTTTTGACACCGTGCTGACGGTTTGCATTTTTGTCATTTGGTTTTTCCCTCCCCACAAGTAAGAGTATAAAGTACGACACGGTGTCCGCGTCAAGAAAGAATTTTTGGACTTAGAATCTTCTTTTAACAGATAATTATACCATATATCATAAGGGCATAAAAGAAAAATCGAAATAATGTTTGATGGTTCATCCAAAAAGTAAATTCCCATTGTAAATGCAACAGTGGCGCGTCGAGTGGCGTTTAGTGAGAAAAGGAAAAATTGGTAGCATTAAGTTCGGGAAATTTCCAAGCCTGAAAGGACGAGGAAAATGAAGGATTATAAGCTACCGAAAGAAAAACACCTAACCCCCGAAGCACGGCAAGAGATTGAGAAGTGCTTGAACATGGGAGGTATATCATTTAAGGATATAGCCCGCCGGGTGGGGAAATCGCCAACCACCATATCAAGAGAAGTGAAAAAGCATCTTATTTATAAAGATGCCCCGGTAGTACACACAAGGGGAGACGGAACACCCTCCCCAAACAAGCAATGCCCGAAGTTAATGAAGGCACCCTTTGTATGCAATGCTTGCGAAAAGCAACAGTATAATCGTTGTCCGTATCGCAAGCAGTTTTACCGCGCCAAGAAAGCGCATGAGGAATATGCGTACACACTGGTTGATTCCCGGGAGGGTATTCCGCTTAACAAGCAGGAGTTTCACGACGCAGACGCAATCATTAGCAGTGCAATCAAAAAAGGGCAACGGATGTATCACATCATGCAAACTTACGATGTGGGTATATCCAAATCTTCGGCGTATCGCTATCTTCACAAGAATTACCTATCTATTGGAAAAACGGATATGCCAAGGGTTGTAAAATTCAAGCCCCGCAAGCAATACAAAGCACCCGGCGTACCCAAGACGGCGAAAATCGGCAGAACATTTGCTGACTTTTTAGCATACACGGATGAACACGAAATACAGCATTGGGTAGAAATGGACACGGTAATCGGGCGTATTGGGGGCAAGGTTATCATGACGTTCCACTTTACGCAGATGAATTTCATGTTTGGCTTGCTCATGAACGACAAAACTGCCGCAGAAGCCGCTGCAAAAATCCGCTCATTGAAAAAGAAGTTGCGCATGGACGATTATCGCTTTGGCGATATTTTCCCCCTGCTTCTTACCGACAACGGCGGCGAGTTTGCCAATGTTGCCGCTTTTACCGATGATGCCGAGGGCTTACCTACGACACAGCTATACTTTTGCGACCCATATTGTTCATCTCAAAAGCCGAGGGTTGAAAAGAACCACACCCTTTTTCGAGATATTGTGCCAAAGGGTGAATCCTTTGACCATTTTACACAGGAAACCGTCAACACGATTTTTCCCATGTCAATGGAAGCAAACGAAAATCCTTAAACGGTAAAAGCCCATACGAAGCCTTTGTTTACTTCTTCAATGAAGAAGTCGCTTCCCTTTTGGGTATTCGCCATATCCCTGCTGTTGATGTCGTCCAAGACAAGCGGCTATTGACGATGCTTAAAAAAGCACCCCCGGCAAGCGACCGAACCGATGAACCCGGTTCGTACTCATAGGGGGTGTTTTTCATGCGCGAAAATAATCTCATCAACGAAGCCATTCGCAAAGCAAGTTCATTAACGTGCTACTCCGTCAGAGCAAGGAAAGTTGATTCCCTGCACGACGATGTGGCAGACCTCATGTTTCACTGCCAACTTGATACCTCTCGTTTGGTGGACATACTCCTAAACGATAAGCTTGTGTTGGCTCGTTATACCGACCCAACTTACCCCGCATAATACCAAAAATCTAACCCATTATCACGCAGGAAATTTCCCACCTTAATTGCATTCACAGTTGCATTAAGTCTGAAAAGGCTTGCCTTCAGGCTTGTTTGCTATGCGCTTCTTTTGATAATTCTAATTTTACAGCCCTAACTTTTCAACCCGCGTTTCCTCATCGCCAAATTTTTTAGACTAAATAAACCCTGTTTTTGCTTAGATTTTCAAACTAAACGCAAATGTCGGTTACACTGTTGCATTTACAATGGGAATTTACGGGTTCATCCAAAAAAACAACCCCACCCCAAACCATGTATCACATCTATCACATGTATCGCAAGCCGCATAAACACTGGCTTTACCGGCGTTGTTGAGCGTGACACATGCGATACATGAGCAATCCCCAATCAACACCCACATTCAATACGTGACACATGAAAAAACACCCACCGCCCCCGCAAAGCCTTACGCCAAGCGGGGTGCGATAGGTGAGATACATGAGATACTTGTTTTCAGCGGCGGTTGTTTTGTATATCAAAGCCCATCACGACATTACCTTTTCGCCTGTCGTGCTTGACTTCATACCGCCCCCGCAACTCAGCCACAAAATCTTGACTGCACAAAGGCTTATAACCGTTGGTTTTCGCCCACGGCTTGTACCGTTCATATAACACGGCGGTCTTGAGCCTGTTGCCCTCTGCCTGTATGAGTGTTTCATCACAGAAGTTTCCGAAAACATCCCCCGCCTGTTCATATTCGCTGATTGCCTGTTTTACCTTTTCGGGAAGAACAAGACCATCGGCGGCAAGCATACGATACCCCTCAATCAGCCAATTCAAGATACCGCTCTTGCTCTCCTGTTTCCGAAACAGCTTTTTCAGCCCTGTATCTTGTTCGTGCGGTAGAAAGTGGCGGTTGAATGGGATTAACTTCACCCTGTCGCTTGTAAAGATTGTGGTGTCCGCTGTTCGGGGTAAATGGTTGGTATTTATGAAAATCTTAAATTCGGGCTTAAACTCTACTGGGTTCTCATGCAGAAACCGCCCTGTGTAGGTATCGCCGCCAGTAAGCTGTTTGATAAGTGCGATATTCAACTCCAATCCTTTTTCGGGTTCGGGCATATTCACAAGCCTTGCCCCTTTGAGCCGTGCAATATCGGGTGATGGTGAAGCACCGTCAGACGGACGGCGGGATAATGTCTGCGGCTGAACGCTTCGGGCATAATCGGATAAAATATGCTCCACCGTTCCTGTAAGCGTACTTTTTCCGTTACGTGTGGTCGAGCCGTGAAGAATGAAAAAGCACTCCAAAGAAGTACCGCCTGATAAGCAATACCCCAAAGCCTTTTGCAGAAACTTTGCCGTGTCCATGTCACCGCACATTATTTCTTTGATAAAGGTTTCCCATCGCCCACAAGTGATACCGCCCTCAAACTTCGCATCGGCTAACTTGGTGATATAGTCCGATGGATTGTGAGGTAAAAGAGCCATTTCGGAAAGTGAATAAGTGCCGTTCAAGCAGTTGAGCAAATCCTTGCTTTTGTCAAAATCGGATAAACTCATGGGATTGATAGAGCGGGCATCGGACAAAAGCCCCTCACGCCTTTTTCTGCCTGTCATGCCTGCGGCGTATTTGATATACGCTTTCATTTCGGGAGTGCCGTCATCAAACTGTTTTGCATACTGTGAGAAAGCCCACGCAAACGCTTTGCACAGTTCCATGACATTAAAGCTGTTGTTGTCTTTCAGCCATACCCGCCCATCGTAGATATACCATGTTTTGGATTCTACAACGTAGCGGATAAAACCTTTGTGTAAATCGTAGAACAGATACGCTGTGCCAATATCGTTGAGCGGGTAAGGTTCTTCACCCTGCTCAATCTGCCGTTCTGCAAACAGCGACAAGTAATCAATTCTGTGTTCGTTGCGGATGTACATATATTATCTTTCCTCCCCATGTGATTTTTTCTGTTGCTGATTATTCAAGCCTTGACTGCGTTGATACGCTTTCGGATTGGTATACCTCATCCAAACATCGGCAGGGATTTTGGCAACATCGTTTTTGAGGTTGTGCAGTTCCGAATCCCTTGTGGCACGTTCCAGAAACTTCTCTTTGGTACTGTTGCGTAGTTCCTCAACCTCATTTTCAAGCCCCTACTTGTCCTTGCGGAGTTTGGTACGTTGCTTTTTCAATGTGTCGTTTTCTGATAAAGCGGATTTATATTCCTCTGTTGTCTGTGCTTGGGTGAGTGCCGTCTTTTTGATATTATCCCAATCCTTTTTCGGCATGGTGGCACTCTCGTCACCGCCGAGCATTGGCTTTGAAACTTTGACAGGGATTTTTTCAATCTGCCCAACCGTCAGCACCTTGCCTTTGAGGGATTTGATTTTCTTCTCCTGTGCGGCAATGCGTTTTTTGTTTTCGTCAGAAGTTGAATTTTGTTGTTGGATTTTGGAATCCAACTCCGTTGAAGTGTTTTGCTTTTCCTCAATCTCCTGTTCCAAAGCGGCGGCGTGTTTCCTGTCCTGTTGAATCTTGTAATCCAACACTTCCAAATGTTCGGCGGTAGAGCCAAACTCCCCACGCTCGAAACCGTCAAACCCCGCCGACTTCATGTGTCCGTAATATCGGTCTTGCAGAAACGAATAAGAATTGAGCGTTAATTCCTTTCCGTCACGTATACCTTTTTGGCGTAAAGGCCATTTATTGGATTGTGATATTTGCGGTATGACCTCTTTGACCTTGCCACGCAGTTCGGGGTCTTTATGGTCTTTACGGAATTTCTTTTCTTTCATAACGACAGGCACATAGGTGACATGCAAATGGTAGTGGTAGACATCCCGCCCAAGCTGTTCCGACAATCGGGCGTTGCACTCATCGGCGTGCATGACGGCGGAGATTACAAGTTGCTCGCCGTATTCTTCCCCATACACGCCACCGATTTCTTTTATGGCTTGTCGGTACGCTTCGGCAAAATATTCTTTGGCAAACTCATAACCGCCACGCTCATCAAAATATGAAGTGTTGACCGCATACACAAACTCGCAGAATAATTTTGCGTCAGGCTGTGTACCGTGTAAGACCGCTTTCTTTTCGGCAAGCAGGCGGTTGAAAGTTTCCTGATATGATTCAACCGTGCCGTCCTCTCGGAAATTTCTTTTGAAGTAGACGTTTAAGTTCGCCCGCTCCAATTCAACATCGCCGTTGAAGTATTCTTCATTTTTTCTTTCGTTGTGGCGTTCGACTGTGGTAAAACTTTTCGTTTGGTACGCTTGGTTTCTTACGACTGTTTTGTGTGTCATAGATGACCTCCCCAAAATAAATTTGCCCCGCCGAGGATTTACGGCAGGGTGTAAAAAATGAAAAACCGGTTGTTGCTGTTTTGCAAAGAAAATACGATTTGTGAAACAAAAATCCACCCACTTGTGATATAATCAGAGGGTGACAAGAAAACCATTTTTGTAATTTTTGCATTGCCGTTCGGACGTAGAAAATCCAAAAAGGCAAGCCACCATGCCGCCAAATGCCGAGCGGTATAACCGCCCTGCACAACATGGTCTGGCTCGTTTCCTATGGAAACTTGCCACCCCATGCCCGCCCCGCTGTACGCTGTCGGCGGCGGCACTATCACGCCGCTATTACATAGCGCGTGACCCACTCACGTACTTTCCGCAAGCGGCAAAGGTACGAGTGGGCTCTGCCGAGGGCTTGGCCGCCTTACGGCGGTTAAAAACCATCCCGTCTGTAGGCGGTAAGTGAACACCAAATGTGTGACCCCATTCGGGTAAAACAAAAGCACCAGCAGGGAAAAAACTACAACAGCTTGCTTTTGATTTTCGGAGGTTGAAATGTCGGAACAAAAAATAAGTTCATTGTCTTTCAATGAGCAAAAGGCATTAAAGCCTAAAATTGAAAACGCTATTTTAGAATGTCTTAATGGTGATATGATGCAAACAGCACTTGACTTTACTGAATACGTAAAATCAATAAAAATGTCGCCAAGATGGACTAATAGAAATGCGTGGGTTATAAATTATAAGAGCAAAGGTGTATGCAAAATATATGTGTGGGATGATGGATGGTTTATACGCCCATCATTTAATTATGATTACGAAAATGAACTGATGGTCTTTATAACTGAAAGCAAGTTAGAAAAAACCATCTGGGATAATATTTATCATTGCCGTGCCTGCGGAAAATCACCTGCCACTTGTATGCAAAAAAGCAAAATAATTTTAGGGAAGGAGTTTAAGGGTGTTTGTAGTTGTGTTTTGTTTCAATTTCACAATCCGAACACCGATGCAATAGATTGTGTTAAAAAACTTATTGATTATAGACGAGCGTCTATTGCTAACACCGTAGCGTAAAACATTTCTTCCTCCAAAATAAACCGCCCACTGCCGTGCAGGGCAATGAGCGGTAAATGTTGCAGATGAATTTTAAGCTGTAGCTTTTTCTTTCGGTGACGATTTCTTAGCAGATGAAGATTTTTTCGTTTTGGTCTTGGCAACATTGGCAGATTGTTTCACGGCAACTGCCTTTTCTTTTTCTTTCGCAAGTTTCTTGGCGGCGTTCTTCTCACGCATATACTCCCGCTGTTTCTTACGCCGTTCCTCCGCTTTTTCTTCCTTGATACGCTCCGCTTCAATTTCTTCATCTGTGCGGTTATCGGGAACAGAGAAGTCACCAATATATTTTAGGTGGACATCAATACGCTGGCTTCGTGTTCCCATGCGGCGGTTTTCTTCCGTAGCTTCCGACCACTCGGATTGATAGACAACAATGGAATCAATAAATTCATTTATGACGGTTGGCGTTAGTTCCTCAATGCGGGTGTACTTCTGCACCAACGAAATAAATTTATCGACCTTCTCGTTGTCCTCGTTGAATACATCAACCTCGGATTGCAGGGTAATGTTTTCTTCTCGGAGATTCTGTTGCTCCTGTTCAAAGCCGTTGGACATTTGGGCGAAACGCTCGGCGGTGATAACGCCTTGAACCTTGTCCTCGTAAAGACTGGAAAACAGCTTGTCCAGTTCTGCGATACGCCTTTCATTTTTTGTAATCTTGCGGGTGTGAGATTTTAGCGTTTGCCCCTGACGTAGCGATGTGTTTTCCTGTACCATTTTGATAAAGTCATTCTCATGCTCACGCACATAGGCTGTAGTCTTTTGGATTACATCAAGCAGAATCACCTTGATTGATTTTGACGAACAGCTATGCGGTGAACAATGGTCGCTTGCAAACTTTGCTCGGCTGTTGGAATAATTGGCACACTCATAATAATCATGGTTGCCTTTTTTACTGCGGTGATGATACATCTTGCCGCCGCAACTTTCACAACGTACCAAACCTGTAAGTGGGCTTACTTCTCCCAAACCGTCACGGACACGTTTTGTTTTCCGTAACTGCTGAACCAACTCCCATGTGTCTTTGTCCACGATAGGCTCATGGACATTTCAAAGATATGCCAATCTTCCTTTGGCAGAAACTCCTGCTTTTTGGATTTAAAAGACGGCTTTCGGACACGGAAGTTTACGACATGACCGAGATATTCCTCCCTTGATAAAATGGTTTTGATGTTGCCCTCTTGCCATGCAAAAGGATTTTCTGTGTCCAATGCCCCTGCGTATTTCACGTACCCATTTTTGGTAAGATAATATGACGGACGTTCTATCTGCTCGTCATGTAAAATCTTGCAAATGTCATAGAGCGGTAAGCCCTCTAACGCAAGTGAATAGATACGGCGTACAACTTCGGCGGCAGGTTCGTCAACAATCCATTTATTGAAATCGGCGGAACTTTTGTCTTTTGACAAGCGGATATATCCATATGGCGGTCTGCTCGATAAAGGTCTGCCGCTCTCGCCTTTTGTTTTCAAAGAAGAACGCATTTTGCGTGAGCAGTCACGGGCATACCATTCTGCCATAATATCACGGAACGGAGTAAAATCATCCTCGCCGTTGGCGGAATCAAAACCGTCATTGACAGAAATCAAGCGGATATTTTTATCCCGCAACAATTCACGGAACAAACCCACTCTAAGGTGGTCGCGACCCAAACGGCTGGAATCTTTTACGAGTAAATTGGCAACCTCGCCCGATTCAATCTTGGCGGTCAGCTCAATCCAACCCGGACGATTCCAGTTAGTACCCGAATATCCGTCATCGCTGATGTGGACATATGGGGTGAATCCGTTTTTCTCGGCGTAATCTTGTAATAGGCTTCGCTGGTTTATGATGGAATTTGAATCCCCATCTTTGTCATCTTCGAGGGATAACCTTTCGTAAAGGATTGTTATTTTTTTCGGAGTGCCACCCATCTTACGATTATCGGCACTTGATGATGATTGCTTTTTGTCGGTTGTATTTTTATTGTTCATTTCTGCATCCTTTCCGCAGTCACGAACATTTGCGGCACTTACGGAAGTGTCGGCGGTGCTTGTGGTGTAATTAGTATTGTTTTTGTCATTAAGCACTCTCCCGAACCTCCCGCTCTATCAGCCGTT
>Ga0131853_10025976_pt1 | contig 10543 bp, 16 predicted proteins | sample TergutLab28metaG_FD_92764 | JGI IMG/M metagenome (GOLD analysis project Ga0131853, IMG submission 92764) | Labiotermes labralis P1 segment gut microbial communities from Petit-Saut dam, French Guiana - Lab288 P1 (version 2) (version 2) | ecosystem: Host-associated > Arthropoda: Insects >... | reverse complement strand
TTTCCCTTGCATAACGTAATGCAGAACTATGCAAGACACTATTATATTTCCTTAGTTCTTGGGGAATATCAGATAATCTTATTTTACCAAAAAATATCCAGTCGTAGGCTAATTGTTCCCATTCTGTAGTTCTATCCATATCAAACATTTTCATCTCTATCTCCTTTTCTGTATTAAAAAAAGCCATCTCACGATAGTCTTTATATTTTTTTCTAGTCCACTTGCATTGTAGTATAAGAACCTGCACCTGGATGACTTTGTTGGTAGGCTCGTCCTGCTGCATTAGCTGCTGCCTCTGATGTAAATAATCCTAAATCCACAACATTACCATGTGGATCTGAACAATACACTTGCCAATGATGTACAGTCGCAGGGGGAGGAGTTGACCCACCACCAGTTCCTCCTGTAGGGGGAGTAGGTTTTGAAGGTGCAGGGGCACTTGGACTTGGATTGGCACTCCCTGTATTTCCTCCTGCATATTGTCCAGTCGCTCCTGAATTTCCTGCATTAGAATTGTTGGCTTGATTATTTGCCGAAGCATTGTTAGAAGAAGCACCATTATTGGCAGAAGCATGAGCTGTTGCTTGAGCTGACTTAGCATTATCTGCTTGTTTCTTGCTTGCTGCTAACTTAGCTTCTAGGTCTGATTTGAGTTTAACATCATTCTTATCCGTTAGTTTGGCTACTGCTGCCTTAGCAGAGTTGTATTTTCCATCGTTCATGGCATCTTTTTGATAGTCTGAGACCAACTTTGTCGCATTAGTAATAGTTGCTAAACGAGCAACAAGAGCCTTATATTCATCAGTCAGTTTCTTTTTCGCTGTTGAATCCTTGATTTTGTCTATTGCTGATTGGGCTGAATCAAGATTCTTTTGATTCAATGTAGTGGTAGCTACACTTATTGCTGTTTTTGCAGTTGCTTCTGCTTGTTTCTCTACATCTACGGATGAAGATGGAGAATTGTTTGTAGTATTATTCGCCTTGCTTGTGCCACACGCTGTAAGTAATAGTGTACTTGCAAGTGCTACACCAGTCATGGCGAGTAGTTTTTTGTTCATATTTTTCTTCCTATTCTTTCTGTTTTTTTTGACTTAAAAAGGATGATCCTCTTCATTATTTGCAGAAGAGTTTTCCTCTTTGAGTTGTTCTGCGGATTGCTGATAGTCTTGTCTCAGTTTTTGAATCTGTTCTGCCTGAGAGGGATTTTTTTCTTTCATCCACGCCTCACGAATAAGGAGAGATTCATATATTCTTTCGAAATCTCTGAGATTGGCATAATTTTTGATGTATGTCATTGTACTTGCTCGGTACTTCTGATCATTTCTTCTCTTATTGGCAGGATCTACTTCCTTTTTGAGAGCCTGCATGGCTCGTCCTAATTCAGGATACTTTCTTTGTAAATTCTTCAGAGTACCAAAAGGGACATCCAGTCTTTCCGCAACGATCGGATCTGAAACATAATCATCTTTCCACTCCCTGATTTCTTTCAGTCGTGGATAAATTTTGCTGTAATAAGTGGATTCACTTGGTAATCTTGTCATACTTCTTCCTTATGCTTATTTTTATTTCATTATATCATATTTCAGAAAGGCTCCTTTTCCTCTTTTTTGCTTGAAATCCGAGAACTCCAAACACCTGAAAGTAGGGCTTTTGCCTGTTTCTCACTTAATTCAGGGTTAATCATCCCACGATTCTTGAGTTCATTATACAAATCATCTTCAACCGCTTGATTAAATTCATCCTGTTGGAAGTAGACATCATTAAAGCTGACCATAGGATGACCCTTGGCTTCTCGTTTTGCGAGTACTTCTCCATTTTCAAGTGAAAAGTAGGCAATATCCTCAAACGCTTCCTCTACGAGTTTTTCTGCCTTAATTTTATCCCCAGGCTGTTCCTTAATTTTTGCTTCCTTAGCTAAAACATAAGTATCTAATTGGGATAGTCCTGTTTCTGTGTGTGCATCATAAAACTTAAAGTGAATCTCCTCTGTAGGATATTGCTCAAAGAGTCTTAGTACCTCTCTTTCTCTGATTATCATAAGTGCTTTTTTCCTTTCATCATTTGTGCATACTCCTCTATTCCATTTCTTGCGATAAAGTTGATCCCATCGACTAATTCGTCTAAAGAGAGTTTGCTTGTGTCAACGCCAGTTTGCTCCAAGAATCTTTCATGTGATTCCGCATCCTTCTTGTCTTGTGCTTTGGCTTTCTTTAATTTGCGTTTGTAATTGGCAAAACCAAAGAGTCTCCCAATCATTCTGAAAATGAAGAAGATGATTTTGAAGGCCAATTTAATCAAAGCAAAAGCCAATCTGAATATTATTTTTACTATGAACCCTAAAAGTTCTATTATTGCGATCATGATATAAGTTTCCATACTGTGTTTTTTCTCCTATATTCCGTATATTTTATTGAATAGACCCTCTACTTTTGAATAGAGATCCTTGAAATTTTGTGATTGATATAAAGGCATGGCCTTAAATTCTGACAAAGGTTTATTTTGAGTTTTCGCCTTGGCAATGAGTTTGGAATAAGGAATCCATCCGAGATAGGACTCATCCTTATCCATCAACTGAGTAAAGGCTTTGATAAAGGCTTTATCATCTGCACCATCGCCAACTTTCGCCCCAATTTTAAGGGTTTGAGCTTTGACATAACTCTCCTGTGTGGTGGGCAACACTTCTAAGGCTTTAACCTCTTCCAAGTGATGCTCCAGTTCCATAATTTTACCAATGGAGTCTATATCTACATCTACTGGAACAACAATCTTATCTGAGGCGACCATCGCATTTTCTACAATGACTGAGCCATCATTATGTGTATCAATCAAGACAAAGTCATAATTCTTTTCTAGCCACTCAATATTTCGTGCAACCCAAGAGATAAGATAGCGTCTGCCCATGCCTTGAATGATTTCTTGATTCTTAGATGCGAGTTCTGCACTTCCTGCAATCAAGTCAATGTTCGTTGAGACCTTAATCGGTTCTGCCCACCCATTAATTTGAAAGAGATTAAGAACCGTATTTTCAGCTTTGATGCTTTCATCTTTTTCTGCTTCTGAGGTATAGCGATAAGTCAGGGACATGGAAGTATCTAAGTCAAGCAAAAGCACTCGCTCTCCCATCTGTTCTAAATAATCTCCACTCTCAAAGACGATTGTTGTCTTGGATACGCCACCTTTATGGCTGTTAATCGTTAATATTTTTGTCATACTAATTTCTCCCATATTTTGTTCTCTGCCATCCATTGAATAAATGCTGAAACATTAGGCTTAATTTCTCCACCTGCAGCTGTTCTTAAAAATCCGAACTGAGAAGCCGCATTCTCTAAATGGCTGACCGCATCATTAGATAAGTTATAATTTCTTAACTTCTTAGGGTCAACCTTAACCTTAATATTAGGGTTAAGGTTACCACTAAGCTGCTCTTCTGTTCTCGTGGGGATATTCTTCCACTCCCCCGTTACCATATCTAGTTCTTCTTCTTTGTGTTCTGATTTCTTTGGTTTTTTAGATTTTTCTCCTACAGCACCAAATGCTGCAAGAATATCATTATCCATTGTCACCATCAACACCTCCTCTTTTTTTTAGTGAATTGTTTTTTGCACATCCTGTCAGTGTGCCATACGAGTAAGAGGAATCGAACCTCTAGTGCAACCTTAACAACTCACAATCTAACAGGACTGTTAGTTGCAGCTTTGCCATTAAGCGATACTCGTAAAATAAAGGAATCAATCTTTTATTTTTATTTCAAAACTATTACTTCTTGATAAAATGAGTATAACATTTTTATTCGTCGTCGTCAATTATTTGAAATGGAGGAGCATTTTATCCGAGAAATCCAATGATTTTAATTGTCGTTGTCATTTTTATAAACAACATGATGAACTGAATCATAATATTCCTGTGTGGGAAGTTGGATAGTTATAAGTGGTTCTTTTACTGATTGATCAATTGTTGTTTTTCTAATATCTTCTACTTTTTTGCCATATACTCTAATTAATCCAGCAAGAACATCATCACGTTTTTGTTTTGAAGGAAATGTTTTATCTAGCTCATCTGATGTTAATGGTGTATCACTCAAAGAAGCTTCTGTAGCAACATCGTCTCCATATCTTGTAATTATCGTGAAATTTTGAACAGTCGCTTGCAGACGATATTCAGGAATTTTATGTTTGATTGGAATAAAAAATAAGATTATTCCTACAATAAGCACTAAAACTACGCTAATAAAACTGAAAATATGTTTCCCTCTCACTTGCTTAGAGATACACAAGAGTAAAAATTGAATACATCCATGGAGCAGAAAGTAGAATAATGTACAGAGAAACACTGGAATAGTCATCCATAATGTAAATTTCAGTATCGTATGGTCATTCTCATAAAGATAATTGACTATAGAGAGTGAATCTTTTGTAGTGGAAGCATATAAGGCAAAACTTATAAATAGAGAGCCAAATAGGATTGCTAAGCTAATTAGAAGGGCTGCCTTGACTATTTTTATTCTTTTCATTGTTTTTCCCATTTCTATAAATTATTTTTGATCTACTTCTTCAATCTTCATCGCTAGAATTACACCAATACATGAGCCAATAATAAAACGATAATCAATATACTCATATCATCTGCCTCCTAATTCTTCTTGTGTTCTATTATTTCGGATTCTCGGCAGAAGGATGTGCATTTGGTCATCATTAAACCCCACCAAAGTATTCTTATCATTTATGATGATTGGACACTTCAAAGCTAAGGGTTGCTGAATGATGTAATAAATCACATCTCTTGTGGTCATGAGGGAGAGCTGACTGGCAGTTAAATGATATTTTCCTTTATCCTTTAACAAATCCTCAAAGCCTCGCTCGCTATTTTTTAACATCTCTATGACATCATCTTCTGTTAATCTGGCAAAGAGGAGCACTTTATGTTCTAAGTGTTGCTTTTCTAACCACGAAATAGCTTGCTTAGTTGATGACTGAAAAACAGACTGTGTATAAACCTTAATCATGATTGCTTAATCCTCCTAAATTTCCTACTAATCCTGCGAATATCCAAACAATCAATTTATGAGTCGTGCTAATATCTTGCCTAAACGACAAGACAAGCAACAAAATTAACGACAAAAATTGAAAAATACTTATTCTTAAATGGCTCATTTATGCTCCCTCTACTTCATTATTCCAAGGCCCATCCATTGGGATAACGAATTTTTCTCTGTTATTTTCTTGAATTTCTTTATTTCTACGGATAAGCTCTCGCTTTTCTTTATCCGCAAGCAATCGATGACACAAATACTGAGCAAAGTAGTCTGGAGACTTGCAATGCTCATCGGTAAATTCTAAGGCATCCCTGTAGTAAAACTGCAACAGGTTAAAATCCCCATGCTCTGCACATTGCAAAAGTGCTTGGACAATCTGATAAACATCACGGGGTTCAAAAAATGTCGCATCAACTTGATTGAGCAATTCATTGATTTGCTGTTGCTCCTGCTCATTAAACTGCCCAATTTCTTGATGCAGTTGTCTCAAAAGCTGCTCGTCAGAAATTTCCTGCGTGCTTTTATTCTTTTTTTCATCCTCATCACTCTCTTTAGTCTTACTCCTATTAGTATTGTTAATATTAGTCTTATTAGGGTTTGATTTTGAGACCCCTAGGGGTTTATTTTTGAGACCCCTAGAGGTTTGTTTTTGAGACCATTGGGGGTTTATTTTTGAGACCTCACTCGAAGCCTTGCTATCACTGTCATTGAGTGAGGTTTGATTTTGAGGCCCCACACTTTCAGATAAATTTAAGACATAAATTCGATTAGGTTTCTGAAATCCTTGAGTTTCTTCTTCCAGTAATCCGTAATCTGTTAATTCTTTTTTGAGAGCCACAGCTTTATTTTTGCCACACTCAAAAATATCCTGAATTTCTTGTAAGGTAAAATAGATATAGACATGATTATTTTTATCTACCCACTTATTTTTCAAAGATAATTCAAATCGATCTTTCATGAGTGCGTACAAATATTTAGCAAATACGCTCATTTTGTTATACGGACTATCCTCCTTTTCAAAATTCTTTGGTACTTTGAAAAAAGTTTCAGATGTCTGGACTTGTTCTAAAGTAATACGTTTGTTTAACATAAGAAATACCCTTTCTATTCTTAGACACCTGCCAAGGCATCTGTATTTATTTGTTAAAGCAGCTTAGAGGAATCGAACCTCTACTAAGTTGGGAGCATTCTGTCCGAGACAATATACTTAGATGAGCCAAATAGCTGCACGTCATACCACAAAGAATGTAAGTTCTCGTGGTATAATGATTGTGATAATAGATCATTACTCTTTGATAAATGCTCTTGAAGGAAGAATGAATTTCAAATCTATCCGAAGGGAGAATTTTGAAATGAAGAAACTTTCTATTATCAATGGAATTTTAGAAGTAGTCATTTTGGTATTCCATATCATTGAATTACTTTTATTACTCCATATTTAATAAAATAGACTAGGGAAACACTGCTAAATGCAGGAGGCTCAAGTAAGCCTTGACAGCGATTGTCATTTGATTAAATAAAAGAGGAATCAAGAAGTCCACACTTCTTGGTTTTTGTTTTGCAAGCATGACTACTAAATGCTTGCAACGCAATCAAGGGGAATCGAACCCCATCTAAAATCCAGACATGAGTTAAAAGTTTAGAAAAAATGACTCTGGTTTTAGGTCACCAAACGATTACAAAACAAGAGAGAACCCACAAGGGGTTTGGCAATCTCCTTGTGAATTTCTTATGCTAGCTTGCTTGTGCAAGCAATGCAAGAGGCAGGAATCGAACCTGCTTCAACCTTTTTTCTCTTACATCCTAACCTTAATATTAGGGTTAGGGTTAATATTACCCTTTAATTTTAATGTTCCACTCATGACAGGTGTTACATTTCCATGCAATGTAATTCAGATGATGTACTTCTGAACGCATTTTGCATTTCTGACACTTTGGAGTGTGATATACTTTTATTCCCATGGTCTCATCTCTTTCTGCCATGAGAAACCTGTATCAATGATTAAATCAGACTCTGAATCAGAAAAAACTATGTCAATCTCCTCAAATAATTCTTTCAAGTTAAAGCCTTCTTTTGGAATATCGGTAGAAAAATAGAAGCAATACTCTTTTCTGAAATCATCTGCAAGTGGGCCTGTATCAAGTGACATAAACGTAATATAAATATTGTATCTGGCGTAGCCATTTAATGATTCATAGTCAAAGAAATTTTCAATAATTTTCTTAATCCCCTCTTTGCTTGTAGCAACACCCTGAGTTTTTTCATATCTTAATTTATTTATACTTTCAAGATCTATGGGGTTTTCTTCATCATGGATGTATTTATGTTTGACTGCTAACTTGATTTCTACTGAAGCAACAAGTTTCACTTTTTTCAAGACAGTACTTAATTCATCGTACCTATTGCACGCATCATTGAATCGTTCAATTTCTTTATTGAAATCCTTATTTTTTGCACGAGTCATAATTGTTTGAAACTCGTCAAGAATTTCAATGACTGATTTTGATTTTCTGAACATTGGGTTCTCCTTCTCTCTCTGTTCTATAGTTATATTATATGGGTTGTTTTGGTCGTCTTTTGACGTTAATAAAATTAGTCGCAAGGTTTTTAGCTTACCCTAAACTCTGAGGTTCATTTATGCTTGTAGCGACCCCAAATGTGTCTTACCTTTACCCGCAGGCAGTCGGTATTCGTCCCAATGTTCTGCATCTAACCTTATTCATCAGTATTATCTGACGGTGCAGCCCCATCAAAAGTCAAGAAACATACTTCACAGTACATACTCTTCTTTTCCCCTTTTAATAGACACGCTAATCAGGGGGGCGGTAAAAAGACCTTGAACTCTCAATGAGAGTAGCCTTTCCCGATGATTCAATTGTCAATGAACAAATTTGCTTTACTGCATATAAAGCAATGGGGAATAATGGATTCGAACCATTATCGTACGCTTAGAAGGCGTATGCTCTATCCCTTGAGCTAATTCCTCTTAAAGAATGATTTTAATCATTCGCTTTTTCCGTCTCAGAAGCTAATTTCTCTTGAGATTCATCTTGTAATACTGTGCTTGTCGCATGATATTTACGCATCATTGAAAGCATATCTCCACATTCTTTATTCCATCTTACATAATAGAAGTAAGGAAAGAGAGTGTATTTTGCAATCACAAAACATAAATATAATCCAATAACTAAAATGAAAACTGTGCCAAAATTAATTGACTTTTCAACGGTCCTCCCTAAATAGAGAATGTAAGGCATGAAAAAGATTGTAATAATTCGTACTGAAATTTTTACAGATTGTTCATCTATATCCTTATTTCTGTTATGAATATAATGAAACGTGTAACTAGACAGAAATAGTAATGCAGAAAAATCTAAAATTAAATTCAAAATTAAATCAGGCATGAGCCACCTCCTCTATTAAGTTGAATTCGAAACAATTCAAAGCCAATTTTAGAAACTCAACTTGAACCATCCAACACGTTGTTAAATAACTTGGACTATCTGGGTTTTCAAAGTTATAACTTAAGCTATATAAATGATAATGAAAAACCAAGACATGATCACGATAGCTATAACTTGCTTCTCTATTTAGCTGCTCTTCATTAAATGTAAATATTTCATCTGATTGATGGTTGATGGCAGCAATCTCCAATAAGATTTGCCAACATTTCATTAAGTCTTCTTTCATTCGTCCATGAGTGACAGGAGGAAATTCCAATCTTTTCTTATCCTGATAAGACAAATAAATGTTTGCGACTCGTTGAAAGAGTCCATCAAAATCTAATATCAATTGATTAAGATTTTCTTTAATTTCTACGTCCATTGCGTAATCCTTTCCCTGTTGTGAGTAGTGTCCCACGTCTTCCTCTTTCTGCGACTAATGTCTTCCCATTATAGATACGAGTCACCTCATCAAACCATCTTCCTTTAAGACTTCGGGCTTCCATCGATCCATTAGAAAATCGAACGACAATCAAACCGTCTCCCTGATAAGTTCCATTCACACCATCTTTGAAATGGAATTTCTTCCCACGCCAATCTCGGTCTTTCCATTTACTAAAATTTCGTCTATTCAGGGCAAAGCCCATAGAATACATATCAAATTGTTTGGATTGTGTCATGTTTTATCTCCTATATATATTTTTTGATAAATTACAGAGACAGGATTCGAACCTGCATCTTCAGCCAGTATGATCACTGATGAGCTGCCATTGCTCTACTCTGTGTTAAGTGCTTATTTTTTTGGACTTTTGTACCACTATTATTTTGAAAGGAGGAATTTGTATCGTTAATGTCATTTACTATTGCTGGCGAGCAATTTTATACAAATTTTTGAAATTTGCAGAAATAAGCAAAACTGCAATGATTCACAGGGGACTTGAACCCCTATTACTTATCACAGAAAATAGAAAGAAGAAAAACTGTAATAAGTTGCTTACTTAGCAGAGTGAATCGTAAACAAGAAACCTTGTTATTGATGATGACCTTGTTTGGTTCTATGTTTGATGAGTTCTTCAGCAAGTAATTCGCCAAGTTCTTGTGATGTTTTTTTGGACTTTTGTGCCAGATGACATAGCATGATTTCTGAAAAATCTAGATCCATGGATTTACAGAGGGTGGAAATAACTTTTGATAAATCATTTATGGCATCTGGTCCATTATAACCATTTATTTCCACCTGCATTCCATCTTCAGTTTGTTCAATAATTATCTTTCCCATAGATGTTTCTTCCTTTCAATAGCTTCAAGCCTAGCGACAAAAAAACCTACTCCATATTCTTCATCAAAAGCATAGCCCTCAGTTTCTGATAAATTTTTAAGAACCTTTTTTATGGCTTCAGCTTTAGATTCAGCCCTAACTGTAATATCCATTCCAGGACTGATTAAGCGATGAGTCTCGTCCACCGTAGCTGTTCCTAATACTTTTACATTAAAATCTTTCATCTCAAACCTCAATTCCTAGAATGACATAATCATCGGGTAAATGATCTGTACCTAAATATTCTTTTATCGTCTTCTGAACTTCTATCATATTGATACGAGCAATATCATCATCTCCTTTCAGAGTTTCAAGGACATCATGTTCAGGTTGAATGACTGCTGTAATGACAGCCTGTATTCTATCTGTCAAACCATTTGGCTCTGCATGATGGATGACCCCTGTGTTTGGAATTGTTTGAATGTAATAACACATCACTTCTTCATCACTTTCTGAAAATGGATCTCGCTTCATTACTCCTTTTGGAACATAATTATGAAGCATGAGCCTGTCCCCTACTTTATAGTCCCTATCATTCTTTCGAATCTCGTAATTCTTTTTCCCTGATTTCACATCAGGAAAATATATTGAATTTAGTTTTATACTGTGTATGGTCATGCTTTTGTCTCCTCAATAATAATCTCAGCTAATTTAGCAATATAATCATCTGAATCATTTGAGTAAGGCTGTAAGTAGGCTTTCATAGTGTTAATCGCTACTTGCTTTGCGTACTCATTCATTTGTTGCTC
>Ga0131853_10025974_pt1 | contig 10543 bp, 8 predicted proteins | sample TergutLab28metaG_FD_92764 | JGI IMG/M metagenome (GOLD analysis project Ga0131853, IMG submission 92764) | Labiotermes labralis P1 segment gut microbial communities from Petit-Saut dam, French Guiana - Lab288 P1 (version 2) (version 2) | ecosystem: Host-associated > Arthropoda: Insects >... | reverse complement strand
TTAACACAGCAAATTTCAGACGCCAAGATCATTGTTTGTGGCTGGAAATGCGAAATTTTGTACGTAGATAGAATAGGACTACGCCGATAAATTTCGTATGAAACGCTGTAACTCAACACAGTATTTCAACGGGCTAAACCCCCGAGGTTAAGATCAAAACATTTCACCCATGGCTCGACAGTTATAGTGGGCCAAGGCTTCCTCATTGTTGAGGTTCCGCTATCACACTCAAACACACCACACTCGGTAGGACCCCTCTGGACGAGTGATCGTTCTGTCGCAGAGACCTCCACCTGACAACACACAACACTCACCAGGGACAGACATCTATGCACCCGGCGATATTCGAACGCGCAATCCCAGTAAGCGAGAGGCCGCAGAACCAAGCAACCACTGGGATCGGCGATTGATAAATTTAACAGACAAAATCAACTTGATAGGCATAAATAACAGATTCTTTTAAATAAATAACATAATAATAAATAATAACATATCCTAATAACAGCAACAGTATCCATCAACACATCTATAATTGCAAGAAATGACAAAAACGTAATCGAAAAGCGTTAAAGGACATAGCTACCTGAGAAGTCCAGGGTACAAAAATTCGGAAGCCCCTACATGGTACGTTACATCTCGTTATTTACCTTCCCACAATAATGGAAATGGCGAACACATGAGCAGTACCATTATTTTTTCTTGCAATTAATTTTGTGAGAAGTTATATTACAGATACGATTAATCTCGCACAGAAAATTAGTCGCCTCTCTGTACAAAAAGCCAGCAGTAAAAGAAACATCTCTTACTAGACACCCACAATCAATAACAATCTCTTTGCTCCCTAGAGGGAAGCATTCCGAAAACGAAAATCTAGTTTGAGCTGGAGAAGAGCACCACAAACCACAGTAAATCAATTACTTCACCCACGTCCAACATTCTACTGACTAAAAGGTGTAGTGACCTAAATCACTGGAGGTGCATCCGAATTCACCATCACGCAGAAAGATATCCGTGACAGGAATTAGAACTATGCCCACGAAATTGAACAATTCAGTTATCCTAGCGCTGGAGTTCTAAGCTAGCTACACTCCTTACTGAAATCGTGGATTCACGCACCAGCAGAACACTGTAGGAAACGAAGAGACTAAGTGGTTCGTTTATAATACATGCACTACAGCTTCCACAAAAATAAATGCAACCTCTAAGGACCTGAAAGTATACGATTCACCTTCCAATATACCTCCTCGTATACCACGTATATCAATGAGTCAGTGTACAAGTCAGCAATACAAATTCTCATTTCAAAACAAAAACTTACTTCCCACTTCAGACCTGCACACCTGCAAACCCGTAACTCCAGTCTATCCTCCTCATCACTTCAGTGGTTTCGGTCTACCTGTTACCAGTCCTCAAAGGACAGATCGAGAATGCAACAAACATCACACGAAATGATACAACTGTACCATTCAAAATGGTGTAGCATGTCCAAGTACAGGCAAAAGGTCAGCATTCAGTCCCATCCAAGTAGGCCACAATTACTAGGCCTCTCTTCGCCTGCTCTATCCAATACTTTTGTAAACACCGTGAATTTGTAGGAATATATATAGGTGGACATATTATGGATCGGCTAGAAGTTGTGGAACAAGCTGCTGTACAGCACTTCTGACGATACAAAGTAAAACCAAGTACGTTGGAATATGCGTCTCCGAAATTCAATCCAAGAACTTCTTACATGCCAATCAAATGCACAGTCCATTCAGCTGGATGTTTGTCCTACGTTCTAATCATCCACTAGCAATGTTATCACATCTAAACATGAAAAAAACTATTTGCTTTCAAACCCTTCCCAGTTCACACACAATGAATACCACCCACAACTTCGTGGTAAAGCGGAGATACAACTCCCCATTCAGGACGTCCCCATTAACTTAACAGGTTTCTCGAGGTATTCTCACTTCGGAATAATCCAGGCACTCCGCTTTCTATTCCATCCTTCCTAATTCTTCTACATCCATGGAACACAGTCCTCCATGACAAGCTAACAGTCGCTCAGCTACTACAGAAACCCACCCGGCAGTTCATTATCGTGTTCGCTACAGCCTACCAACAGCCACTAAACTAACCCAAATGAATCCACTGCATGCTCCTACCCCGTTTCTTAAAGTTCGTGTATAACATTTCGTACCACGCCAGCTTTTCAATGAGAGGAGTTGCTACTTCCGCACAAGCCCCAACTCGTAAACTGGTAGACCACCCGTTCACGGCTTTCCGCAACTGCGTATTCAGTATACAGCAGCTATCCTCCATATCTTGAGAGAGTCTTCTCCAGCCGCAACCTGAAGGCAAGCAAAGTTGTGGTGACACAGCACCCTAATTAATTATTCAACATAATATAACTTTTGCATTCCCCACAGTAACGGCAAATAAACACAATGCTGCCTTGCTGAAACTCTAAACGGAAACTGACAGCTGCAGAAGAAACTAAAGAGTTACAATGAAAAATAAATTGCAATGTAGGAAAGGTTACGCTTTTACTGTAATGAGAAAAATGTTAAGTCCTTGAAGGAGACACGAAATTAAGGTCGGGGTTTTGCATGTACCTGTACGCAATTCGTATGGGCCGTGCCACAGCTAAGGCGGCCAATCGTCAGCCTCTCACCGAAGAGGCCCGGGTTCACATTCACGGTGCAGTCTGTGGACGAAATGGCAGGTACAATCCGTGCAACATAAATCAAGTGCTTAAAACTGATGTAAGTGTACAGCTGGAGTCTTAATATTTCCAATCTTTTTCACTTCTTTATCTCTGTCGATATGTGGCTTTACTCTGCCTTTTATTAAGTACAGTCACTTATTGCGGATATCTATTCAGCAGACATCCACACCGACTAACGGTAATGACTTTTCGCAGCCATTAGATAATTGGATGGGAGACAACAGTTGATACGAGGGTCAAACATGTCAGACCGAGAGGCGTGTTTCTTTGGCATGTTACGCACTCGCACGAATACTCATTTAAACTGTACAATTCTATCATTCAACTAGAGGTTATGCAAGGCTATTTACGCTCGCGATGGCAAGGGCAGAACTACAAAGGAAAGCGCTCATGTCCTTTGTTTTTCCGTGACTTGTTTACTGACGTTCTGATTCAAATGTATCGCTTTCGAATGTAACTGTCGATAAATAATTTTATTTGCAAAAAAAAAATCACGGATATTTTTACTTCTTAAAGGACACCACTTACGCAAAACACAGACTTGCATGTTAGCCGGAAGAAATGTTGTCTTCAAGACCCGGCACGTTTAACAGTGATGTCCAGAACCCCTGAGCTTCAGGGTTGGATCGTATGCGTCTCGGCATGGAATTAGGGATCTAATATAACTTGAGAGGAACATTAACCTAAAATAACATCTAGAAGGGTTAGTCTATTAGTTAGACTATTCTGGCTTCAAACTCAATTCTAAATTGACATTTCTCTTACCTTTCGTTATACAACGATTAGAAAGATGTTACCAGTACTCAACGGAAGGTCGAAAAACTGGTGTATACACACACACTTAACTTACATCATTACATATACACGTACATCGTCCTCTGTTAGAAAACACAAACTGGATGAAGATCGTTAATCAACCGGAGGCAGCATGATATTACGGTGTGGTTGTAGACTTCATTCTGATTCGTCACGGAGATGGATCCACGATACATGACGTATGGCAGCCATGACTTCTAATGTTATCTTGCAGTTCTCTGCACACCTCAAAGCGCAGAGACTTGAAACTATTACGGTATTTCTACGCCTAAATGGGCGGTTACCAACCTCAGGTCTGGGTACACTTCAGACACAGCAATGTTACAACAGAACACATACGAACAGTGTCCAACAAATCGTTGTAGCCATCACAGAGGACCCACCGTCACGACAGCCATACAGTGCGTCTTCAGGCTCGGACAGAGCCAAAGGCCTCCAGTCACAAGGACCGGCAGCAAATATGTTAAGCAATCAGCTGCTGACAACCGACAAGGTATAATTACCGAGCTTCGAGGACGACCAGAGGACTGCCTCTGCCACTGTGCTTGTTACAAAATACAAAACTGGCAGGATTTTGGAAAGACCAAAGCAACGGACATGGAGGATGGAACATCAGAAATATCTGCAGAACAGGTCCATTAAAAATAATAACAAGATAATTAGAAAAATAAAACTGACATTTAACAATAGTACAGGAGATCACGTGAGACAAGGTTGACACTGAGCCATCAGAACATTACACATTTTATTCTGCAAGTGACACTCGTATGAGAAAATTAAATTCGGGGAGTGCTTGCTACAACACAATTTACAATATTTATCTTCCCGTCTCATATATAAAACGTAAGAATTAAAATATACGGCACTACTACTTTACTTGGTGTTTCAAACGGGTTCCAAATTAACATGAACGTATCTTATCCTAAGGGAACCAAACAGATTGAGGGTATTTCAGAACAAACTGCCAAGCAAAATGCCTGGGCCTGAAAGAAAGGGAGAGACAGTAGTAAGAAACCTGCATCAGAAGATATTCGTCATTCACTACTTTTCACGGAGCGCACAGGGTGAAGAAATCAAGGAAAATGTGATGGTTGGAACACGCAGGCAGACAAATCACACAAAAAATGTAGTCGATAACCCCGCAGACACTGGGAAACTGGGAGCCCTAAGTGTAAGTTGTAGAAAAATTGGGGATAATATTAAAATTTATATGTAAGAAACGGAATGCGCGATGCTGAAGGGATTTAACTAGATCAGGATGGGGTTCACACGCCGGCTCCTATCAATAAATAACCTCCGGGATCCATAAAACTGGGAAAAGTAGTGACCAGTTTTCGACAAGGACTCTGCTCCGTATAGTTTGTCAACAAGTGGAAAATATTCGCTCTCTGTATATTCTGGAGTGTTTTTATCGGATCAATAGCAGTCCATTTCACGAATGATAAATAGAGAAGCAGACATTAACTACATGGAGGGGGGAAAGATATTTTCCTAACGTTTTAAACGGTGGTATTGTAAAAAGGCCTTGTATTCTGTGCTGTAACTTCAGAGCTGAAAGATACATGGTGCAGAGTGGTGTTGTGCTCAGGTAATCCGTAATAAGCAAATCCGTTGAGTCACATCGTAGTAAATTAATTTGTGATGCACGGCAAAATATAACCAACAACCAACATTACGACATTACCCACTGTCGGTAGTGACATTCATATACAAAGACATTTCGGAAGCTGACTCCACGTTTTTTACTTGAACATTAAATTACCATATCACAAATGGCGCGGCACCTGAATTACACTCTTCACGTGTGTCATTATCAGTGTGACTTCGTATTCCTCGTAGGCGTAAAAAGTGGAACTTATAAACCAAATAACTCCGAAAATAATACACCAGAAGAATGTAAACCATAACAGGCAGAACATATGTAACACACCTACAGTCACGTGGCTTCTGATTTCGTTTATCGTAGTGTCATAAAAATCAAAATAAAGAAACACTAAATCTGTTTCCGACTTCACGTAGAAAAAAGCGGGACGACACCTGCTAAATCGGGCGGTCAAAAGGAGACGCAACTGCGTACGCGGTAAACAACGTGCTCGGTTTTCAACCCTCTTACCTGAAGACAGAAACAGGAGCACTTTTCGAAGAGCTGTGTTACTCCTTTGTAATTATTACAACACTCGACGATGGACAAGTCAAGAAGCTACGTAATGCTAAATTCCTGTATACACCACCGTCAGGACCACACAGCACCGAATGTATAACATAACTTAACAGAGGGCCAACGCCCAGATTCTGCTCCTTCCCTACCAAAGCATAAAGGAGCAGGTGTAGAGTACATTTTATCGCCCCTGCGCCTGTATAGTGTATTGGTAGCCTGAGGGCGACAAGAAAATAGAAATGCTTGAATAATTACTTTTTCGGTGGCAGCAAGAGAGGCAAGACGGTGTGTTAATGAAATTAGAGTAGACCTACCAATTCCCCTTTCACACAACATCCCGATACTCTCCACCAATCTCTCAAGAAAATTAAATTCACAAGCTATTCCTCTGAGGAATTCTCCGTACAGCACACATAGAGTTCATGACCGACAGCACGGGCTGTTTTCCATACATGAAGGCTTCTATTGAAAAGGATGATACTTAAAGTCGCCAGATAAGTTGTACATGGGCCAGACCATGGCGAAGAATAGGGAAGGCCCCCAAGGATTCTTAGCCTCCGCAAACGATCGAATTGAGCAGTCGCATTCACTCTCGGATAGATTCATTCTTGAGCAACAAGCCCACTGGTAGCGACTCCGCAGGCTACAGAGGTGGTCTGGAACTAGTTACCAAGGGAAAAATCCTAAACCCATTGGGAACCAAATCCCAACCGTCCAGACCACAGCCAGTCAGTCATAATTTAACTATTTCTAAAGCTCTCTTTTCAACTACCCAGCATATAAAAAAGCAGATTTAGTGTAGAAGACAACTTACAAACAGAGAAATTTAGCAACATACAATACGATTAGGTCTACAATTATACGTTCAGTATGACTCCAAAATGTTCATTCCTTCGGTTCTAAAGTAATGCGGATCATAAAATGTATGTCACTGGTGACTCTTTAAGATAAATTTCGTGGAAACCGAATAAAGGGTTAATTAATTATCAAACACAAAGACAACATCACAGGGCTTATAAATTACCAAGCATAACCCACTAATTAACTAATTAATTAGCACAAGACTACGAAATCTCAATCCTTCAAAGCAAATACAAATTTGACAGTTATATACAGGAATGTAAGACCTTCATAAATCACAGAATGTCAGGTTCGAGCAAAATGTTTATATTTTAGGTCATATGAATGGAAACAGAATTGTAGCAACACAAAACTATTCACGGAAGTTAAGTTGTTCATTTGCAATTTTATTACCACTCGCACATTAGGTCTCTAACTGCAAACAAGGATTGAGTTATCACACAGTGAAAGCGGATAAACTTGAATGCAGAAGCCCCTCAACCCAGAATGTATAAACACAGACAAGGGAGATAAAAGCACTGCAATAAGTTTACAGACCCTTCTACATCTCCTTTCTCTTTGGTTTATTTAATTACGTTCCTCAGCTCACACTGGAAGAATAACTGTAAACAGCGATTGTTGATGGAAGATGTATTGGAATGTTCCAGAACTTGGCTTGACTACTGAAAGCCAAGAACAACTTCGCCAGGCCAGACGATATCCGGGCCTACAATCAGCGCCTTGTAGGAGGTACTATTTACAATGGAAAATCGAGACAGAAACAAAAAGACAGCACTAAGATGATCCTAGGGACAGAACATTGCGCCCCACTGGGTAGTCCACCTACTCTGTTTCCGACAGTTCGCAGAACTAAACTTCGGCACTATACCGACGATCTGTTTGTAATATTTCTCTATGTGTTTTCAGGCAAATTCCGAGACAGAACTCGAATTATGCTGCGACCACTTTCCTTCCATGCTCATTCCATCTCCTCACTCATTAAACGTTCCATCGCTCAACGCTGCTCAGCCTGAGCTTCGTTAAATAAACTAAACGCTAATCAAACACATCACAAGGACTGGAAGTGAGTGGAACTGGTTCAGGTTAATGGAATTATCCAATCACAAAATGCTTAGTTCCCTTATCGTAGTGTCAGTTATACGAGTAACAAAACAAAAACTTCTCCGTGGTTAACAAAAATATGTCAATATTTTACACAGTCTCTCAAAACGCCACAACACGACGCGACGCAATTTTTGCGTGCCACAGGAAACAGGGTGAAGTTTCTAATATTACGAGAACTCTGAGACTAATATTATCAGTCGTGGGGGTCAAATGTCTGATCCTAAGAAAGGCATGGATAAAAAAGAGCATCAAGGCGATGTCTTCTAACTTGTGAAGTAAGTAACTCAATAAACTCAAGTGCAAAAAGTATGATTATGGTGAATATGATGTAAAAATCGACTGAAGCATAGAGCTGCAAACTTCCGCTGGATGCGTTCCAGCTTATTGGTATCAGTATTCGTAATGTTATTCCAGACAGGTGAGGCATATTCTTAAATCTATCTACGGTGTCATACAACAATAATAAACAACCAACAGCCGGAAACGACTACATCAAAGTATGCATGAGTCCCGACGTATTGAGTGATTGAGAAAATATGTAGTCTACATGGTGGTGAAAAGGGAGTTTAGAATCCAAAAGCAGGCCTACTCCTAGGTCTCTGACGTACTCAATACGAGTTACATATTTCTCACATAGTTTGTACTTACAGTTAAGTGCGTAAGTTTTCCTTGTAAAGGTAATGACTCTACTTTTGTTAAAACTGAGTGTCATGCGATTATCAGCATATCAAAGGAGAATGGAATCAATAACGGACTGCAGAAGTGTACAATCAGTTTCTGAGCTTACGGTACGAAAAATGCTGATGGCGTCAGCCAAACAAAACTACCTCGAATGCTTAAGAGTTACCAAGGTCACCAATGAGTGCATTAAATAACCCAGGCCCCAAGGACAGTCCCTTGAGAAATACAAGAAAGCACTTCACGAGGTTCGAGTACATACCGTGAATAACGACCAGTTACGCCAACTACACAACCGACGTAACTATCAGACAGCCCGCGGGCACTGAGCTTAAGTAAAAGACATGTATGAGGAACGATGTCAATGGAGCTGCTTACATCAAAATAAATGGCATCAACTGGGTGTTGTAAAAAAAAACTAATGGGGAAATATGGTCCAAATACGATACTAAATTGGAAATAGTATAATTGGATTTCACTAAACCATGTTGACAAGGATTTCGTTTACATTTGAAATAATATACGATGACGACGACGACGACGACGATGATGATGATGATGATTACGATGATGATGACCATAATGTCCATCAAAGAAGCTACAACGCCTTGTGCGCCATCAATCTCCTCCCTCCTTGGATTCATTAAGCTTGTTCGGTACTTCGACTGCACAGATTACATAGTAGAGCGTCGAATAACGTGGTGGGCCTAAGTGCAATTTGACTGGATGGGATGTAAAATACGGCGTCCGTGACCTAACTTCCAAACCACCCTAACATTTTGTTGTACGCGCTAATGAAAGCCATGGGAAAACTTAGTACCCGCTCTGAGATTCGTACCCGAGATCTCCCAACACGAAACAACAGCGTAACCACACAAACTTGACATTCTCTCTCATCAGAAATAACTCTTTCGACCCTACGTGTGAAGTAGTTGATGTGTACCTGTTCGAAGGGAAAGTGTTTTTGTTCAAGAAAACGTTAAAGATATCTTCCCACAATTTCAGTAGCAATGGGTAGTCTATGTACTTTAAAAACAGTTGTTCTGATTAATAGTATCTTGTTTCACACCTTGTTCCCGCTGCTCAGCTGATACCGCTGAACGTGACTGCGTTTTTGTCAGTCACACTATTCTGTGCCCCTGAGGGCTTGCCACATAGGCTCGTGAACACCACGCTAATTACATTTACAAAAACAAATCCCGACGTACAGTGCGATAATTCAAAGAGATCGTGGACCTTCCTCTGTTAGCGCATATAATCATTAATGGATTCTGAACACCCATTAGCGAACTGCAAAATGGCCCTGCCTTTAAACAGTAACGACCTCCTTCGCACTCCCACACACCCATTCCCCTTCACACGATTATTACTCCATGTGGACCATGCCCAGTCCATGGAGGTTGTAATTTTTAGTGTATTCCAGGAGAACATTCCTATTACAGACGAAAGATGGAATAAATATGCTAGTAGATTAGCCATCAGCGATATTATTAAATCAATATATATCTCGCAATTCCCCAACCCAGTATTACAAACGGAACGCTTCAGCAAACACTTTGAAAATTAACTCCTCAACCAATATACTAAATGAGTTCATGTTTACATCAAAATTCATGTACCTTCACAGCGCACACCGCCGGTGCCTGTCATTCCATGAAACTCAGTAACAGATCAACTGAAGTTTGTGTATCCAAATTAAACACGCAAATATGGAAACAGTTGCTATGGACTGCACTTAACAAACGCAGATAATCCAAGACCATTCACTGACCCGCATTAGCCAGACATACAAGTCTCTTTCAAATTTCAAGACACTCTTCAAAAACACTGACTACCGTATATATTTCAGCCGCCAGATGGTACCTCGGTACGAAATGGGCTTATCAAATGCATGCGATATCATGTAACTCTAAGTGATGTGACGCCATAAATGTTACAAAACCACACACAGATTCGTGTGTGCAGTGTCTAATTCTACAAGAATTCCTGCTGCTGTTCCTTGAGATTCCGAGCTAGTCCGACAGCTACACGAGAAACATCAGAGTGCAACGAGCAGTGCTGATAGTGATCTATCTGATTTACTCGTACTTCAGAGACTAAACTAAACTCCGTGGCCTTAGTCCGCACGCGAACTATACCGACAGAGCGGCCGCCGCCGGTCGGCGAAGTTAGTGCCAACTTTTGCGGATAGAGGGGTGTCACGTGGTCAGCGC
>Ga0131853_10025971_pt1 | contig 10544 bp, 9 predicted proteins | sample TergutLab28metaG_FD_92764 | JGI IMG/M metagenome (GOLD analysis project Ga0131853, IMG submission 92764) | Labiotermes labralis P1 segment gut microbial communities from Petit-Saut dam, French Guiana - Lab288 P1 (version 2) (version 2) | ecosystem: Host-associated > Arthropoda: Insects >... | reverse complement strand
GTACCTATATTTGTTGAATAAATATATAAAATATAACTTTAGAGGTTAGCGGTGCGGTATGACCACTATAGTTGACATTAGGCGTCAAAAGGTTAATTTCCTAGACATCAATAAGCGACTGTTTCTGTTACGTTGCTCGCCATCTCGCTGGCTTACAAATTCAATTTTTAAACACTGCTTGGACTAAGGGCATCCAACCGTTTCATGGCAGAGGGCCAAACCCGTTACTGTGGAGCTGGTATGCCGGTGACACGTGGCAAAACAGCAATAAGTGGAATATCTAGCAGCCTGAATTATTGTGTGATGTCTACAGCAGTTCAACACACACAATTTACAAATGTGGTCGCGAGCTGCGGGTTGAAGACGAACCTTCTGCTTTAACCCTTTACATGCTAACGTGGAGAATATGGTGAGCTCCGAATAATGCCAGCAAATGGCAGATGGGATTTAATTCGGCATTTAAAGGGTTAAAAGGCTCTGCCAAGACTCGAGAGCCCAGTCGCCGGCGTCACACCATGGAGACTCGGGTTCGATCCCAGGCCAGTACACAGGATATGTGTGTTGCACAAAGTGGCACTGGGACGTATTTATGACCCCGTACTCCGAGTTTCCCCTATCATTATCATTATCACTCCATCAATGCTCCATAGTCATCTTCGTCTCAATAATGTTCTCATTAGAAGGACGAGTGGGCAAAGTTTGAGAACTCTGAAACAGAGCAAGGCTGCTGAAGATATAAAGGAGCATTGGACAGATTTCGGATCGTTATTCTCCAACTTTAACCTTTAGGCGCCATGCATCTTATGTATAGGACAGACGGGCCGCTCCTCCCCACAGCACGCTTTTTTATATATTTAGTCAAAAAATATATTTAATTTTTTTTTTTAGACTTTTTCTCACCATCTTCGTTTATTCCTCCACAAAATATCGTGTATTTCCTAATGTTAACCTTCTTGGTTCATAAAATATTCACATTTTACATAAATGATGTGCTAAACTGTAAATGTCTAGCTCCAGGGCCAAAGGGTTAACTCTCTTAGTGCAATGGGCATACTTTAATGACGCATTTTTTTCTACTATTCACAGGCATTCTGTCACAGGAACTAACAGAATACATGCAAGAAAAGCACGGAAACTACACCAGTTACATCGCAGCGTCATACGTAAAACACGTGGAAAGTGCTGGGGCAAGAGTCGTCCCAATCAAGTGAGTGCTTTGTGCTAGCTCTACCATATGCTTATTACATGCTTAGAGACAACGCAGCCGTACTGCGAACTTACGCGTTACGAGTCAACCGGAATTGCCGGGAGGAACGTCGGATTCCAGCCTAAGTGCGCGGTCTTGTAAGAAAAAAAACACCCTGTATATCGATTTAATAAATGAAGATTTTGTTGAGAGTTTTTACGGATCTGTTACAAAAATCATTCAAGATTTTCTTTGCTTTACAAGTTTTGCTTTTTCTTTTTCTTTTATGCTATCTTAACACAAATACAGCAAAAGATGGATCATAATTTTCACTGTGTTTTTATTTTGATTCTCATGATTACAAACCCGTGTAGCTTCGTGAAGATGGATGCAGCTTAATATTTCCGAAATGTTGGTGCCCACCGGCAGAGTATTGTATTTGGTGACAGACTCTCAGACTTGCCTAACGTTCAACAGAAATATTTTTGCTAACTTCCTTGTGTCGATACAAGTGCCATATTAAAGAACGGCATCTCGTTCTACTGCCATAGCAGTGAGAATTTCGTACGCATGCGCAAAGGCGAAAGAGTCGGACGCTCCTTCCTCCAAATCAGTCCGCCCATCAGTCACGAGTTCCGTTTACGGTTGCTCTGTATACGAAACACCCTGTATCATGGGTGCAGTACCTGTGCGCTCCCAAAGACAACATCGGATGTTCAGATTATTCCCCCCACTTGTGCAAGAAACCCGCACACATCAATCGAGGGAGAACGAAAAAAGAAATTTGAGGTACAAGATTTGAGGTTCTCACAGGGATGACTATGGGGACTAGCCATTTTTTGTGGTTCTGACGCCGTGTATATTGGTAGAAATTTAGGTCGTTCCAGAAGAATCAAATCCTGAAATGTAGGCATTACGTTTCTCCGAAACGTCGGTACGTTTATGCCACCTTATACGGCGTCACTTTCCATGAGATGGCTCTCTTATTTTGGAGTTTATATGACTAGCGAATATATTTTGACTAAGTTGATGACCGTTGTTGATTTGGTCATACGAACATGGCGGGATTCAAATACAGGGCGTTCCTTTTATCACCGCCTCGAGCACTGCTGTTTTATGTCATTTATCCTGTATTTCTGTTTCTTGCAGAATTAACCAGACCGAGTCTTACTATCAGCACTTGATAGATTACGTAAATGGGTAAGCTGAATTTTAAGTTAGCACACCTGTTGTGCTGTTAGTTAAGTTAGCACACCTGTTGTGGTGTTATTTAAATTAGCACACCTGTTGTGCTATTATTTAAGTTAGCACACCTGTTGTGCTGTTAGTTAAGTTAGCACACCTGTTGTGCTGTTAGTTAAGTTAGCACACCTGTTGTGTTGTTAGTTAAGTTAGCGCACCTGTTGTGCTGTTATTTAAGTTAGCACACCTGTTGTGCTATTATTTAAGTTGGCACACCTGTTGTGCTATTATTTAAGTTAGCACACCTGTTGTGCTGTTATTTCCAAAATTGTCGCTTGGTTACAAAAACAAATGGTGGTGAGGGTTTAAGAAGCATAAGAACTCAAATTATGATCTTCTGAACCTAGCTCAAATCATACTGAAGACTGGAGCACCAAGTGTTTCGGAAAACTCAGGACACAATCATTATACAGGGTCCTTATTTTAACTGAAATATATTTCTGTCATCGCCGCTATTTGGTCGCTCGTGTGGTCTGTAGGCTGGATGGGCTACGTTCACACTGCAAGCGATCTGACAGGTAGTAACGAAAGATAGTTGTCAGATACGATTATAACCCTATACTACAGGGTGTAAAAAGTTATGAATATCATCATTTGAGGGATATCTTGACGTATGAAAATGACAGGGCGTGATTATGAGAAGAGGCTGCATCTCGTACAACTTCAGTTTTCACTGAAGACCAAATCAAAAACTTTAAGCAAATCCTACGCTTTCAAAAACCGTTCAAGGTCTTGTAATTTAGGTCAGCAGTTCAGAGGTCACACTGCGTACTAAAATGTCACTTATTATTTAGACTTAAGAGCTGGCTAAAGAAATTTTAATTCGTATGTGCTTTGAACGTATAGTTCAGAGGGTTATACAGGGTGATGCAGAAGTACCTGACCCTAGAAGCAGCACATTAAAAAACATCAAGTGCCAAGTGATTTATGCGCCACACTCTATGTGGATGTGTTCGTGTCATTGTGACGTCATACATCGATGTCGCGCTGCAGGCGCCATCTTATTCTGCAAACCAGCAAGTGGGCTTGTGAGAAAATGCAGTTAAAAACACAAAAATATTCTTTGTTACTGCCCAAAACAAAAACGCACTTTGCTTATCCCCCCCCCAGTGAGCTTATAGAAAACACTCCAAACGTATTATGAAATTCAACCCCTTTCTCTTACCAATATGTACGGTAACCAAGGGTCTTAAAGCGATGTGCACGTATTGCGGTAAAGGTTTTTCCGATCACACTAATTTACATTAATTAAATAACGCGAGCGTTATTCCATCGATAACATTAATGCTTAGTGCATGATGCGCAATACTATAGCCTATCCTACCCAACAGTCATCCTCACCTTCTCGTGGTACACCCTGTTCTCACAAACGAGGAAATGACGACCGAGTCACAGCGGTATAACTGTTTAATCAGGAATGGAGGAAATGCCATCCCTAAACATGTCGGTCCAAAGGCTAAAGGTAGCAATCCTACCACTGGACTTACCCTGCTCTGGGCCCGTAACCCATTCAGGAGAAAATTTAACCTCTGACAAGTCTCTCGAAAAGAAGCCGGACAGATAACACTACTCCCCAACTGGCAGAAGGAATCATGGTAGACCTTTGAAGAGACTTCTGGGTACGTGAGACCGGAACGGGTCAACAAGTGGGCCAACTCCATGACCGATATGCGATGATGATGATGATGATGATGATAGTGGTGATATTATTGTCAGATTTTAATAAAGCTTCAATTTCCTTGATAGAATTTTCGAAAAATCCTAAAAAATTATCAAATTTAAGGAAAATCCGCCCACTAGGAGTCTGAGTTTTTCTATTCGGATGCACGGACGGACAGACATGGTCGATTTTTTGCGATTTTGCGAACGCGACCGAAGACAACGTTACTAGGGGATACCAAATGCACAGTCAAGTAAGTTTCGTTGCAAAACTTTGTTTTATTACTGTGTTGCGTAGGATCTGTTGTGTCAATCAGTGCAGTGTAAGGCTCCGTCTTCACAAGCGGCTTCTAGCAACGCTGCCACCTCCCGCAGCTGTCCATCCATCCACATGCCGCTTGGAGCAGCGCTTCATAAGCCGCAAGCAAGCACAAACGGCACTCTAATATTCCTAGTGCTTCTCAGCTAGAAGCGGGAGCAAATCCGGCCCAAGGTACTGGCAGCATTTGTAACGCCCTGACCTTGAAAGCAGGGCTGCTATTTCGGTAGCTCACGTTCTTCCTATTGAGAACAATGATACAAGATGCACACGTGACGTTCAATCCAGGATTGCCACGCACAAACAGCATTCGACAAGAATAAGATGCTACTCACCAGTAAATCGGTCTTCATATAAGGAAGAACATAGGGAAGGCTACAATTGGAATAAACATCCAGTACAAGAACAAAATCAATGGCAATGTGGGGAAACCACATACAGAGGGTAGAATTTGTGATAAACGATAATATTATTGAACAGGTTACAGATTTTATGTACTTGGAGTACCGTATATCAGGATACAAAAGTGATTTGGAAGACAAATTGCAAACATACAACAAAATAAACGGAGCTATACGGAGACATTTTGGAAAACAGATGAACAAAGAAACAAAATTAAGAATTCACAACATTACAGCTAAAGCAGCATTGAAATTTGGAAGTAAAGCTCGGATACTGAAGAAAAGAGAGGAACAACGCTTAGAAGCAGCACAGATGAAATTTTTGAGACACTTGGAATAACAAAACTAGACAAAGAAAAGAATTAGGGAGAAAACGGGAGCACAGAACACAGTAAAGGAAATAAAAACAGTACCAGAAAAAGTGGCTACAACATGTACAGAGGATGGACACATATATAATACCAAAACAAGCACTACAATATAAACTGAAAGGACAAAGGAACATAGGACGACCGAGGAAGAGATGGAGGGACCAACTTCATCTTGAGGATCAAGGAACAGGAAACACGCCTAACCCTTCAGGAACATGATGATGATGATGATGATATTTGGAACATAGCTTCGTATGGTACTGAAACTTGGACACTTCGGAAAGTAAATTAGAAATACGTGGAGATTTTTTAATGTGGCGCTGGAAAAAAAATGGAGATCAGTTGGACCGATCGTGTGAGAAATGAAGACGTGTTACATAGCGTAAAGGAGGAGAGGAATGTCCTGAAAACTGTAAAAAGGAGGAAGGCTAACTGAATTGATCACATCTTGAGTAGGAACTGCCTTCCAAAACACGTTATTGGAGGAAGGATAGAAGGAAAGGTATAGGTGACGGGAAGACGAGGAAGAAGACGTAAGCTGCTACTGTTTGAACATAAGGAAACAAGAGGATACTGGAAATTGAAAGGGAAAGCACTAGCTCGCACTGTGTGGAGAACTGGCTTTGGAAAAGGCCGTGGACCTGTCGTAAGGCAGACTACGCCATGATGATGATGATGATGATACGTTATGCTGATGCTAGTGGAAATACGTCAATTGAAGCTGCATGTAGCATGGCTCACGTCAGCGCTGCTGAAGCCGCTTACGGAAAATCAGCCCAAGGGTACGTACAGTTTACACTGCTCGAACTATATATAACTGACACATGGAATGGTTTACATAGCATCCAGACGCTCGGTGACCGAATAATGGCGGAAAGAGATAAACGATTGTTGTCAGATAAAATAAGGGACCGGTCACGAGGCTGTCAGCCGACATAAACAGACCTCCGTGTAATATCCGTTTTAGCAGCAACTGATCGAGAATTTATCTGTACCTTGCGACAGTTCCCCACCGTCTCTGCAATACCATCACTGGTCCCTACTCTAATACTGGAGCTCCGATCGCTCAGTCGGTACAGCGAGCAGTCTATACCACTGTTTCCTAATCTTGTTTGCTCGCGGACTGCTTTTGGCTTCAAAAAATAACCAATGATCCTCACATTCTTCCTCACGTACGTGCAGAGTGTCCTGACGATAGATACACAAAATTAAAAATGTATGTATCAGAACTGATTTCATATAGCCACTAAAACATACCGGTAGCTTATGTAACAATGCATTGCGTGATTTGACCTTCGTTAAACTGACTGTCGCTCGCTAATGGGTACATGGGATTTCTTAATTAGATATTCTAACGGTCATACGAAATAAACACATCGCCAATTAATCAGGAGACGGCCATCTCTTTCCATAGGGGCCCCATCTGGGGAACCTGGAGGAGGACTCATCTACCGGGGACTTTGAAAGCTGGATGAAGGGGGGCTCTGTTGATGAAGGGTCTCTCTCTCTCTCTCTCTCTCTCTCCGTGGAGGGGGCCTCGGGGAGAGCTCCCTCAGTGGGGACGCTGGAAGATATATTAAGAAAGTCTCCGGTTACGGGCATCTTTCTCAATGGGGGCCCCTTTCCATCTGAGGAGAACCTAGTATGTGGTGGAGAGGCTTGCATATCGGAGACTTTAATAGATGAATGAAGGTGGTCTCTAGTGGTGGGGCATCTCTCTGCGAGGGATTCCATGAAGGGGACCTTGAAGGAGGGCTTCTTTACTGGGGAACCCGAAAGATAAGGTTTTTGAGAGGTATGCAAAATGCCCTGTAAACAGGCCTCTCTCTTCATAGGGACCCTGTTGAGGAACCTGCAGGGGGTTCGTTGGCCGGGCTTTTTGAGAGAAAAGTATACCTGGGTGTCTTTCTAGGACCCGGAGGCCATTAAGATTTTAAGTCTGGGGGCCATCTGGAACTGCAGTAAAGGAGCAGGGCTCTCCTGAGTTGATATTAGATTATGGGACACAAAGGGCCCGACTGTAAGGCCGAGGTACATCGGGATCGTAAGGGCTTGAACCCAAAGTTAATCAACCAATCGATCATCGCCAATTAAAGGAGTTCCTCAATAATTTTTTATAAAACATTATTCCGTTAATTTACAAAAAGAAGAGAACTCCACAGCAGCAACTACAGAAATGTATCCGCGGATACCCTGGGATCTGGCCGCAGATCCCGAGCGACTCGCGGAGCACAATTTGAGAACCTCTGGTTCAGTCTATTTAGTGACTGTCTAAGGTGTGGATGGCCGAGGAATCGGGGTTTGATTTCCGACAGGGGCAAGAGATTCATCTGTTTTACAAAGAGGTCCAGATCGCCTTTGGGGCCCAGTAGATACCGGGGCTCTCTAACCTGGAGTAAAGCCGTTGGAGCGCGATGCTGACAACTCAACTTCAACTAATGTCGAGTTGAAGAATGAGTGGCTCTTCCCTTCAGTTTTTCCGGCTGAAAATGTAATTTATCTGCTCATACGATTTCCACGTCTCACCCTTCCTGATTTCATGACTCTAATATACTTGGTGAAAATGTATAGGAATCCCATTACAGCCCTGGACAGGCCCAGAGGGTTCCAGTAGGTTGAGGCTCTCAGATTTCAAGACAGTCGGCTCATGAAGGTGGTAAGGTTGTCAGCCCTACGCACTGGCTGCCTTTACCCCCCCCTCCCCCCAGGAAATATTTCTAGTACTCATTTCTGTCAGAGGCTGAGTCGACTCCAGGAACACAGTGCGGCCGGAAGGATTATGTCAACGAAAAATTCCGATGACACATTCGGGAATCGAACCCGCGACCTTCCGGCTTGTAGCCCAGTGCCTCAACCAACAGCACCACCGCGTGCCCCCAACATACTTGATGAATATTTCAAATGTGAAGCTCCTCATGGTGCAATTTTCTCCATTCTTCTGTCACTTTCTCCCTCTGTACAAACATTCCCCACAGCAATCCGTTCAAAAAACCCTGTATATGTTACTCAAAATATGTTTGTAGGCATTTCGAACAGTTTTTCGCTTTTGTAACTTGGTCTTGTTTCCTTGGCAACCAAAAGGATCCTGATTCCTGGTGGCGCCGCCAATTTCTCTACCTCTGGTGGCTATGGAGACGCAGCTCGGCAGTTATATAGTCGCGCTGTGCTGAAAAACAGCCAGGGGAGTTATTTTCCTGTCTGGGGAACCTGCCGGGGATTCGAACTGCTGACCTATCTTGCCAATGGCAGTAAGGATATCCTCACCAACTGCAAGGCTGAGAACGTGGCCCTGCCGCTGAAGTTGAAGCCAGGTCAGTGTCTTATACCATCATTTATATTTGTTTCGGTACACTAACCATCAAAACGCAACAGACATCCAAAAGAAAGGCAATGTAAGTATACCGTAACACGGACACGTTCGCGTAGCCACAGATGCCGTGGAAAAGCAATAAGTATTACATATTCTGAGTGTATGTCTGTAGCCTCTGGTATTCAGCATGCAAGGCGCACTGTTATCTGTAGCCTGTTTGCCTCAATTCCACGTGTCTCATAAAAGGCATCATTTTCGGAAAATGACTTACTGAACACGAAATGTGTGTTTTGATTTTCCGTACTTCTATTCCAAAATATTTCTACTTCTAAGAAGAATTGGGCGAGATAGATAAAATATGTACATAGGTCTTCCGGTTACCCGTTATAATTGCCATATATCAAGCAAACTCGGATTATCTCGACACGGTTCATCGAAAAATACTCAAATGGCAAATTTCATGAAAATCCGTCCAATGGGAGCCAAGTCGTTATATGCGGACGGACGGACGGACATGACGAAGGTAATAGACGCTTTTCGCAGTTTTGCGAACGCGCCTGACAACTCAAACAAACTCCATCCTAAGGCCATCACCAAAGAAATCCGGCACAGTTGTAGACGCACATAGAGGAACATTATTTTATCTGACCAATATTGTCTGTCACTTACTGTGGGCTCGCCAATGGTGTAGCTAGACCGCAGCCATTGGTCGACCCACTCACATGCTCCATGGAATAGCTTGGTTAGACGAAGTAATGATCCCCATATAGGTACGTGACATTTCGTGTGTAAAAATGTTATGGTGTATAGCATACTTGTATTGAAATACTGAAATTAATAAACTACATCAGAAACAAACGTCATGTAAAGTTATCACTGGTTGACACGTCAAAATGAGAAGCTATGCGTTTGCACTTACAATAATGTGATAATACAGTAAGTAGCAGACTTACACGGTTAATCTGACGTTCAGGTGACCGTGCATCGTGTTACATTCTTATAATAAAACCAACCGGATGCACTAATTTCTCAAATTTATTTTTGGAATAAAACTCTACATGTTTCGGACAGTTCCTCTGTCCATCATCAGCAGTTTTTCACTGTACACACAGCAATGGTCTACGTCATACAGGTTTGATGACAGCTTGCTGAGCGTCCTGACGCTGCTTCCCTCTTCCCCACAACCTGTATTTATACGTTTTGATTTAATTTTCACAATTAACACAGATCATATACCCGTACAGCATTAATTGGTTATTCTTTATAATGCAGATGGGACGTGTTATCAGTGAGGTGGACCTTAAATTTATGTACACCTTTGTTATACTATGTGACAAATATCATTTGTGACCTTCTGTCCGCACGTTTATCGTATTAACGTTGTCCGCTTAGCCGATCGCCCACACAGGCGGCTGAGAGGCGAGGCAGGAATTGACAAAAGATATTTGTCACATAAAATAATGACCCTGTATTATTTACAATGTGACGACAGGTCATCCTACCCGCCCGTCTGGTACGGTTATTGGTTTATTGATATCTGTTATTTTTTTATTGATGTATTTGACTGTGAGACATAACTCAAAATTGACTGGACTCTGTGCGTAAAGACGCTGCCATTGGCACACTCCGACCACAGCTTCCTATTTCACTTACCCAGCGCGACGATGCGGGATGTCGCACTTCCACAACCCAACCACATTCTGCCTGATAATACACTTACGTCTTCTTCCGCCGGTAACCTCAGTACCGCGGCACCGGCCGTCAACATCCTGCCATGACAACTTTGCTACAGGACACACCTAGTGGCATGTCCTGCGCACTACTCACGCTAAAAAACTCCGTGGCCTTAGTCCGCACGCGAACTATACCGACAGAGCGGCCGCCGCCGGTCGGCGAAGTTAGTGCCAACTTTTGCAGATAGAGGGGTGTCACATGGTCAGCGCAACGGGTCCCCACAGCCGTTAATCTCTGTTTTCTAGACCTGGAGCCGCTACTTTTTTTCATTCAAGTAGCTCCTCAATTGACCTCACGAGGCTCACGAGGCTGAGTGGACCCC
>Ga0131853_10025967_pt1 | contig 10544 bp, 8 predicted proteins | sample TergutLab28metaG_FD_92764 | JGI IMG/M metagenome (GOLD analysis project Ga0131853, IMG submission 92764) | Labiotermes labralis P1 segment gut microbial communities from Petit-Saut dam, French Guiana - Lab288 P1 (version 2) (version 2) | ecosystem: Host-associated > Arthropoda: Insects >... | reverse complement strand
TATAAGGGAAGAAATCACACGGCTTAGTACCAACTATAAAGCCAAAATAGAGGTGCACCCAAATAAACTCACGACCTCCCTTCTCGCGAAGCAAGGCCCAGGCAGACTACGCCGTTACTCACCTTTTGATCTGCCTCACAGATTCATAACCTAAAAGTTCCTGTTAACTGAGGGTATTCACTGGAATACCCCTCAACACGACTCTGTACCTGACTGTTGTACTAATTTCTCCACACATGTACTGAAGGTCTACTGCAGACCGACAGTATAAATAAAGGGGTTAAAAAAGAAAACATCATCAGACAAATCAAGAAATAACAGCCGTGTGGTAACGCCTAAACCTTAACCGTCACAAGACGTGGCCGACGGAAACAAAGACCCTACAAACGCAGACACACACACACATACCGTACTAACAGACTCTAGAAATGCAGTAACTACGAAACACAGACCCTAAAAACACAGAACATACCAACACTGACCTACAAACGCAGACCCAAACACCAGACAAAGGATCAACCGCACGAACTCGGCCCTCTTAAGGGCCACTTTTCTTATCTCATGTTTGTACCATCTACAACGTTGGAACTTATTTCCATGTTCCTCTTGTTGCCCGCACACCTTCATGGTGTGCAGAGCGTCACCTTCATCTTCACGTTTCCCTAGCTACTTTCCACTCACGCAGCAAAAGGTAAAGCAGTCCCGTTACAGGTCTGGAGTGGCCCAGAGGGTTCCAGGAAGTTAAGGTTCCCAGATTTCATGACAACGGCACAGGATGGTGGTAAGGCTGTCAGCCTTACGCACCGGCCGCCTTTACCCCCAGGAAATATTCCTGGTATTCATTTCTGTTAGAGGCTGAGTCGAACCCAGGGCCATAGTGCGATCGGAAGGATTTTATGTCAATGAAAAAATCCACTGACACCAGCTGGGATCGAACCAGCGATCTTCCGATTTGTAGCGCTGCACCTTAACCACTGTGCCACCGCGGTCCCCCACTCATACAGCTACTAAGACATATTTTAAAAATTTTATCTATTTATACATTCATATATTTTATTATGTTTTATATTTTAAAAGCTTCTTACTGACAAACGCTTTATTATCCAACTAATGCACAATATATAATATGTAGATACAATTAAAATTATAAAATATTTAAAAGTGCTCCAACATGTTGCGGATCACAGAGGATCCATCATCAGGGAGCCTTGTACAGTACTTGGCTAAAAATTACAAGAATAATTCTATCGTGTCCGTTGACATGGACCAGGTCGGTGTTATGGCAGCATATTGTGACCCGTGGTGCGTGTGTGTGTGGTTCACTGTATATGAAGGCACTGCCTTACTGGTCACAATATGCTGCCATAACACCGACTCTGTCCATGTCAACGGACACGATAGAACCATTCTTATAATTTTTATCCAAGTACTGTACAAGGCTTCCTGATGATGGATCCTCTGTAATCCGCAACATGTTGGAGCACTTTTAAATATTTTATAATTTTAATTGTATCTACATATCACATATTGTGTATTAGTTGGATAATAAAGTGTTTAATTGTCATTGTTGCACGGTGCAAACATGAAGATTCTTACTAATAATTTATAGACTTAGGTAAACGAGATCTCATCTTTTACGGCACTGCAATATATATACACCCTCCTAATTTCAGCCTGAAAATGGCTGCAAAAGTCGAAACATGTAGCTGAAAGCTGTAAATTCACTAAATATTATAAAAAATTTGTGTTCGACTATATTTTATTATATTACTTAATCAACAAAAGTTACTTTAAAGATATCACAGTCGTCAGTAAGTTTGATGTTTGAGGCTCTCTCTTTTCGATGAACTACTGCCGATAAGCAACAATTTAATAAGCCCATGTCGTCATTAAAAACGCTGGACCATTATGAGCTCCTGCGCATGTCTGCTGATAACTTTCAAGGACACTTTGTGGCCGTGCCGTCGCTTCGGAAGCCCGGCTTCGATCCCAGGCCAATCCAGTACGAGAAGGCAGAGTGGCCTTGGGATAGGTTTCCCTCACCAATATCATTCCACAAACGTTCCACACTCATACACAATTCTTCTACCACAGATGCTCGATAACTTTCGCAAATGGCGGCGACTTCAAGCAGAAACACTTCTCTCAAAGAGTTTGTTTAAAACTACGTTCTTCGGAAAGTTCCGGCTCTACTCGGATTTCTTCGCACTTTTTACACATTTACACTTAACGCAAATTGGACTGTCGACCTTAAAGACGGCGAAACACGTTCTCAGGAAAACCCGGTAATTCCCGTGTTAACAGGGGCCACAGCAGGGGCAGCGTATGTGGAAATCGAGGCGCATATGCGGTACGTGCCCTACACAGCAGAGGGCTTTTGCAGATATACAAGCTGCAAATTGCCTTATCTTAACACCGCAAGGCGTCCGTGTTACGGTTTGAACATTTGTTTTTTCGAAAGCTAAGCGACCCAAATAAAAATGTTCTCTACAAGTACTCTTTGGCTGTCATCTAAAAAGGGACACCGAGTGGATTAATGTGGCTTTCCTTAGTCCGTCCAGGTAAACTCCAGTACAGCAGAACCACTACTCAAATTACGCCGTGATTCTTTCCATCCGCAGGCTTTCCAACCCATTAACCACCAATCCGCGCACCATTCTATGCTGTAGGGTCTGAACTACAGACAGCATCGTTATGTCAATCATTCATGAGACTGCATATGGCGCACTATATGACCAAGCACACCGAACCGGCCAAGGCATTCTTTGCTTTCGGAATATCATATGGTTTCGAAGAAAACGAATAAATGTGATTTCAGTTACACCCATAAGGAAAGTGCGGTCTTTCCTGCGCCGATTGTATTGAAACTCAAGTGCTAACGAGCATGCTTAGATATCTTGTACTGAATATCGCCCAAATCAGAAATAAGTGTGATAATTTTTTTTTTATTTGGCGCAACAGCCCCCAGTGGGCCATGGCCTCCTCATTGACGAGGTTTCTAGATCACACACAACGACACAACATAGTCGGTAGGACTCCTCTGGACGAGTGATTATCTCGTCGCAGAGACCTCTACCTGACAACACTTAACACTCACAATAGAAAACCATGCCACCGGTGGGATTCGAACCCACAACCTCAGCAGGCGAGCGGCCGCAGACCTACGCCTTAAGAGTGCGCGGAGACCGGGATCGGCAAGTGTGGTAAGTACGAACGAAAATTAATTTACGCCCTTAAGTAAACCGTAAATTTAAGAGCGTCGATCTGCCAAAACCTCGCCACCAGTTAATACATTTCTGTGCACATTTCCTGCACCGAATTCTTTCCAGAAAATAAGGGTAGAACTTCAAGTACGCCCTCTTGTAAAGTATAGCTGTCACTGCTCAAAGGAATGACGTACAGATCTCCTGCGTCGAGGAAGCCACGGGGCGCTGGACAAAAGTACATAATGAGTAATTTCTAGATTCTTACTTCTCATCACATATTATTGTGACAGCAAAGAATTGGCGGAGAGTGAGGCGCGATACGACAGAAGAGGATGCAGTCAAGACTTGTTACGGAAAACTCAAGAGCAAGAGGCCGCCTGGAATACCTAGGCACAGATGACAGTATATTTCAAGACAGGAAATTTCCGCGGAGAATAACACATCTCGCGCTTTCGCTCTTTTCTTTTCTGTCTAGGTTTTACATTCGTTGATACTTTCCAGATAAACGCCGAGTATCTGAATACGCACTGAAGACTTCTTCGCCCTGTTTGCAACAAATTTACGTTAGCAAATTAATCGATATACCATAGGCAGAGAGATTTACAATCGATTTTTCTTAAACGTTGATACTCGACGTTCAAAATCGAACATGTTCGATATTCGATGCTAAACTGTTCCTCCAGTCTCAGCTACTACGTGACAGCGGACAATTTCTCCGTTATGACACCATTTCTTCGGCCTAAACGCATAGCTTACAAAGAACACGGTATATGTCAATTATACAGACCCACTACAGAGACGTATTAACCTAAATGTACATAAACTGCCGTTTTTTGTCCGAGTCTTACCAAGAATTCTAGAATCCTGTGAATTCTAGAAAAAAAAATCCCAAATACTAAATTTCGCGCAAATCCGCACGACGGTGTGTGACTCTGATACATGCGGCCGTACAAATAAATTATGAAGCTCGTAGTGGCTTTTCACAATTCTTTTTCGAATGTGTCTAAAAACGTATCTTAAAGAAACAATATGGGAGGCCGTGGACGGGGTTCACATGGCTCAGGTCACGTACAAGTAAGGAGCTGCTGTGAATACGGTAATGAACCTTCGGCTTCCACACAACTACCAGAATTCCTCGAGCAGCTGAAGACAATGAAGCTGCTCAAAAAGCAACCTGCCACATGGAGTTGATCAATCAGCATTTAGGAGTTACTGAGGCAGGCGATACACAGCTGAGAAGAGTCCAGTGAAGTTCCAAAACCCTAAACAAACTTCCATGACAATAGGGTCGCTAAACGCGGTACTGTAAATGCTACGTCTTGCTGCATTTTCCATTTTGCATGCGTGACACTGGCTCCAATCGACACTGACCTTCATTCCGCGACAGTTAAAAATGACTTTGACGAATATATGAAGTTTATCTTTCGCAAAATGGCACATAATTACCGAGCACATTACTAAAACAATGTTTCATATTGACAGCCTTAAAAACAAAGCCTACACAGTCTCCAGACAAGCGTTATGACTGACCAAATGATAAACTTTGTCCCTGCTTTTATCACCCTTTACGAGCTATATCGCCCTCACATTTGCGTCTCTATTTAACTTCCCTTCTTCCTCTCTCTCTCTCTCTCTTCCTGCATGTATCGTTCTATAAGTAGGCTTAGATGATGAGTGTGTGTGTGTCTAAATTTCAAACTTCGAACCAGCTAAATTTCACAAAATTCAATGTTAATAAAAATCCAACCAGATGCAAAAGTATGCAGATATTTATTTACTGAAAAGTCACTCTACATGTTTCGGGTGTCACAGCACCCATCATCAGGAGTACTAAAAACTGTAACCGCAACCTCCGGTACACGTCATAATACTGGTAGAGCTACTTCCCTCCAACGTGGCCGAAACTGGAGCAACAGAAGAATGTACGGGCTGAAACTGGAGCAATAGAAGAATGTACCGGACGACACTTGAGCAACAAAAGAATGTACCGGCCGAAACTGGAGCGACAGAAGAACGTACCGGCCGACACTGGAGCAACAAAAGAATGTTCCGCGAAGCTGGAGCAACAGAAGAATTTATGGGCCGAAACTTGAGCAACAGTAGAATGTACTGGACGACGCTGGAGCAACAGAAGAATGTACCGGCCGACACTGGAGCAACAAAAGAATGTACCGGCCGACACTGGAGCAACAGAAGAATGTACCGGCCGACACTGGAGCAACAGAAGAATGCACCGGCCGACACTGGAGCCATGAATAGTGCACAGAGGTAACTGGAGGAACCACCTTCCGTATGTAAATGAAAAAACTCCATTAAAATTAGAATCGTATTAAATGCATTTCATAAAAGTAACCGCTAAGTACAGAATTTTTAATTACGACGATTATTTATCACTTACTTCATCCTCAAAACTATATTCACTCTGTAACACCATATAAGATAATCCTCACATTCAATAAGTCGCCGATTACATAAACCGCTAGAGGTCAAACCTTGCAACTGGTGGCACCCAGCTGGCGTCAAATGTTTTACACAAATTAGTACATTCCTGCATAATGATGACACGTCGGTAAGAGTCTGTGTTGAGTCGTAAAAAATCCTTCCGCTATCAGGGGACCTGTAAAGCTACAAGGCAAATATTTTCACTTAAACGATGTTCCCTCCCTGCTAACAGACCAATGTCATGCCTCATTCAAATTCTGTTAATTTCAAAAGCCCTCTTTCAAAACATTTCGCGCGTCTACGCCATTGCCACTCAACATAACTCAGCAGTAAAATATGCCACAAAATGAGCATACATTGCTGCACAAAGCGTGCAAATGCAGTCACACTGAACACAGCAGACTGCGTCACAAATATTTCGCAGGCTGTCACTGCGTCAGGTAGGCCAGTGGGGGAGGCTCACAGCTTCAGACACACACAACATAACGACGATAAGAACGGTGTGGTGGTGATAATGACGATAACATTGGTGTGGTGATGATAATAACGATAACAATGGTGGTGGTAATGGTGATAATAACAATGATGGTGGTGATGATAACGACGATAACAACGATGTGGTGGTGATAATGAGGATAACATTGGTGTGGTGATGATAATGACGATAACAATGGTGGTGGTGACTGATGGTGGTGATAATGACGATAACATTGGTGTGGTGATGATAATGACGATAACAATGGTGGTGGTGACTGATGGTGGTGATAATGACGATAACATTGGTGTGGTGATGATAATGACGATAACAATGGTGGTGGTGACTGGTGGTGGTGATAATGACGAAAACAATGGTGATTGTGGTGATGGCAACAATTATGGTAGTGATTATAATGTCGATAACAGTGGTGGCGGTGGTGATAATAACAATTATGGTGGTGGTGATGACGATAACAACGGTGTGGTGGTGATAATGACGATAACAAAGGTGTGATGATAATGACGATTATAATGGCATGGTGATGATAATGACGATAACAATGGTGGTGATAATGACGATAAAAATTGTGGTGGTGATAATGACCATAAAAATGGTGGTGGTTATTGTGATAATAACGATGATGGCGATGATAATGACGATAACAACGGTGTGGTGGTGATAATGACGATAATAATGCTGGTGGTGAATGGTGGTGCTGACAATGACGATAAAACTGGTGGTGGTGGCAGCGACGGCGGCGATGCTGACAGCAATCAGCATAAGGCCCACTACAAACAGCAGGTCACAGTAATTAGTTTCACTGTAGTTGGTAATTCAGCAGTTACCACACCGCAGCCAACTTTCTGCTGCCATCCACACAGGCCTACGCAACAGCTCCGCGATCTGCTTATACTTCCTGCCAGTCGCAGCTGCTTGCAACTTGCTCTCCTCTCTCTCCCTCCCTCTCCCTCTCTCTCTCTCTCTCTCTCTCCTCCCTCCCCCACCCCTCCGGAGCACAATATGTGGCCCTATAAAAGACGATCTGTTGCACAAAAGCCTCTTGCATTCTTGAGCTACAAAACTATTTGCACTCCGTATCTTGATGACGGACGCCAGCGTCGTTAAATAAGAACAAAAAGATCTGGGGCGAACTCACAAAGCACAGACAAAACACATGGGATTTGTGGTGGACGAAGTGGCAGCGGGACAGGTTTTTTTTTCTCTAAGGCCTTCCGGTTTTTCCTGTCAGCAGCATTTCTCCCATATGCTACATTCGGACTTCGTCTCCTACCGACGCTACATGATTAGCAACTGACGGCGACATTAAATAAATCACTTCTAATCTCTCCTCTCCCCTTTAGCATAGACTCTGGTCCTATACAACTGGTGCCATCCGTGTTATATTTAGATCATCCACATTAATAGCACAGCATTACAGCGCGTCCCAGCAAGAGAGCTACGCGGTAACGATGACGACTTGTTGGTAGGAGGTACTAAGCTATAGTGTCCGCTGTGACAGACAGCTGACAGGTTTTCCGTGGTTTTCCTCAGCACATCAAACCAAAACCTGGGATAGTAACACGTCCACTTTCTTCAACTTTCTTCCAAATTCATTCCACACAAGCGCCTGATCACTCAACGTTATACAGTCAGACCTACGAACAGTGTCGTTAAACAAAATTACAAATGCAACAATAAACAACGAACTGAAATCTGCATTATGGTAAGCCCAATGTGCCTGTGTGTAAGGTGGGCGTGAGGGTGAATCCTACTCAAGCCAGCACTATGTTTGTGGTTCTCACAGTGGTGTTACAAACGGTTCTAATGCTCTGAGATTTTACGCCGTGTCGATTGCTAAGTGTCCACCGACGTTTCGAAGAATCGTACGGTCTTCATTTTTACGGTCGCTCTTCTTCAGTTGCTTGACCCCGAAGAAGAAAGCAGTAAAGTTTTTCGAAACGTCGGTGCATTCTAAAGTCAACATGCACTAACATTCCAGACGGCCTGAATGTTCATGTGTTGCTGTTGTTGTTGCTGCTGCTGTCAGTAGTAGTAGTAGTAGTAGTGGTAATAGTGGTGGTGGTGGTGGTGGTGGTGGTGGTGGTAGTAGTTGTAGTAGTAATAGTAATAGTGGTGGTGGTGGTAGTAGTAGTAGTAGTAGTAGTGGTGGTGGTTGTGGTTGTAGTAGTAGTAATAGTAGTAGTAGTTGTTATTGTTGTTGTAGTGGTAGTTGTAGTAATAGTAGTAGTAGTAGTAGTATTGATAGTGATGGTGGTAATGGTAGTAGTAGTAGTAGTAGTAGTGGTAATAGTGGTGGTGGTGGTGGTGGTGGTGGTAGTGGTAGTAGTAGTTGTAGTAGTAATAGTAATAGTGGTGGTGGTGGTAGTAGTAGTAGTAGTAGTAGTGGTGGTGGTTGTGGTTGTAGTAGTAGTAATAGTAGTAGTAGTTATTGTTGTTGTAGTGGTAGTTGTAGTAGTAGTATTAGTAGTATTGATAGTGATGGTGGTAATGGTAGTAGTAGTAGTAGTAGTAGTATTAGTAGTAGTATTAGTAGTAGTGATAGTGGTAGTGATGGTGGTGGTAGTAGTAGTAGTAGTAGTAGTAGTAGTAGTAGTGATAGTGGTAGTGATGGTGGTGGTAGTAGTAGTAGTAGTAGTAGTGATAGTGGTAGTGATGGTGGTGGTAGTAGTAGTAGTAGTAGTGGTGGTGGTGGTGGTGGTAATAGTAGTGGTGGTGGTGGTGGTGGTGGTGGTGGTGCTTGTAGTTGTAGTAGCAGCTGTAGTAGTATCTTGTCAAAACGAGCAACCTTGTGGACGTAGGCTCATGTCTTCAGGACCATGACGCTGCGTCTTCGGACGACTAGATCGCGATTTCTTGAAAGATCGAAGCGCCTTCATCTTCACGAAGACTGGTTGACCATGAAGATGAAACACTACGACGTCCGAAATATACCGAACTACTTGCCTACCGACACAGCATCGCATCCCAGAAGAAACGTACCTTTATTAATTCTGCTGTGAGAGCCTCAAACCTCGCATAAACATTTATTTCAGCACAAACAATTTATATGTTCAACTCCTCGGACATAACTTCAAAGTCTGTGTATTATCGTCGTGCTTGCAACTGCTGACTTAAATCCGTCCGTATTCAAGTCATGAACGTATACAGGCGGAGCAGACGTAACGCTCCACTCATTCTTGATATCGGCCGTGTATCTGGCTTATAAACACAATTCCGTACACGAGAGCAAAGCGTAACAGCCTCCCGTTACGAATAAGGCAGCAGTACGGCGTACAGCGACTGTCAGCAACTGACCAAACACCCAACACATTTACTGTAAGCAGGAAAACCAAACCCACCACATCGCAGTCCTTTGTATTTGGGAGTCGAGTTATTGCTTTCGAGGTTCCAGCAGTGTTCAGTATACAGCACAAAAGCTACGTAATTCTCAGCCAAAGGAATGTCTGGCAGGCACGACATTTGCACCTGCCGGATCTGAGCAGTGAATCAAATCGGCCGGCAAAGTCTGTAAAATGCGTGAAGTCACAAGGCGCGTGTCAGCACAGGGGCGGCATTTCATAAGCCTTATACAATCAGAGTGCGTTCTTTGTATTGCACTGACCGTGGTATCGTTACTAGCCAACACGCGTGGCAATTGTTTTTACAAGAATATCACGCTAAAATTTGTTTTTGAAACGCTGTCTTATATAATAAACTTACAACATAAAACATTTCAGTTCGTTTGTAAATACAGCAATCACAGGGCCGCCACATATGAGGCAGAAGGGGTTCATATATTTCGAATTTCCTTTACTGTCATGAGTTTCAATTTTAGTGCGCATGCCAGTTTTCAATAACTTGAGGTACTGCTTACAGTTCTGTTTACAGCTGGCATGTTAGTCCAACACAAAAACGATGACCACTAAAGTGTCAGCACTTTCTGACCAACCCCCTAATACCAATTTATTTTTTCAACGTATCAGACAATGAAACCTGCAGCACGCATGAAATATATTAGAAACACGTCCACTGTTTTCGCGGTGATAAAAACTTAGAGGGAAGAAAACACCTTGTAAATCAAGCGCAGTTGAGCAGATAATATTAAAATCAACCGTTCACATATCTATATGATAGGGTGAAGATGTGTATTTGAAACATCTGATTGAAGACAGTGCACAATGACGGGCTGACATAAAACGCATCCATTAAATCGGTTGTACTTACTTCAATAAATCTTTCCAGACACGATTTTTAATTACGTAATTATTATACCAACTACTGCACATATATAAAACTTATAAAATTTACACATTAAAACATTAAAAACGCTCCGACATGTTTCGGTCCTAGGACCATCATCAGGGAGCTATATCGTCCTTGCTAAAGTCACACTATAAAAAGTCACATTAATTTCGCTG
>Ga0131853_10025966_pt1 | contig 10544 bp, 5 predicted proteins | sample TergutLab28metaG_FD_92764 | JGI IMG/M metagenome (GOLD analysis project Ga0131853, IMG submission 92764) | Labiotermes labralis P1 segment gut microbial communities from Petit-Saut dam, French Guiana - Lab288 P1 (version 2) (version 2) | ecosystem: Host-associated > Arthropoda: Insects >... | reverse complement strand
GCCACGACGAGGGCGGTGACGTAGAAGCGCTCCGGCTGCCCCAGCAGGATCGTCAGCAGCGGCAGGACCGCGCCCACGGAGAAGGACAGCATCGAGGCGCCGGCGGCGGCCCACGGGTTGGTGACGTCGTCGATGTCGATGCCGAACTCGAACTCGGCATGCGCACGGAGTACGTCGTTCGCGGTGAGCTCCTCCGCGGCCTGGCGGGCGACCTCGGCCGAGAGGCCCTTGCCCTCGAGGATCTCGGTGAGATGCTCGAGCTCCTCCTCCGGCATCCGGGCCAGGTCGTGCCGCTCGGCGGTGATGATGGCGAGCTCGGCGTCGCGCTGGGTGGAGACGGAGACGTACTCCCCCGCGGCCATCGACAGCGCGCCGGCGACCAGCGCGGCGATGCCGGCGATCAGGATGCTGGTGCGGTCGGTCGTCGCGCCGGCGACGCCCATGACGATGCCGGCCACGGACACGATGCCGTCGTTGGCGCCCAGGACGCCGGCCCGCAGCCAGTTGAGCCGGTTGCCGAGGCCCTCGACGTCGCCGTGCTCGTGCTCGAGCTCCGCCACTTCAGCCATGTGGTCCATCCTCCTGCCGGCGTACCCGGGGTGCAACGAAGGCCAGGCTCCCCTGAGCCGGGCCTCGATACGGCGCTGGCGCGCCTACTCGACCAGCGACATGGCCATCAGAGGCCGAGCTCCCTGCCGATCAGCTCCTTCATGATCTCATTGGACCCCGCCCAGATCTTCGTGACGCGGGCGTCGCGCCAGGCGCGGGCGACGCGGTACTCGTTCATGAAGCCGTAGCCGCCGTGGAGCTGGACGCAGTGGTCGAGGACCTCGGACTGGATCTGGGAGGAGTACCACTTGGCCTTGGCGGCCTCGACCGGCGAGAGGTCCCTGACCGCGTGGGCGGCGACGCACTTGTCGATGTAGGCCTCGGCCACCTCGATCTTGGTGAACAGCTCGGCCAGCAGGAACTTGTTGTGCTGGAAGGAGCCGATCGGGGCGCCGAACGCCTTGCGCTCCTTCGCGTAGCCCAGCGTCTCGGTGAGGATCTGCTTGGCGTGCGCGATGTTGGAGACGGCGCAGCCGAGGCGCTCCTGCGGGAGGTTCTCCATCATGTGGATGAAGCCGCTGTCGAGCTCGCCGATGATGTCGGCGTCGGTGACGCGGAGGTTCTCGAAGAAGAGCTCGGCGGTGTCGGACTCGTCCTGGCCGACCTTGTCGAGCTTTCGGCCGCGGCTGAAGCCCGGCAGGGTGGTGTCGATGCCGAAGAGCGTGATGCCGCGGGCCTTCTTCTCCGGCGAGGTGCGCGCCGCGACGACCACCAGGTCGGCGCTGTAGCCGTTGGTGATGAACGTCTTGGAGCCGTTGATGACCCACTCATCACCATCACGCGTCGCGGTCGTCTTGAGCGCGGCGAGGTCGGAGCCGCCGGACGGCTCGGTCATGCCGATCGCACAGAGGATCTCGCCGGACGCGACGCCCGGCAGCCAGCGCTTCCTCTGCTCGTCGGTGGTGAGCGAGACGAGGTACGGCGCCACGATGTCGGCGTGGATGCCCCAGCAGGACGCCAGGGCGGCGTTCACCTTGGAGAGCTCCTCGCTGACGACCGCGTTGAACCGGTAGTCGCCGGCCTCGGCGCCGCCGAACTCCTCGGGGATCTCCAGGCCGAGCAGGCCCTGCTTGCCGGCCTCGAGCCAGAAGTCGCGCGAGATCGCATGGTCCTCGGCGTACTGCTCGACGTGGGGCAGCACCGAGCGGTCGACGAACTCCTTGACCGACGCGCGGAAGGCGTCGTGGTCCTCACCGTAGATCTCACGCTTCATACGGCCAGTGTACGGACCTAAGTTACTGACGCGTAGGGGGTCTCGATCCGGCGCTGGCGCGCCTACTCGACCGACGACCGGGCCGGCTCGACGATGTTGCGCTGCATGATCGCGCCGGCCACGACGAGCAGGACCGAGGTGATCACGGCGGCGAGGAAGACGTCGTGGATGGCCGGCTCGAGGATGCCGGGCGACACCCGGGTCAGGTCGCTGGGGACGTGGCCGCCGAGCCTGCGGGCGAGTACGCCGTTGGCGATCGCGCCGTACACCGCGACGCCGACGGAGCTGCCCACGTTGCGGGCGAACATGTTGGCGCCGGTCGCGACGCCGCGCGACGTCCACTCGACGCTCGACTGCGCCGCGACGATGCCGGGGCTGGCGACGAAGCCGAAGCCGACGCCCATCACGAAGCAGGGCAGGCCGAGGTGCCAGATCGAGCTGTCGGCGTTGACGGTGAGCAGCAGCAGGCCGCCGATCACCGTGATGACCGCGCCCATCGTGACCGTGAACCGGAAGCCGAGGGTGAGGTAGATCCGGCCGGACTGGCTGGCGGCGATCGGCCAGCCGACCGTCATGCCGGCCAGGGCGAGGCCCGCGACGACGGCGCCGTGGCCGAGGACGCCCTGGGCGAAGGTCGGGACGTACGACGAGAGGCCGAGCATCACCGCGCCGACGACCAGCGAGCCGAGGTTGGCGGAGTTGAGCACCCGGCGGCCGAAGACCCACAGCGGCAGCACCGGCTCGGGGGCGCGGCTCTCGACGTACCAGAAGCCGGCGAGGCTGAGGACGGCGACCGCGAACAGGACGATGCTCACCGGGGCGGTCCAGGACCACTGCACGCCGCCCTCGATGAGCGCGAGCAGGAGCAGGACGCCGCCGACGGTCAGCAGGGTCGAGCCGAGGTAGTCGATGCGGTGCTCGCGGTGCTGGACCTTCTCGTGGAAGTGGCGCGCGAGCATCCAGGCGGCGAGCAGGCCGACCGGCAGGTTGACCCAGAAGATCCAGCGCCAGGACGCGTAGTCGGAGAACACGCCGCCCAGCGTCGGCCCGACGACCGAGGAGATCGCCCAGACCGAGGCGATGTAGCCCTGGGCCTTGGCGCGCTCCTTGAGCGTGTAGATGTCGCCCATGATCGTCATGCCCATCGGCTGTACGGCGCCGGCGCCGAGGCCCTGGACGGCGCGGAAGGCGATCAGCGGGACCATGCCCCATGCCAGGCCGCACAGCAGCGATCCGCCCAGGAACAGCGCGATGCCGACCATCATCACCGGCTTGCGGCCCCAGACGTCGGCGAGCTTGCCGTAGACCGGGACGCTGATCGCCTGGGTCAGCAGGTAGACCGAGAAGAGCCACGGGAACTGGCTGAACCCGCCCAGGTCGCCCACGACGCTCGGCACCGCGGTGGCGAGGATGGTCGAGTCGATCGCCACCAGACCCGTCGCCAGCATGACGGCGAGGAGGATCGGGCCGCGGTCGCTGCGCAGCCCCACCGAGGCGCGCGTGATCGTCTGCTCTGTGCTGGCCATGTCGTGAGCAATGCTAAGGAACCGGAGAGGTATTCCGCTATTCGCCGACTCGGCTACCGGACGTGGGCTTCGCCCCGTCCGCACGGGGTACTGCCCTGCGCATGGAGATGTGGCCGGGGGCGGCGTACCCGCTGGGAGCGACGTTCGACGGGAGCGGGACGAACTTCGCACTGTTCAGCGAGGTCGCCGAGCGGGTCGAGCTGTGCCTCTTCGACGCGGACGGCGCAGGAGACGGGCTCACCGAGACGCGGGTCGAGCTGACCGAGGTCGACGCCTACGTGTGGCACTGCTACCTGCCGACGGTCGAGCCGGGGCAGCGCTACGGCTACCGGGTGCACGGGCCGTGGGACCCGGGCAAGGGACTGCGCTGCAACCCGAGCAAGCTGCTGCTCGACCCCTACGCCAAGGCGACCTCCGGCGAGATCGGCTGGGACCCGAGCGTCTTCAGCTACCGCTTCGACACGCCCGAGGAGCGCAACGACGACGACTCCGCACCGCACATGATGTACGCCGTCGTCATCAACCCGTTCTTCGACTGGGAGGGCGACCGGCCGCCGGGCTACGCCTACAGCGACACGGTCGTCTACGAGGCGCACGTCAAGGGGCTGACGCAGCTGCATCCCGACGTACCCGACGAGATGCGCGGCACCTACTCGGGCCTCGCCCACCCGGCGATGGTCGAGCACCTGCAGCGGCTCGGCATCACGGCGATCGAGCTGATGCCGGTGCACCAGTTCGTGCAGGACGACAACCTGCTGCAGAAGGGGCTGCGCAACTACTGGGGCTACAACACGCTGGGCTTCTTCGCGCCGTACGCCGGCTATGCGACCCGCTCCGACGCGGGGCAGCAGGTGCAGGAGTTCAAGCGGATGGTGAAGACCCTGCACGAGGCGGGCATCGAGGTGATCCTCGACGTGGTCTACAACCACACCGCGGAGGGCAACCACCTCGGCCCGACGCTGTCGTTCCGGGGAATCGACAACGCTGCCTACTATCGGCTCGTCGAGGACGACCCGCAGTACTACATGGACTACACCGGCACCGGCAACAGCCTCAACGTCCGGCACCCGCACGCGCTGCAGCTGATCATGGACTCGCTGCGCTACTGGGTCACCGAGATGCACGTGGACGGCTTCCGGTTCGACCTCGCGGCGACGCTGGCGCGGGAGTTCTACGACGTCGACCGGCTGGCGACCTTCTTCGAGCTGGTGCAGCAGGACCCGGTCGTCTCGCAGGTGAAGCTGATCGCCGAGCCGTGGGACGTCGGGCCGGGCGGCTACCAGGTCGGCGGCTTCCCGCCGCAGTGGACGGAGTGGAACGGGAAGTTCCGCGACACCGTGCGCGACTTCTGGCGCGGCGAGCCGTCGCTGGGCGACTTCGCGTCGCGGCTCGCCGGGTCGAGCGACCTCTACGAGCAGTCGGGGCGGCGGCCGTTCGCGTCGATCAACTTCGTGACCGCGCACGACGGCTTCACCCTGCGCGACGTGGTGTCCTACAACGACAAGCACAACGACGCCAACGGCGAGGACAACAAGGACGGCGAGAGCTTCAACCGCTCGTCCAACCACGGCGCGGAGGGGCCGACCGACGACCCGGCGATCCTGGCCGCGCGGGCCACGGCCCAGCGCAACCTGCTCGCGACCCTGCTGCTCTCCCAGGGCGTCCCGATGATCCTGCACGGCGACGAGCTCGGCCACACCCAGGGCGGCAACAACAACGTCTACGCCCAGGACAACGAGGTCAGCTGGGTGCACTGGGACGACGCCGACGTACCGCTGCTGGAGTTCGTCGCGGCGCTGGTGCGGCTGCGGCGGGCGCACCCGACCTTCCGGCGGCGCCGCTTCTTCACCGGTACGTCGGTGCGCACGGAGGTCCCGGGCGGCGACGGCGACCGGCTCAACGACATCGTCTGGCTGGCACTGGACGGCGAGCCGATGGAGGACGCCGACTGGACCGCCGGCGCCGGCGGCTCCCAGGCGATCGGGATGTACCTCAACGGCCAGGGCATCGCCGGCACCGACGCCCGCGGCGAGCGGATCGTCGACGACCACTTCCTGCTCTACTTCAACGCCGACGGCGCCGCCGACGCGACCCTGCCCGGCCAGGAGTACGCCGACTCCTGGGACGTCGTCATCGACACCGGCGCCTCGGTGGAGGACCGCGAGCCGCTGGCCGCCGGCGGCACGCTGCATCTGGAGGCGAGCAGCGTCGTCGTGCTCCGCGAGCACCACGACGTCGAGCAGGCCCCCGACCACTCCGTCGCGGCCTCGGTCGCCGCGCTGACCCGGTAGGCCCCTCGTGCGGATCCCGATCAGCACCTACCGGCTCCAGATCACGGCCGCCTTCGATCTCTTCGCGGCGGCGCGGCTGCTGCCCTACCTGCACGACCTGGGCGTCGACTGGGTCTACCTCTCGCCGCTGCTGGCGGCCGAGGAGGGCAGCGACCACGGCTACGACGTCGTCGCGCACGACCGGATCGACGCGTCGCGGGGCGGTCCCGACGGGCTCGTCGCGCTCTCGGCCGAGGCGCGCCGGCTGGGCATGGGGGTGCTGGTCGACATCGTGCCCAACCACGTGGGCGTCGCGGTGCCGGCGCACGACCCGTGGTGGTGGGACGTGCTCAAGCACGGGCGCGCCTCGGAGCACGCCGCGGCCTTCGACGTGGACTGGAACGCCGGGCACGAGCGGCTCCGGATCCCGGTCGTCGGCGACGACGACCTGCATCCCGACGGCCGGATCTCGCACCTCGTCGTCGACGTCGCCGCCGGCGAGCTGCGCTATCACGACAACGCCTATCCGCTCGCGCCCGGCAGCGCCGACGCCCTGGGGGTCTCGATACGCGGTCGCTCGTCCCTCACGACCGCTACTCGACCAACGGCAGGAAGCACCAGCCACGAGCACGTCATCGACGCGAACGACGTACACGACCGGCAGCACTACGAGCTGGTCAGCTGGCGGGCCGCGGACGACGAGCTGAACTACCGGCGCTTCTTCGCCGTCAACACGCTCGCGGCGGTGCGGGTCGAGGAGCCGGAGGTCTTCGCGGAGACGCACGCCGAGATCGGGCGGTGGTTCGCCGAGGGGCTCGTCGACGGGCTGCGGGTGGACCATCCCGACGGGCTGCGCGACCCGGCGAGGTATCTGGAGGACCTGGCCGCGCTCACCGGCGACTCCTACGTCCTGGTGGAGAAGATCCTGGAGAGCGGCGAGGCGCTGCCGACGTCGTGGCGGACCGCCGGGACGACCGGCTATGACGCGATGGCGCTGGTCGACCGGGTCCTCGTCGACCCGGCGGGCGAGGCGCTGCTCGACGCGCTCGAGGCCGACCTGCGCGGGGCGCCGGTCGACTGGGCGGCGATGGTCCACGACCGGAAGCGCGAGGTGGCCGACGGCATCCTGCGCTCGGAGGTCAAGCGGATCGTGCGCGACCTGCGCCGGCAGCTGCCCGTCGTGCCGGCCTTCCGCGCCGAGGACGCCGTCGCCGAGCTGCTCGCCTGCTTCCCGGTCTACCGCTCCTACCTGCCGGAGGGGCGCGAGCACCTCGAGGAGGCGTTCGCGCGGGCACGCGCGTCGCGGCCCGACCTGGGTGCGACGTACGACGCCCTCGAGCCGTGGCTCTTCGACCCTGACCTGGCGGCGGCGAAGCGGTTCCAGCAGACCAGCGGCATGGTGATGGCCAAGGGCGTGGAGGACTGCTCGTTCTACCGGTGGGCGCGGCTGACGTCGCTGACGGAGGTGGGCGGGGACCCGTCGGAGTTCGCGGTGCCGGTCGCCGACTTCCACGAGGCGATGGCGCGGCGGCAGGCGGAGTGGCCGGCGGCGATGACGTCGCTGTCGACCCACGACACCAAGCGCGGCGAGGACGTACGGGCGCGGATCTCGGTGCTCGCCGAGATGCCCGACGTGTGGGCGGCGCACCTGCGGCGGATCCTGGCGCTGGTGCCCGTGCCCGACCCGGGGTTCGGGTCGCTCGTGCTGCAGGCGGCGCTCGGGGCCTGGCCGATCGAGCGGTCGCGCCTGCACGCGTACGCCGAGAAGGCGATGCGCGAGGCCGGCGACCACACCACCTGGACCGAGGTGAGCGCCGGCTACGAGGCGGCGGTGCACCGGCTCGTCGAGGCGCTCTACGACTCCGAGTCGGTGCGGTCGGTCGTCGCGGAGCTGCTCGCGCACGTCGTCGGCCCGGGCTGGTCGAACTCGCTCTCCGCCAAGCTGGTCGCGCTGACGATGCCCGGCGTCCCGGACGTCTATCAGGGCAGCGAGCTGTGGGAGCAGAGCCTGGTCGACCCCGACAACCGGCGGCCGGTCGACTTCGCGCTGCGCAACGATCTGCTCTCCGCCGTCGTCGACGGCGCCGGGGTGCGACTGCACGGCGGCGAGGACGACCCCGGGCACGCGAAGCTGCTGGTCGTGCAGCGGGCGCTGACGCTGTGCCGCGAGCGGCCTTCGCTCTTCGGGTCCTATGCCCCGGTCGAGGCCTCCGGCACCGCGGCCGAGCACGTGCTCGCCTTCGACCGCGGCGGGGCGGTCACGGTCGCCACCCGGCTGCCGGTCGGGCTGGCCGCCCGTGGTGGCTGGGGCGACACGACGCTGGCGCTGCCGCACGGCAGGTGGCGCGACGTCATCACCGGCCGGGCGCCGGGCTCGGCGCGGGTGGGCGAGCTGCTGGCGGCGTACCCGGTCGCACTGCTGGTGAGGGAGGGCTGATGGGCTCGACGGCACGACGGGGGCCGTACGACGTGTGGGCGCCGATCCCGGCACGCGTCAGATTGTCGGTGGGCGGTGAGATCGTCGAGATGACCAAGGGTCCCGACGACTGGTGGACGCCGTCGGGGCCCGTTCCGGACCCGACCCTGGAGGTGGACTACGGCTACCTGATCGATGAGGAGGACACGCCCCGACCCGACCCGCGGTCGCGGCGTCAGCCGGCGGGCGTCCACCAGCGCTCGCGAACCTACGACCCCCGCTCCCACGCCTGGCGCGACGACGACTGGACCGGGCGGCAGCTGGCCGGGTCGGTGATCTACGAGCTCCACGTCGGGACGTTCACGCCCGAGGGCACGCTCGATGCGGCGGCCGGGCGGCTGGAGCACCTGCGCTCGGTCGGCGTCGACCTCGTCGAGCTGCTGCCGGTCAACGCCTTCAACGGCACCCACAACTGGGGCTACGACGGGGTGCTGTGGAGCGCGGTCCAGGAGGAGTACGGCGGCCCGGCCGCCTACCAACGGTTCGTGGACGCGTGCCACGCCGCCGGCCTGGGCGTGATCCAGGACGTGGTCTACAACCACCTCGGCCCGTCGGGGAACTACCTGCCGATGTTCGGCCCCTACCTCAAGCAGGGCTCGAACACCTGGGGCGACCTGGTCAACCTCGACGGCCCCGGGTCGGCGGAGGTGCGCCGCCTCATCCTCGACAACGTGCGGATGTGGCTGGCGGACTACCACGTCGACGGGCTGCGGCTGGACGCCGTGCACGCGCTCGCGGACTCCTCCCGCACCCACCTGCTCGAGGAGATGTCGCAGGAGGTGGCCGCGCTGTCGGCCCACCTCGGCCGGCCACTGAGCCTGATCGCCGAGTCCGACCTCAACGACGCCCACCTGGTGACGCCGCGAGAGGCGCACGGCTACGGCCTGGACGCGCAGTGGAGCGACGACTTCCATCACGCCCTGCACGTGGCGCTGACCGGGGAGACGGCCGGCTACTACGCCGACTTCGAGCCGCTGTCGGCGCTGGCGAAGGTGTGCGAGCGCGGGTTCTTCCACGACGGCACCTGGTCGTCGTTCCGCGGGCGCGACCACGGGGTGCCGGTGGACACGGCCCGGATGCCGACCTGGCGGCTGGTCGTGTGCAGCCAGAACCACGACCAGATCGGCAACCGCGCGACCGGCGACCGGCTCACGGCCCACCTCGACGACGACCAGCTCGCCTGCGCGGCGCTGCTGACGCTGGCCGGGCCGTTCACGCCGATGCTGTTCCAGGGCGAGGAGTGGGCGGCGTCGACGCCGTTCCAGTTCTTCACCTCCCACCCGGAGCCGGAGCTGGGCCGGGCGACGGCGGAGGGCCGGATCGCGGAGTTCGCCGAGCACGGCTGGGATCCGGCGACCGTGCCGGACCCGCAGGACCCGGCGACGTTCGCCAGGTCGAAGCTCGACTGGTCCGAGGCGACCTCGGCGCGCGGCGAGCAGATGCTGGCGGTCTACCGCCGGCTGGCGCGGCTGCGCCGCGAGCTGCCGCAGCTCACCGACCCGGCGTTCACCGACGTCCGCTGCGCCGTCGAGGGCAGGGTCCTCACGATGCGCCGCACCGCCACCGGCCGCGCGGGCGCGGTCACGGTGGCGGTGAACTTCGGCACGACCCCGGCGAGCGTCGCCACCGACGCCACCGAGGTGCTCTTCGCGACCCCGGCGGGGGTCGGGCTGGACGACGCTGTCCTCACCCTCCCCCCACACGCCGGGGCGCTGCTCAGGGCCTGACCGGTGTCGGGGTCAGGTCCGGCGCGTCGCGGGTCGCGCCGGCGTAGTCGAGCCAGGTGCCGATCGGCGAGACCTTGTTCGGGTCGGGCTTCGACCAGTCGCACACGCCGTCGGGGAAGGCCTGCGCGAGCAGCGCCTTGTCGTCGTCGCTGAAGGCGATCGGGCTGCCGGAGTCGTCGACGTACGACGAGTAGTCGATCGGGGCCAGCGCGCACTTCATCGCCGGCATCGCGGCCGACTCGCCCGCGGCGGTACGGGTGTTCTTCGCGATCGGGTAGAGCGAGGCGCACTGCGAGCCGGAGGTCAGGCTCTTGGGGTGGATCAGCGAGAAGGCGGCGGCGTTGCCGACCGGCACGTAGCAGCCGTCGGAGAGCTTCGCCGGCTTGTCTGCGGCGATCTTGCGCGTCGCCGACAGCGACCGGTGGTCGGCCGCGAGCCGGGTCAGCCAGGCGTCCATCTGGGTCAGCGCGTAGACGTTGGAGGCGTTCATCTCGTCGGTGCCGCGGCCGGGGAGAGGCATGCTGCTCTCCACGATCACCTGGTTGCCGGCCGCGCCGTTGGCCTGCAGCCGCGCCCGCATCGCGAACGACCAGTCGGCCGTGTGGATGTTGGCGTCGCCGTAGGCGAGCGGGTCGAGGTCGAGGCGCTGGTCGATGATCGGCGTGCTGAGCAGACCCTGCGAGGCGCTGTTGTAGAGGTCGTCGGCGTACACCGCCTTCAGCG
>Ga0131853_10025965_pt1 | contig 10544 bp, 13 predicted proteins | sample TergutLab28metaG_FD_92764 | JGI IMG/M metagenome (GOLD analysis project Ga0131853, IMG submission 92764) | Labiotermes labralis P1 segment gut microbial communities from Petit-Saut dam, French Guiana - Lab288 P1 (version 2) (version 2) | ecosystem: Host-associated > Arthropoda: Insects >... | reverse complement strand
GTTTTAGCATATTTCTTAGGTTAAATTAATGTATTTGATATGTTTAGTTCCTAATTCTCGTAAAGTAATGTTACGTTGGGCATACGGTTCTCCACCACCATTAAATATATCACCCCCCCCCATTACTTAAGGTGTTTGTAGATACTACTTAAGGACGTACAGAAATTTAAATTCTTTACTTCCTTTAGTAATACGTTAGTTGTAATGCTTGATCTGACGTCGTTCGATAAAGAAAATCTGATTTTAATTCAAACAATGGTTACAGTAATTCTAGACGTACATAACATCTGCAAAACTTTGGCTTATTTGTTGAGGCTGTGGAATAAAATCTTTAAATTCGCGGTTTTGAGTCACGATGGTTTCGTTGGAATTTCTCATTGACATAATCTTCCTACCGCGCTATTGCCCTGCGATCGATAAAGCCTCTAACAAAACTGATTATCTGTAATATTTTTTTAAGTGTAGGGGAGAGGGGAGAGGAGAGTTGGTCTTTGCGTAGGGCTGACCAAACTACTGTTTTGATAAGCCGAGTGTCTTGAAATCTGGAAATCTTAGGCTCCTAGAACCTATGGATGTTAATAGGCCTGAACACGGATTGATTTCACTTTCCCTATCACTCTTTATTATCCGCTTTAATCAACAGAAATATTTATGCTATAGGCAAAAAATAATTTTGATCATGTGGCACCCATCTGAAAACAGTATTATGGTGCTTGCATATTTAAATAAATTTCAATTTTTGAGGGAAACTTCAGAATCTCCTTTGTAGTGTGTGTGAGTAGTCACGTAGGTAACCCATTAATCTGCTACTGAAAACGCAACTGTTGAACAGCAGGCGTGGCAGAAAAATTGCGACTCAAAGAAAAGGTTGGTGTGCTCGAATTGTATTCGATGTAATTTGCGACCACTCTGCAATATGTGAACTTCGGAGGAAGTTCCATAAAATTTCCTCGTGTCACTACGAACCACATTTCTGAGTTACGTATTATTGAGCAATCTGATTATGTAAAACTTGAAATTGCTTATCGTTGCCAGCAAATGCAAACCGCTGGATTATTCTTTCCGACCCAGCAGTTTTGACAGAACCGTTGGTTTAGAATTTCACATTATGACAAATGCATTATAGTACGGAGAGTCTGTATTGTGAAACTGGAAATTCACCTGGTGTTTTTCTTGAAACCTTTCATGTATTGGACGTGTTGCGAAGGACCTTATTCTTCCAGTGAGGTCAGCGTCGGTTTAAATAAATGAAGTCTAAACCATGACAAATTGTCTCATGCCTGTCGGTTACGTTAAGTGCCACTCAGCGACGGATAGCTTCAGTTAAACTATATCGTTGCGATAATTTCATTTCTTCCATATGCAGAATTATATAAAATCCGATCATTCTTTACTTATTCTCTTATTTGTTCACAGTGTTACATACGTACATTCATCATGGTCACATTTGATACCGGAACAAACTTCCCCGCTGTCAGACGGAACTCCTTGTTAGCTGTAGCAATGATGAACATCAGACATCGCTGAAATGGGATAGCAGTTCCCACCCAGTCGCAACCGAATGCCGCGTCTCTCACATTCTCCGCCTGGAACATTTCAATTTCTATGCCATGTTTCTCTACTTGTGGGAATTTTTCATCTTATCTATATTGTTTTCAAAGTCTGCTGTTCTTTATATAGAACATTCATGAATGCATATCAGGTCAGAAATACATGTATTTAGTCTATGAACAATAACATGTAACATGCTACTTCTAATCGTTTCCTGGCAAAGAATTGCGGCTCAGAAAGATCCATCGTCTGGTCACTGCAAATAATTAAGCATTTACTTTCTTACTTCATGGAACAGAGTCTTTCTCGAGAAAATATCCTTTTTCAGTTAGTCAAATTCCCATTTTATGGGACCCGAAATTTCATTACATAGTTTACAATAGCCCCCCAAATGGTCCTACCCTAAGCCAAATCAATGTAGTCTATGGCCATCAGGGATCATCCTGATTATTCATCTTAATACTATCGTCCCATCTACGTCTGTGTCTTCTATGTAGTTTCTTTCCATTACGTTTCCCCAATAAAACCACGCATGCACCTCTGCTTTCCCATCAGAACGTGCTGTATGCCTCGCCTTCGTATTATTCTTAATTTGACAACCCGATTAGTGATTTGTGATTGAACTCCTCATTATGTTGTGTTCAACACAGCCTTGTTACCTCGTCCTTCTTAGCTCCATATATTCTCCTGAACAACCGTTTCTCATGAACCATAGTTTACATTTATCCCTCTTGAAATCGTCCAAGCCCCACACTCATACAAAACAACAGACAAAATTATAGTTTTTTAATTCTTAATCTTTATATTGTTTTGTAGCAATCTTGACCACAAAAGTTTCCGTACCAAATGACTTGGATCTGTTTTCTTGAATAGAATTTCGATTCCTTAAGATTGTCCCCAAATAATTAAAATCTTCCCCCATTTCAAAGAAATTATTATGCATCTTTACATTATGTCTTCGTCTTCTATTCTGATATTGTGGCATGACCATGTACTTAAGTTTACCAACATTTACTTCTAGTCCTTTGTCTTTAGTGTCAATTAGTAAAGCTTCAGTGCTTATATTATGTACTTTTTCGCCCAGTATATTAACATCGTCAGCATAAACCAGAAACTGATATGTACCACTCAATTTCTAGCCAAACCGAATTAACTAAACGCTCCTAATTTCATACTGTAAAGCAAATTTTAAACAATTGTTATAAACAATCTCAATGTTTAAAATTATTCTTAATAAGAAACACGATGTTAGACGTATGTTTGTCTACTCGGAAACTTCTATAGCTTTCATTCATAAGCAATTTTATTATCCTGAACAATTTCATGGTGATACTAAACTCAATGAGAATATTATACAAGAACTCCTTTCTAACTGAATTATAGGCGTTTTTGAAGTATATGAAAGCCTGATGCTTTGATTAATTTTATAGCCATTTTTTCGCTTTTATTTGGTGAATGCAGGATATATGATCAGTATTTTACTTTTTACATCGAAATACACACTAATGATCCTCAGTAACTTCTTCTGCATGTGGAGTTTAACTTGATAACAAGATGTTCTAAAACATTTTGTAGTGTAGTTCACATATATGTTGAGCTTCTCTAATTACTACAATCTATTTTATCAACATTCTTATAAATAGGTAGAATGATCAACTCCATCCACCACTCAGGCAATTCACAAAAAAAAACAGGATTTATGAACTCTGTATATCTTTAGGATGGATATCCCCCACTTTACGTTGAATGATATATTGTTAATTTTTATCAAAAATTAAAATTTATTCATACATGAAACCTAGGCAAAATGTTGGGTAATTTTTTTAGTTGTTACCTCACAGTTCAACACTTCGTAATATTTTGTAGAAGTTGCATTTATAGATGATCTTTACATTATAAGTGTATATATATATATATATATATATATATATACACACATGTATATACACATATATATTTATTTATTTACATTTATATTCTAATGACAAGATGGGGATCTCCATTCTACGGTTTACAGTGTTCCGGTTTCCTGTGTTCTTGTTTATTTTCTTTATTTTCGTTCGAACTTACAGTCGAAACTCATCGCCAGAAAAACGTTTACAGGTAGCTTATTGTGTATGAGTCTTAAATGAATAAATATACATTTGTGATATTACTATATTTTTTTGGAGCACTGCATCCTCTAATATTTTCTTAGGGTTGTGGATCTACTTCCATTCTGTGCGTAAGTGCCGGCTATATATGTTCCTAGTCAATTCATTATATACTAGCTGTTAGCAAGCAAAAGATTCATTTATTTTTATTTCGTTGTTGACGACGCATTCATTTTTGTTGAAACCGTACAATTTTTTTCCCCAAATTAAGACCAGACGTTTATGTGTTTTGTGGTATGAAGTTGGTACTTATGGATTATGTGTATAGTATTTTTCTTTCAGTCACTAAATACCACTATTTGTTTCAGGGTGTTAAATCCTTTGTTTTCAAAGCACGAATTAGAAGTGTCAGAAATGTAAATGAACGAAAGAGTTTGAATATAACTGGTCTCTTAACACGCGTTTTGATTTATTTATTTTTAAATAAAGTACACAGAAAGGCTTATGACATGTCAGACATTTATGAACCATCCTTCCATTTAGCGTCCCCTTTTGTGTTATGTAGGCAAACAGTGTGCTGTTGCTGTTGATTGTGTTAGTTTGGGAAACAGACATTCGGTTATATCAGGCAGTGTCGTGCTGACGCTAGGCTACTTCTTTGTGTGACTTTTCTTTCACGTCTGTAGTTTTGTGATATAAGAATAAAAACTTGATTTTTGAGGCCTACGCCACTATCAGAATTTCATCCAAAAAGTCGTAAGAATCCTGTGGATTAATATCATCATCACAGTTATTCGAATTAATCAAAGAAGACGTGTTAAAAGTGTTTCTAGTGTTTTAATTTTTGGAATCGAAATTAGAATCCCACTTCTTGCCCAAATGTTAAAATACTTTCGAATTGGAATTTATTTTTAACGTTAGAAATGGGGAACGATGTACTTTATTTTCCATTACGAAATGTTGGAAAATCATAATTGTTTCAAGGGACGTTTCTCATTTCGGGCCAAGATTTCAAAAGGTTTAGAAAATAAAAGCCTGGTTACACAAGAAATTTAAAGGAATTTGAATATTTTGGAGGACTAACACCTACGCTATCGTGAAATACTTAAAATTCTATTTTCGTTTTGTGTCAAATAAAATCGACTGCAGTCGAATAATGACTACTCCGAGTGTGGTATATTTCCTTAATTTGTTGTTGGGTTCATCCACATAATATTCCCTTCTTTAACCAATTCAACGAGATCCACAACCTTTATTTTTGTCTTACGTGTTGTGTCATCTGAGTTCCAAGCCAGCAGATCAGCAGCACATCACTGGAGAATATTAAATAAATCACCACACCTTGAGCCACATCTGCAAAATCTCTCCAATTCTGTAAACATTTTATTATATAAGACACAAGACAACAATAGAATGTCTTAACTAACCTATTGACATTGTAAGCTATTACACATAATATGATTGGCAAATTTATTTTGTGTGGGTTTTTTTGTTACCTGTCATTTTGCTAACGGTCTTATTTTGGCACCCGAAATCCTTCACATGGTAGTAGCCGGAGGATTTGAAGCTGCTTATCCGTTAGTTTCTACGCACAACAAGTACTTTATCATCAATACGTGGTGCACCTTGACACTTATTCCCTTAAATCACAGACACTGTCGAAGTGACTTCGTTATGCTTGCTGGCAATGTCCTATGTTTTAAAAGCACTGCGATATACGCGACGAATCTATTCTGTTTGAATGTCTGAATTGACTCTCGGATTCTTGACATTAACTTGGTCTTTAAGGATACACAACAAGGAAAAGTGACATTTCTTGAAATGTGGGTAAGGCTGAGGTCAACGGCTTTTGTGCCTTGCCAAACGGTAGTGCTTACAGTTATAGACTGGCCGTGTGAGCCGTAATTTGTCGTGCATGATATTACGTTTTTTATGTGCAAGTTGTGTGAAAATGTGCCTAAAAAAATTCCCCTGATATTTAAGCATTGTTTTAGAAAGAGTGGCTCGATCATTATTTTACAAGTAATTTCCAAACAAATTCGAATCTGAATTTTTTTTTTAAATTTACATGATAATGATGTGAATTTTATGAACTCCACTTTGCATTCATCAGAGTGTTGATATATACGCCTAAGAGCTCTCTTTCTTTGTCACTAAAAATATTTTCCTTGTTGTATTGAGCGCTGCTTCCACTAACTCTTTACACTTATAACTTGTTTAATAGATATGATTGACCGGGATAGCAAAGTCGGTACAGCCACACGCTACGAGCTAGTTGAACATTTGTTGGGGGGGGGGGACATTTCTTTTTTTCCGTGCATCCCGGAACTGGAGGCCACCCAGCCTTCTGTACAATGTGTACAGTATACCTTTCGCAGGCAAAAGTCTTCCTGGGTGTGGCGTTGTCTCTTCTAGCACCGTATACGTTTAATTCTATACTTGTAATGCCGCAATATTGCATGCAGAAGCGTATTAGGATGTGACTTTTACCTTTAACTTAATGGAGTTCTTAAAGTATATTCCTTACTGACGAATACTTTTAAGTGCCAGGTTTGTTGTGCAAACGTTTCCAGTGTCACATTTTCAAATTACTCCTTACGTCGCTTCTAAACATTAATGATTTTTCTCTTATTTGTATATTCTTTGTGTTGTGTATTATGCTGGGGATGTATAGTAAGTATAAACGTAATATGGAATTGCGGTAGCGAATCCACTTTACCGTGGAAAAGCAATAAGAATTTCATATCCCAACTGGGTCATATGTATCTTTAATTACCCTTGATTCTAACGCATGCCCCTTATTATATTCGCATCTATGACCTGTGTGCGAGTGCCATATTACCGACATTGTGTCATAAAGATTACGACTTTCAGAAAAAATTTACCACAAAATATGTTTTCTGATTTCTCTAATAGTTTTTCCGAAACATTTAGTATTTTAAGAAGAAGTAAGGGAGATATTATAAATGAACATAAGTCTTTATGTCAATTACCCGTTATTCATGTTAGATTTTAGTGAATGTTAAATTTTCTCGACATATTTTCGAAAAATATTTAAATATCAAATTTGATGAAATATGTTGTTCTAAGGAAAGTAAGATTTATTCAATAGATTTTTAAAAATATATAAGTATAAATTTTCACAAAAATCTTCTTAGTTGTAGTAGAGTTGCTGAATGGCTTGGGCGGACGGGCAGACACGACAAAGAAATAATTAGTTTTCGCAATTTTGCCAACACGCTTAAAAATTTTATTTTTCTGCACGTCGCATAGTAAATGTCATCCGTCAATATAGTATTCAGTAGTCATTCACCGAAGCTCTGAATGGAATTACTGTATTAGCTGAATTTCGTGGATTGATTACGAAGAATTCTTTACATTTTCTGTCTTTCACAAATGAACTTCTATGAAATTCCCAACTTAATTTCATTTTTCCAACAATCGTATTAGCATTCTGTGTTCTTAGGTTTGTCTACATAAAATGACAATGAAGCCCACACTTTGACTTGCAGTGGTTATCGTTTATAGTTCTATAGTCCGATCACACAAACGTTTCTTTTCTCTATCGCAATAGACTACATTCAGGTTTACTGCTATGAGTCCTGGGAACAGAGACGTCGACTATTACTTCTGTCACGCTGTCACTCCTAGTTGTACCTTCATAACTCTCGACATCTCGACTGTCATTCTACTAGCTTTTGAAGCAAGGCACTAAATTGGAGTGGACCGAGGCCCCCCCCCCCCAAAAAAAAAAGCATTCTAACACTCAAAATCCAAGCTAACTAGGCAAACTATTTTGCAGTACCCTAATTTTTCGAAAGAGTTTGTTTTGACAACTGACACTAGCAATCAGGGCGTCTGTGCCGTGTTATCACAGGGACCGATTGGTAAAGAATTTCCGGTAGCCTATGCGAGCCGCAGCATGAATAGGGCGGAGACCCATTACACTACCATCAAGAAGGAACTAATCGCTATATTATGGGCGACCAAGTACTTTAGGCCGTACTTTTATGGGCGGAATTTCAAAATTGTTAGTGATCACAAGCCCTTAGTGTGGGTTGTGAACGTTAAGGACCCGGGATCGCGGCTTATGCGATGGCGGATTCAATTGGCGGAATATGACTATGAAATCGTTCACGAACGCGGATCTCAAAACACCAATGCGGATGCTTTGTGTAGAATTGGTAGTGTTGGCAGGCTAAAGGAGCGAACGGACATTCCTAATGAGAATACAAAAAAAAACATATTTTGTATGAGTTTCATGACTCCCCCATAGGTGGTAATATGGGAGTGAACAAAACTTACCGTGCGGTTAAGGCGCAATACACTTGGCCGAAAATGAGGCGAGGGGTGGAAGAATACGTAGAACAGTGTAGGAGTTGCCAAGTAAACAAGATCTTAACAACCAAACACAAGGCACCGATGGAAATAACCACGACAGCCTAACGTGCTTTTGAGAAATCTTATCTTGACGTCGTAAGCCCCTCCCTGTGCCGCTGGAAGGCAATAAATACATTCTGACATTTCAGGATGATTTAAGCAAATATGTGGTGGCCGCACCCATAGGACAGCAGGACGCCGAAACAGTAGCTAGAGCTTTTGTGGAGAAAGTAGTATTCACTTATGGCACGCCTCAAACCCTGCAAACTAATCAATGTGCCAACTTTGTCAGTGAGGTATTTAGGAATACTTGTAAGATTCTTAAATTTAATAAGATTCAGTTTACTTCATTCCATCCGGAATCTCAGGGAAGTATTGAGCGGAATCATCGTGTGTTGGCTGAGTACCTCACACACTAAATGAGCGAGGATAAGACCAACTGGGACTCGTGGGTCCCATTCGCGACATATGTGTATAATACAACCAAGCACTCCGCTACGAGATTTACTCTATTCGAGTTGCTGTTTGGTCGCTCTTCAACCCTACCCTGTACTTTGAATAAGCCGACCGAAATCCAGTATAATTATGACGAATACGCGTCTGAATTGAAGGGCCGGTTACAGACGGTTCATCAGCATGCACACAAAAGCCAGGAGCATTACGACAAAACCGCAGGATCGACGAAACTACAGGCAGGCGACAGGGTTTTGCTTGTAGATGAAACAGTGCGCCGAGGTAGATCGCGCAAACTAAGTGCACAGTCGGTTGGACCGTTCACTATAATCTACATAGACAAGGTGAATGCCACTATAGCTACGGGACATAAGTCGACCAAGATAAACATTAACCGACTAAAACTTTTTTATTAACGAAGAGGAAATAGTAAGCACCGCGTAATTGTTTGTAACAGATGAGTACTAAACTCCTCGCGCTGATAGTTTGGGCGATATTTACAACCTCCGTGGGAAACGCTGGGTATGAAATGAATGTTTACCGAGAGCCACCTGGTGTTTATTTCGAGAATCTAGGTCACACCACCATGACAAATACTGCATGGACTATAATAGTATATGCCCCTATACAAATAACGGATATTGGGACTTCCCATCTTGAGCAGTATGTTCTTTATATAGATAATATTTGCTCTAGAGTGATTATTAAGAACTGGACTGCGTGTAGTCACTTCGATGACATTAGGACCTATACACCCCAACAGATAAAGAATACACAGCGATTGTTTATGATATTGCTCAGGGAGGAGAATGAGACAGGCGACACAAAAAAGGATTGTTTAAATTCGTAGGTAAACTTAATAAGACGCTGTTTGACATTATGGATGACGATGACGCGCAATTTTATCATGATCAGATAGAGCGCCGTGAACAGGGCACTGCTACCCTGACTCAACTAATAAAAAGACAACTGATAATAGTTAAATCAACACTATGTACATTTAATGAGAATCTAACAGGCATTGAGTATAATGAGAAGAAGATGAGAGAGGGGGTTAAGTAAATTGCAGACGTATGTCGCAACATTTGATTCTCAAGTAGAAAACGCCACCTATCTTTTGTCACTTAAGATTACCATAGAGCACCATATTGCCAAGGGTTTAGACGCGTCGCATGCCATCCGGCGAACGCTAGACTTTCTGATAGATAGCATAGCCGCCGCGCAGAAGTGATCCTACCGCCAAGCGTGATATCACCTACCCTGCTATAGGACACCCTGAAAAGCAGTAGTCGTTCTTTTCCCGACGGTACCACACTTCCATTTCAGTTGCGTATAGACTACCTACACTCAATGTATCAGCTCAGTGACGTTCATGTGTACACTTACAAGAAACGCCTGGGACACGTGATAACAGTGCCGTTGGTGCATAAGAAAATATTTAGCTCTTGAGAATGAACCCCATACCTGTACCGGTAAACCGAGAACACTTTCTTTACATAGATGTTCGAGACTCTGTGTTATGTTTAGACCGAGCTAGGCAGTATTACTTTACCATGACAGATGATGACTTACATAAATGCCAGTTAGTGAAGCCAGGTCACTACGTACGCACACACCGCAGCCAGGTCACTACGTGCGCACACACCGCAGCCAGGTCACTACGTGCGCACACACCGCAGCCAGGTCACTACGTGTGCACACACCGCAGCCAGGTCACTACGTGTGCACACACCGCAGCCAGGTCACTACGTGTGCACACACCGCAGCCAAGTCACTACGTGTGCACACACCGCAGCCAGGTCACTACGTGTGCACACACCGCAGCCAGGTCACTACGTGTGCACACACCAACACACGCTGTTATCCACCGTCACTACTGATTCGTGCACAGTGACAATACTCCAGAGGAAGAACAGTCTTCCCTCAGTGTGTGACACCAGATTAGTAAGACTCTCCAATACAGTGTGGAAACAACTTACTAATAATTCATGGATTTATTTTGCCCCCATCCTGATATCATGACCATATTATGTCACAATAACAACCGTGTAGACGTTCATTTGAAGG
>Ga0131853_10025964_pt1 | contig 10545 bp, 4 predicted proteins | sample TergutLab28metaG_FD_92764 | JGI IMG/M metagenome (GOLD analysis project Ga0131853, IMG submission 92764) | Labiotermes labralis P1 segment gut microbial communities from Petit-Saut dam, French Guiana - Lab288 P1 (version 2) (version 2) | ecosystem: Host-associated > Arthropoda: Insects >... | reverse complement strand
TTTATTAGTAATTTCAATCAGCTCAACATGTTTCGGGCGATAATTTCGCCCATCCTCAGGAGCACTAGACTGTGTTTACAGCTTGTGGTATAATGCACCGAAGAAGTTGCCTGCTGGTGACCTTGTCTTCTTCGGTGCATTATACCACAAGCTGTAAACACAGTCTAGTGCTCCTGAGGATGGGCGAAATTATCGCCCGAAACATGTTGAGCTGATAGAAATTTCTAATAAATTGTTATTGCTGCATCTAGTTGGATGTTTATACTGTTATATCAGAGACGCACGGTCACACAAACATTAAAAAAAAAAATGCAGTTTTATTATCAATCGGGACCGCGTCACAACAGCCGTCTCCAGAAAGTAATTCAGTGACTTTTGCCAATGGATAACTCTCACGAAAATGTATCCAGCACAGAGTGTGACTCCTGAGTATGAATGTCTGTGTTAAAATGCAAGGAAGTGATTCTTTAGTTTGAAATACACGTTACCTCGAGTTTCTGGAGCTCTTCGAGCGGCATATGTTCTCCAAGACTTTTGGAGATTTCTTCTGAAGTTGGCAGCCACGGATAGCGAACAGTCTTCCAGTCTTGGTGAATCTGCTCGAAATTCAGATTGAAAGTGTCTTTTACCTGTGAAGAATAAGAAAAAATACATCAATACAAGGCGTTCCTTCTTTACATTCAGTGGCTAATATGAAGCAATAATACCGATGATCCTGGAATCCTGGTGAAATATAGTTGGAACTTGTCATAATGGTGTTAGGGATTAATTCGTTCTATGGCTGACAACGTTTCACAAACACGGGGCATGTACAGTACGTTATAAGAGAAGGTATTCCTGATGAATTTGAAAGGATATGGCCTTAGCATATCTTGAAAAACTAACCTGGAATTTAACACTCAGAGGGTCCGTGCATCGCTAATATATTCTCAGAGTACCACCAATAAGATGCGACGTTTCTCAATATATTTATTTCTATAAGACGCTCTATATATTTCAGTTTTTGAGCTCCTGATGATGGACGGAAAAACCGTCTGAAACATGTACAGCGTCTTATATAAACAAATACATTAAGAAACGTCGCATCTTGTTGGTTGTACTCTGAGAAAATAACCCGGAATTCTTAATACGGATACTAAGGACGACAAGAAACATACTCAGTGAGGAGAACGGGCAGCTCAGCCAAGAGCCTAACGAAGAACACACGGAATACAAAACCACTTAGCCAGAATGGTGTGACACCTACTTTTATTACGGGCGACAGGCCATCAAATATAAAGTCACGCATACTTTCTCATTTTTCGCATTATTTATGTGTGTACTTATGCCTATGAATAGCTTCTCCTTTACTGTCACCTCCTTAGACCTCAAAAGTAGCACAACGTAGGACAAAATGAAGGCTAACTTTTATTATCATATGAGTATGCACTGTGAATTAGCCGGAGTCTTCAAATGTAAATTCGTAAATTTCCGTTTTACATATCTAAATGGATTATCTTACGCAAACGTGAATATATTTTAAAAACTGCCAACCTTCTTTAACACTTCGAATTTCACTCTGCTACAAAAGACACCCCATTATCTATCAAAAGCAATAGGTGGGGCGCGAAGGAGGTCAAGGTTTTCCGTAGACAACTATGACAAAATGGAACAATACCGTAAGTGCAAAATTTTAAGAAATGAGCACCATAATGATTGTAGTTTAGTATCAAGTACCTTAGTTTTTGGAGATTATTTGTTCCAGATACCTCCGTGATATCCGAAGTATTGCGGTAATCAATCGGTCACTCCAGTTGTGCATAACTGCTGCAATATGGCGCAATTAAATAGTCCCCTTCCCTTACACATTATATCAAACGGTTACCTCTCCGTAATGAAAAGCTGAAAATTCGCTGACGTGTTTCCTTGTTCGGCATGATAGGGCCTTATTTCTGTGACATCAATGACCAGGTGGTTATCGTGTAACCTGAGTGCTACTGCAAAATGCTGCAAATATCTCCGAGTAAGCAGCTTCTGAGGCAAAGAGTGAGAAATGTGTGGCAGCATCAGCACCGTACAAGGGCCCACGTGACAGGGCAAAACGTGACTTTTCTTGGTGGAAAGGTACCTTCACAATTTGGCAACCTCGTTGACCATCATGTTTACCGAACTTGACAGCCCCAGACTTTCTCCTGTAGGGTGTACGATTACGCTGCTTGCCCAGGATGCAACCAAAAACTGAATATCAGCAATACAGGAGGAATTGTAACAAATAATATTGGTTTATTGCAGCGGATTATGCAGAACTATATAGGATTACAAAAGTATACCACATGTGATGGGCATCGTCTGGAAAATGCGAGCTTCAGAAAGCGGCGAATCTAGTCTACACTACGGTCATTAGGCTATTTACTACGTCAAGTTTCTCGTTCCATTTATTGTCCAGTGTGTCATAGGAGCGTGGGAAAAACCGTCACATCCTCGCGTCCCACCCTAACACCTGTCGAATCTAGTATAACCACTCTGTACACAGTGCCCGACCGAACATTATTTATAAATCTGTTAGTATTCTAAGGGTTTAGTCCTATATTCCCTCCATATGGCCCATTGGTTTCTACACCCGAGTAACAGACTGCCTACTTTACTCATCTAACAGTTGTACACAAGTGTCTGCAATTCTGTTGGATTCGTAAACAGCAGACGGAATAAAGCTAAAGCAGATTTCTTTTGTAATGTTATCCATTTTGTTATCAGGTTTCCTACATCCTGCCATGCTTCTTATATACAATATTTCGCTTACTTGGAGTCCATACGTGTTTAAATTAACAAGAGTTCGAATTAGTTTAACACCGAGTAAAATTTACATGTTTAAAATATTTTACTTTATAGTTAATATCTTTAAGTACCTTTAAATTGCAGTTCTTTGCTAATTTCTGAAGACTACAGCAATGAGTGTGATCGTTACTAAGTGCAGCTATGAAATAAAATGCCTGTAAGACACGACATGAAACGGCTATCCCTGTCGAAAACCAACTTCTGCTTTTCCCTGAATTCCGTGCTGCTACCGCTGAGTAATTCGTCAGCTCTCGGAAGTACTCTCCCGATCTGTCAGCAACACTGTCACAAGTGTTGTGGAACATTGCGAAACGTGTGCTCCGTTCATTTGCTTTAGACGCCTATCCTCTTGGACTGCTTAAACACCGGGACCGAGGGCTTGAATTCTGTTCGGATAAAGGTTGTTTACTCGTTTGCTTTCCTCCGTACGCAGGGTGCACGTAACATACTGTTCCAAATGTTCATATGTTTCACGGTTTACGAAGTTTGTTTCCAGGTCTGAAGAAGCCGCAGTGCCTAATGTGTGCCAACTTTTGATACGTCATTTTTTTATGATCATACCGTGTAAATTAATGTTTATTTTATACCAACATATGCACAAATAAATAGTGCAAATTTTTAATATAAATTTACACTACTTATTTGTGTGCATATGTTGGTATATAACGAACATTAATTTAGAGGCACAAATTTTGAGGTTTTCGCAGCGGATTCCGTTCTTCGAGGACGTTTCGAGGTAGTGTCCTCACCTTAGAGGGCCGAACCTTAAATAGGAGGACAAGACATATGTCAACTGCGGCGGGCAAGGATAAGATTAGTTGCGGGAGGACTGGGTTCCGTTCCCACATGAGGCTTCAGATCGAATTTTTAGTGTTCCAAGGATCGGTACAAGCAAATATCACCAAGAAACACAACCCCCGTTAGGAGCAACAAAATGAAACCCGATATGAAATAACGTTGAAATCAGCACCTGGACGAAGGAACAAACCACTTGCCACCTGTTGAATCTTCAACAACTACACAATTTATGGTAGCTTCGTAAGAAGTCAATGACGACGCACGAATTAGTAAGGAGTGCAGTGACAAGCGTAACGAAATGACGCTGCACCGGCACCTTGACGTGTCAACGAAATAAATATGAACTGTCTTCAAGCTACTGTCCTCGCTTGCGTTTGAAACGCCTGAAGAAAAATCACAAAGCATCTCGGAATAGTAAATATCGTGGTTCAAACTTCTGTACATAAGCCACAAAACGTACCACTAAGCTAACCACCTCAGTAACAAGATAAAAAAAAAGGGGGTTTAAAGTGCAGGATACACTTTGCACGCCATGGAGGCATATGGAACAGGGGAGGTAAAGCTCCACTCAGTAACCTTCGACACAATCTTAAGCCACGGTCGCCTTCACCCTGGTGCAACAGCCCCCTTACCCTCCGAGTACGAGCCTGAATGGAGTCCAGAGCCAGTGTGGACGCTTTGGAGAAGGGAAAAATCTCTTGCCTCCCCCAGGAATCGAACCACGTTTCCTCGGTTGCCCAGCCCCTAGCCTAATCACTATACCGATTCACTATCATGGCCTCCGGAAGAGAAGTAAATTTGTAACAAAAATTAAACATTTACGTTTGTGGACATAACTCCGTACTGCAGAACACACGATGTCGGGCCTAGCCATGCCAGTACAGGAAGTGGTACGAGGTTAGAGATCGCTGTTTTGGTTGTATAGGGTGGGGGTGAGAGTTAACAAGCGCCAAGGGCTACAGACACTTTCTGTCTAAAAGCCAACAACCACCGGGGAAGAGGGATTCCCAGGACAGGCAATCGGTCGCTTCTGCGAATTGGCGAACATCTCGTGTATGGCACTGAACAGTCCACGGTAAGCAATCTGCTAATGTTAACTCAACTTGATCGCAATTGAACACGTCATTGTGACGCGCGCGTCTGTGCGTTTACGCATGGTTGCAGCCGTAATGGGAATGTCCCCGAACAGGCAGTGGGGTATTATCAACACAATTTGGGCCAGGGGCGGAGGGAGGAGAGCTCCACATTCCGAGTCAGCAGGAAAAACGAGCTTAACTGCACCTAAGCATGAAAAATACGAGTATTAACTTGACAAACATATGCGACATAATTAGTTAATTTTTTTCTTACGTCAGCACAGCACCGACGTTAAAGCATGCATGGATGGAAATACATGGCGTGGCGGGATGCTTAATTTGCCTTCACCTTTACATCAAGACCGAGTACGTTTGGTTGTTTTAGGAGTGGGAGTAGCTCAGTAAAGTAACCGGATGCGGGTTCAAAGAGCGGGGTTTGTTTCCCAGACGAGACAAGAACTTTCTCTTTACCATGACGTCCAGACTAATGCAGGTTAGTACAAAACCTTCTATCCTGCAGGATCTCAGAACCTTTCCTCAGGGATACATCGATAGGACATTACTCACCACCGAACCCCATCCACGATCGAGCTTATGACTGTTAGCAGCTTTGTACTAACTATCACTCTGCTGTAGGCTACTCAACAACAGCTACAACTTCACGTCTTTAAAACTAATCAAAGCTGTCGTTGTTAGCTTTGTGTAATTTTGGGGTTCAGGAATATTACAGCGTAACATCTTTTTCTTATTTTGGATTTGGTTTATTAGTTAATTTCTATTAGTACATTTCCCAGGGACGTGTCCGTTAACAGCGGTGTTTTCAGAATGCATCTCTAATATTCATCTTGTTGTATTAAATTACACGATCATATGCGTCTAAAAACGTGTTATGTGTAGTAACTGACCCCTAGGCTAAAAGTCAGTTTCCATATTTTTGCGTCACGGGCAGTTCACATGCAGACGATTAGCCCGAACTCTCATCTGAGGACTACATGACTTTAGACTCACCACATCGCTGCAACTGAAATTTTACTCCGAATCTGTGTATAGATATGACGTCACTATATGTTTTCACGTGGCAAATTACAGTGTTGCGCCAGTTATCACCAGCAAACCAAAATATCTCGTTTTACTTTTCATTTTCATAAACAATTAGTAACGCCTTGCAGCACAGTTGCAGTACATGTCAACCAGTCTGCATTATGTACATAAACTATATTTACGTGTTCCGTACGGTTCTGAAAAAAAAATCAATTATTTCTCTAAATAGCACTAACTGGTTGGTCTCTGTAATTGGGACGTAGTGTTTTCTGTCAGTCAGGAATTGAATTTTTAAATTTCCTTCATATAAACTTTAGCATTCGACGTATTTAACTACGAACGCTGTGCAAGAGGAACCCGAAGTTTCAATATCGTTAATACCAAAGCCCTCCCCGTGTAGTGGCCGGGGAAAACAACAGCCCCGCTGCAGTCCATGCAGGTTGTAAAAAGGCGACCAAAATGGGTATCCGGTGCCTGGGGATATCGCTGGACCACCCTGACCCGGGGGTTATAAATACGGTGGACTGGCCCTCCAGGTTGGGGGACAGGCGACAGGCCGACAACCAGTCACCGTAAGAGAGCTAGATGTTACGAAACATGAATTGTTGCTTCGCTACAGTCATACTGAGCGGAATCGACCTAGGCAGTGCAAAATTACAAATTGGAAAGACCGGTAAAAGCGGAGGTGACTGGGAGACGTTCATTAAGGAGGGGAAGGTCCACATTGGACTGTAGTGCCATCGAATAAGACGAAGACGAAGAAGAAGAAGAAGAAGAAGAAGAAGAGAAGGCGGAGCAAAACCGCACACAGCACAATTCTGTATCAGCACCAAAAACGAGAACTGCCCACCCTCACAGCTTATTTCCATAAGATCATCAGTCTTATTGCTGCCCCCCCATGCCCACCTCGACTGCGAGGACACTCTACGCTAAACTACTGCATATGTTCCTCGTCTTCCCCATTCTGTTTACAAACCCTCCTACATAATGCTATTAAAAAATCAATTTCATCGTTATGTAGTTAGAAGTACCACTAAACACCCACTTGCATGTTCCTCAGATTGAAATATGTTCCTGAACATTTTGCTTGCCTTAAAAATTCGAACGATAAAATGTGTATGTATATATATATACATGCACTCGGTACTAAGCCAGAAGAATTCCAAGTTTAGAGCAGTGAGTTCTGGTATGGAAAATTGCACCACATCGCACGTTTGTGATTCTCCTGTAGACCTTCCCACAGCAGCAACCCTCCGCCTTGAAATCAACAAGTATGAAGGTAGTCGTGTCAGGTGGTTTGTCGATGGCTTTTCGTGCCGTGGCCCCAAGTTCGCCGCCAGTGCAGTCCATATGGGATGTGTAATGAACACAGTGACACTGGGACAGGTTTCTCTCAGCAGTGCTGTTTCGTTTCTCCCCTCTCTACTTTCATTCAACGAGTGTTGCACATTCAGTCTTCTGTTGTCGGAGGTTCGGACAATATGCCTATTAAAGGTTCTGTATCAACAGCCATAGTGTAACCCCGTCTCAAGAATACAAAACGATGTACAGTATTGGTGCCACTGAGACGTGACCATCATTGGTGCACTCAAGACATTACCTTATGTGACTATGCCAGCTGATTCACTTGCTCGATTGCCTTTTCCCAGCACCGAGACCCACGTGGTGTGTCCAACATTTCAACCACGCCAGCCACCATCCACGCACGCACGCACGCACCCACACACACAATGATACGAACTCAAGTGTGAAATACGTAGCTAACACACGCATGCTTGAGGTGCGCTCCCGCGTACGGTACGTAGCTAATACAAGTCATCCGATTTCATAATGAGGTGAGCTCACGCGTGACGTATGTAGCTCACACAAGCCTCCTGATTGCACAGGTGAAATCTCTATTACAAGGTGTACCATGTTTTGACATTTATTTACACTCGTTGCGCAATGGCTCAAAGTCTTATTTTCTACACTTGCAGGGTTCAGAGGTACATTAATGTGCCCCGCGGATGTCAATGAAACCAAAATTAATTTACCAACTGTGGTGAGCATTCGTGTTAACGGTTGAGTGGTTAGAAGATCCTAATACAATTATCGGTCTCGAGACATTCCTCATCCCCCAATAAATAATAGGATAGTTTTCTATATTAAAATTGGCCACGGTTACTGCCGTTCACTTGCAGCCAAATAAGCTAGGAAAAAGCACGTGTCTGAATATCCTGAAAAGAATGGTGGCATTAGATAAGGAATTATGTCTCAGCTTAGGCAGTACACCGTGCCTGGTCTAAGGCACAGGCAAAGAAAAACGATCGACCGGTCGCCAGTGACTATCTAAATATTTTGGCTGACGACTAACTTCCCACTCGCCTTTGGTAAACTGCTTACGGAATTCTTGGAATCCCCCTCAGTTACTTGTGGCTCGAAAGAAACGGTGAACGGTATTCAAAGAAGTTAAGCATGTTATTACAATCTTTATCTTGAATTCGATTTTTTTCCCCTTACCTGTTGTCTAGCCTTCACACGTTTAGGACAGACGGCAGTCCCAACAGGTAGAAAAAAATCTTGGGCACCGAGCGGACGGGAGCGTCACAGCACGACCCCAGAAAATAGTAATTACCAGTTTTGTGACCCAAAACATTCGTCTGGCTAACAGACCAGATTTCCAAAAAAAAAAAAATATATATATATATATATATACCTCTGGTATGACGTGCATCATGTACAGAATGCACGATGCACGCCTCTTACGTGACTGACTGTCACTGGTACGTGCAGCACTACAGAGAATACGTTTAATGTCCTTGTTGTCTATTAAATCTCGTGGTATTGGAAACACAAGTCAGTAAGAAACAGTATGAACAGGTAAATGCACCCTACGATTGACACCAGGAAGAGGCATATCGTCTACGCATGACAGTCATACGGCGTTCAGAAATTTAGACAAAGCTATAGACTGTGCTGTCTTAATGGTTACTGTAGTAAAGGTAAAGTTCTCCCGTTACAGGCCCGGTGTGGCCCAGAAGGTGGGTAGAGGTATAGCTCTACTCTTCCATGACCGCGGCACTAGAAGGGTGGTGAGTAATGGTTACTGCAGTAGTTCATGTAAGTTACATTGGGACATCAGGTTAAGTTTCTATTTTCTATCTTATTGTTTTATGCGGGCGACAACCCCTGATGGGCCAGGGCCTTCTCATTGCCGAGGCTTCACGATCACCCTCAGACACATCACACTCGGTTAACTCCTCTGGACTAGTGATCAGCCTGACGCAGTGACCGCTACCTGACAGGTTATGTTTTATACATTACAGTTACTCTATTGTTTTAGATTTCTTCCGAATTATTTGATGCAAATATTTTATAAGACTAATGTCCGTATTCATTGGGCACTAGGCATGCTCTTCTCCCCATCTGCTTCTACATATCCTAATTTGTGCACTCAGATTTGGGTTTTTTCCGACTAAAATTCTGTATGCGTGTCTCTTCTCCTCCGTGCATAACAGGCAAAATACAGTAAGGAAATACCGTTTCCATTCTTGATAGTGCTGGTCGTGTGATATTATGACTGCTGCGTGCGTTCGTGTCAATAAATATTGTGGTTCGTTACGATTCAGACACGATTCTCAGCCGAGAATCTTTGGGGCACCCGGCACGACGGCGAGTCAACTGATAGATACTTTATTATTATAAGTTTGATAGTTCTAAACTTATTTAAATATTTTAAGATGTGACGTGTAGGAAATGGCCTTCAATACGAACAGCAGGAATTAGAATTATTTTCAGAAATTTCTCACGATCGAACATATACGTAAATAAAGCAGCTACGTGTCACAGTTTTGTAATGTGACTATTCTGTTATACCAGTATCAAAAAAAAAAAAAATTAAACCACTCACCGGATACCCAGTCCAATTAAATTACACCACTCACGAACTCGGCTACGACATTCTTGGTGAAGCCATGTCGTGGATGTGTGGTGTTGTGATTTTATCGTCTACAACACGTAAGAACACTGCAGTAAATCACACGGCACCAATTCATGGCACTGCGGTCTGCTTCTACTACGCCTGCTGCTGACGTGTGGGCCTACTTTCATACAGCTATAATGGGTATCCGGTAACAGAACCCGTCAACTCAAACACCGCTAATACCGATGTCCGTCACTGGACAGAGATGACTGTCAACCCCTTCACGTTCTCGACGATAATTCTCCAAATTCACACTTCAGCATTTTGCTCTTCCACCTTCTAGTCTTCCCCATAATTTTGGTTTTTCCTATCCGATCTACACCCCAGTCAATACATGTGATCTGAGCGCCGTGACGCTAAATAAAAACTTACAAAGTTGAAGAATAAAAAAAACCAACTAGATATCACTTGTTATATTTACTTTACTTCTTAGATACTCAACATGTTTCGGGAATTAATATGTCCATCTTCAGGAGTTTGCGACTATGTTGTTGAACTACCACATTGGCTGTACTGTTCTTGGATTGCTGTGTGTTGGAGTTAGGGTGCGGTTCGGATAGGGTGGTACCCGGGCTGCCGGCTGAAGCTTCAGTTGGTTTTTTATTCTTCAGCTATCACAATGATGCACGGTCCAATAAACACCAGAATAACTTACATGCTGAGATCCCGAAATTGTACTTTGTAACCAAATAACTCAACAACCAACAGCAGAAGCTTAATTACTCGCGCTCCCTTTTCGAAGTACTATTAATGGTGAGATGGGGGGGGGGGGGGGGCAGCCATATCCCGGGGGGGAAAAAAATATAAAAAACAAAATTTTGTTTTGAGAATCGGAAGGGGGCCGGGGGTTCAGAC
>Ga0131853_10025963_pt1 | contig 10545 bp, 9 predicted proteins | sample TergutLab28metaG_FD_92764 | JGI IMG/M metagenome (GOLD analysis project Ga0131853, IMG submission 92764) | Labiotermes labralis P1 segment gut microbial communities from Petit-Saut dam, French Guiana - Lab288 P1 (version 2) (version 2) | ecosystem: Host-associated > Arthropoda: Insects >... | reverse complement strand
GTGTTGCAGCTATTCTGTTGTTACTATTCATGGTGCTTATATCGTTAGTTTCAGTGTTGAATCTATTGTACTTTTACATCAGTACTTTCCGCAGTATGTGTGCAGTGCCCAATATGGCTGTTTCTGTTAGTTCCTTCACTTCATGTTTTCCCGGTATGTTGCTCACGTATTTTCTGAATTACTTTGAAACAGTCCCAGTCGCCCCTATTATTACTGCTATCACCTTTGTTTTTACATTCCACATGCGCTGTATTTCTGTTGTAAGGTCTTTATATTTTAGAACCTTCTCTGCTTCCTTTTTAATCACATTTCTGTCTCCTGACATTGCAACGTCTATTAACATACATGTTCTGTTCCCTTTTCATTATCACGGATTGTTATTATTATTATTATTATTATTATTATTATTATTATTATTATAAAACTGTTGTCTCTTTCTTAGACGAAAGAAGCTTGTTACTCCAAAATTTGTGGTGCCTTCCTACCAGAATATACGACAGTCTGCAAATCTCGTTCTTCAACGTAAAGCTGAATACCGTTCTGTATAGGGAACACTCCGCTATAGTTAAAGTACCTCACTGAAATAAGTTGGTTTAACGTAAAACCGCTTTGGGGGGGGGGGGGCGAAATCGTGACCCTTGCTAATGTCTACAAATAGCTTCTATGCGGTCTTGAACTGAGCATTTCATCCAAATGCGATATTAATTGCCTATTCGACACAGCGTTTTACATCGAAATATGTCATCATCAGGCATATATCTGTCTTCCTTTGCCAGGTTTTGGATAATACATCTGTTTTATATCAAATGAACCCCTCGTTTGGGTTGATCCTGACATCATCCCGCCCTCCAAAATCATGGATACGTGATTTATAGCTTCTTTATCACGAAATATCTTCCAATCAGCGTACCCTGCAAGAAGCAACAGGACTCCTCCATGCTCCGTGCTGTAAACCGGTAACCATGTATGAAATGTAACTGACGCAACAGACTCTTTCTTCAGGCGCGGTTTGGACAAATAAGGCATGACGCCGGAAAAAAAGACGCTACTTTTACCTACAGACGTCTCATATAACAAACCTGAAATCATATATCACACCCATGTCAAAAAAAAAAAACTCTTACCTACCTTTGCATTCGTTTGCGTCCCTAGCCGTGGCTCTTCCCCAGGGCCTGTCGAAGTGGAATGGCTTGCACCGTTCACAGTCCCTGCCCGCAGTGTTGTGCTTGCAGTCACAGGCCAGCTGCCCATCGCGGCCTGCAGGTACGCACTTGGAGGCGTGTCCGTTGCATTTGCACCGGCCCCCGACGGCGAAATCGGAGACGGCGTAATGGTAAGACATGGTGGTGGTTGTTGTGGACGCAAAGCTGTTCGTCAGACCGTTCGGCCCGCTATCTGCAGAAATGCTAGCGGCAGCCACAGGTTCCAGAGGACCCGCAGCGTGGTTCTCCATGTCCTGTTGCTGGTGTGGGCTCTTCGTGTAATTGTCTTCCTCGGCCAGTTTCGACGCCGTCTGCTGAGGATGACTTTCAAGGATCCCTCCATCCTCCTCTTCGTCCTCGAAGCCGTTAGGCAGATGCAGACGGTTGAACACCACTTTTATATCCGTCGCTGTTACCCAGTCCTGCAGCACGGGGCTGTTGTCGAAATCCGAGGCGCTGGGTCTCCCTTCGAGGGTGCTGAAGGCTATACGAGACGCAATCGGTCCGCCCTCACCACCGTTCCCGTTGAAGCGGTGTGAATCCGTGCAAAGGGCTTCCTGCTCATTGGCCTTCGTGATCGTCGCCCTGTTAGGACGGCCGTACACCTTGCGACATTGGCTCGAATAGAACTGAAAGGGCTGCCAAGTCTTACCGTAATCCATGCTCTTGTAGATGGCAATGGAGTCAGGCTTAGCTGCTCGAGGACAAAACTGGAGGCTCACATAGGTCAGCTCGTATTTTTTTCCCAGGGACAGGGTGAGGGTCACGTTGTCTGGGGGACTCGAGACGCTGGTCGATGCCACAATCGGTTCCGACCTCCAGCAAGTAACGTTATTGGGGTTGTTCAGGTCCGTCAGGTACGCGGCAGGATGACGACGTTTCGGCTGTGACTCGTCGCAGATATGACACATACCACCAGACCCACCGGGTATATCAGAAACATCGCAGTACCTCACAGGTACAGTGGCGCCGCAAGTGCTGGAAGCTTCAACCGGATTTCCAAAAGCAGAATTAACAAAGTCTGGGATGCAGCGTCTGGAGCGATGTTCGTCGTAACAAGGGTCTGGAGGAGTCTGTTGAGCCGCGAACATCTTGAGGAAGCCGTCGCTGTTGCCTGCCGCTGCTAGGAGCGGATAGAGCAGCACCAAGAACACGATGCCCGTCATAACTCTGCACCGTTAATGAAACTATCCGCTTACAAGTTCTCAGTAACAAACTGTCCTCCTTCTTGTACTTAGAAGATACATTTCCACATTCTGGGGGGGAGGGGGGGGGTCAAACTATGACGTAATTACGTTACGAATGTGCACTGCGCGGTTGCCGGTTTATACAAAGAACGATATAGCGGTTACTAATATGCCTTCAGCGAGAAATGTCCCATCCCTCAGTAACTGACAGCAGAATTAGCACGCAGGGTCGCGTCCCGCGTAACGCACCGGTAAACGCCAAGCCACGCAACGATGACTGCAATACACCCGTTCCAACGGCCGGCCGAAACCACACTGAGCTGCAGCAGAATGAGGCAGCGTGCCAGACAGGCGCAGTGCGCGTCAGGGGCGCGGGCGGGTCCATCGGCCCAATCCCCGCCTCTCTCTTGCGTTGATCGCTCTCCCTCCCATACTCCACAAAACTGGTGGGAAAAAAAACACCGTCATAATATTGTTTCCAGATAACGGTGCTTCCCCCTATTCTTTTACCTTTGCGACAGTCTGGTGCTGTCCTATGCAGTTTCTATGTTGGTAGAAACAAATGAAACGATATTCGATCTACCAGAGATTAAAACTGGCTTCCTTATTGAACACGTCGACAAGATTGTGAGGGTGTCACAAACTCGCGTACCCGTAGAGTGTAAAAGGCTAAGGTGAAAGGTGCATTTTACTCAAGATGAGGCCTACTACTCCCAGAGGGAGGAATAGAGGTATAGCTCTACTCTTTCTTTAACCTCGGCGCTAGATCGGAGTGTAGGGGCAACGCCAAACCCCTACCGTTTTACCTCCGGGAAAGGGAAATGACGTGGGCCGGGATAGCGCAGTCGGTATAGCGAATAGCTACGGGCTGGACAGTCCAGGGATCGAATCCCGGTGGGGGCGGGGGCGAGATTTTCCAGACCGGCCCTGGGGCCCACCCAGTCTCCTGTACAATGGGTACCGGGTCTTTCCCGGGGGTAAATCGGCCGGGGCGTGCTGCTGACCACACACCCCAATCTATCGCCGAGGTTAAAGAAAGAGTAGAGCTGTACCTCTACTCCCCTCTGGGCCTTCGTGGGCTGTTATATGATGAAATTTAACTGTTATCTTTAAAGAGAAATGGTACCCATTGTACAGAAGGCTGGATGGGCCTCAGGGTCGGTCTGGACAGGTGCGGAAAATATCGTCCCCTAACAGGTTTCGATCTCCGGAACGTTCCAGCCCGCAGCCAGTCGCTATACCGCTATCGCACGTACAGCGTTTCGTTACGGTTGTTTTCAAGACACGATTTTTATAGCGTAATTCATTAAGTTGGACATAAATTATAGCAGCAATTCTGGGCGAACGTCAGATATTGTAGGACATGATCGAAGGTTTTACAATTTGTTCTGTACACCGTATATCGTTCAAGTGACGAGATGGGTGGGGCACGTGGCACGCATTACGATATAAGAAATTAGCATAAAATTTCAGTCCGGAAACAAGACGTTAGAGGGAATTTGACGTTCAGGTGACCGTGCATCGTGATAAATTCTCATAATAAAACCAACTAGATGCATTAATTTCTCAAATGTATTTTTGGAATAATAATCTACATGTTTCGGACTGTTTCTCTGTCCATCATCAGCAGTTTTTCACTGTACACACAACAATGGTATATGTCATACAGCCTGCCAGCAGGATCAGGACGGTCCGTCCTGATCCTGCTCGCAAGCTGTCAGCAAACCTGTATGACATACTATTGTTGTTTGTACAGTGGAAAACTCCTGATGATGGACAGAGAAACAGTCCGAAACATGTAGAGTTTTCTTCCAAAATTAGTGAATCTGGTTGGTTTTATTATAAGAAGCTGTCGGGTGTAACTGGACCCAAGAAAGGGACGAAACTCTGCAGTCAAAATTAACCTATAAAATGAAGATCTACGTTACGTTTGTATTAAAGAAAGGTAAAGCAGTCCCATTACATGCCCGAGGTGCCCAGAGGGTTCCAGGAAGTTAAGGTTCGCAGATTACGTGACAACAGCACAGGATGGTGGTAAGGTTGTCAGCCTTACGCACCGGCCGCCTTTACCCTGATACTCATTTCTGTTAGAGGCTGAGTCGACCCCAGGGCCATAGTGCGATCGGAAGGATTATGTAAATAAAAAATTCCAATGACACCATCTGGAATCGAACCAGCGACATTCCGATTTGTAGCACAGCACCTTAACCACTGTGCTACCGCGGTCCCCTAACGGAAATGAGTACCAGGAATAATTCCTTTGGGGTAAAGGCGACCGGTGAGTACGTCTGACAGCCTTTACCAAGTTCATGTGCCGGCTATCACAGAGGGTTCCAGGAAGTTAAGGTTCGCAGATTACGTGACAACAGCACAGGATGGTGGTAAGGTTGTCAGCCTTACGCACCGGCCGTCTTTACCCCCAGGAAATACTCCTGGTACTCATTTCTGTTAGACGCTGAGTCGACTCCAGGGCCATAGTGCGATCGAAAGGATTATGTCAATGAAAAATTCCAATGACACCATCCGGAATCGAACCAGGGACCTTCCGATTTGTAGGGCGACACCTTAACCACTGTGTTATCGCGGTCCTCTAACGGAATTGAGTACCAGGAATAATTCCTTTGGGGTAAAGGCGACCGGTAAGTACGTCTGACAGCCTTTACCAAGTTCATGTGCCGGCTATCACAGAGGGTTTCAGGAAGTTAAGGACCCCAGATTATGTGACAACGGCCCAGGATGATGGTAAGTTTGTCAGCCTTACGCAACGGCCGCCTTTACCCGCCAGGAAATATTCCTGATACTTATTTCTGTTAGAGGCTGAGTCGAACCCAGGACCATAGCGCGATCGGAAGGAAAGCACTCCTTAAACTTTCAAACACCGAAATAAATCCCACGTGCCACTTGCTGGCATAATTAGAAGCTCACCTTATTCTCCACATTAGTGTAGTGTCTAACACCAGGTAACCTGTTCCCTGTTCCGTCCGCGAGTTGCCACTACTTGTTATATGCGTCGATTGTTCACCTCTTAACCTCTCTAGGGTATTGCTGCCACCATGTCAACAATCTGGTCCTATTGTTGACAAATAATCCGTTCAAATAATTCAATTTAATTCAAACTGTATATTCTAAAATACTATCTATAATAAATAAAAAGGGAAATTCAAAATAACTTCTTAAGTAATGTACAAATGTGTCCAAACAATGTCTAAACTAATCGGTTTAAGTAATTGTCTCACCTCATTTATATATGTGTCTGCTCGCTGAGTAATTTGGAATTTAATCTATTAATATTACCCAGATAATAACCAAATTTGCTGGGCTCAGAATGTAAAATTTCTAACACAGTCAACACGACTTAACTTGAATAATCAATAAGTAACTGAAGTTCAACAGCATCTCAATCTCTACGTTGCACTAGTTCAACACTGTGTAAAATATAAAAGTTATCTTCAATGTAGAGGTAAGTAGCAACCAGTAGCGTCAAGTAATTTCAATCGGCGAGTTATTTCAAATTGAGTAAGAGCGGGTTTCCGTAAAGCAGGTGTATATATAGAGGTGGACTGATGTGTCATACATTCTTAACCTTTTGACGCCGGAATTATTTTTTTTTAATTTTAGCACACCCTGTATATAAAATGTGAATAATACAGAAACCAAATACGTTAGAATTATGAAACAAACTGCATTTTGAAGAGAAAAAAAACGTAGATTATATACCATGTTTAAAATATTCAGTACCTATATTTGTTGAATGAATACATAAAATGCAACTTTAGAGGTTAGCGGTGCGGTACGTCAACTATAGTTGACATTAGGCATCAAAAGGTTAAAGGTTTAACAAACGTTGTAACGTCACTATGGACTGTAACATATGGTTACGAACTGACGAAACGTCCAGCTTGGCCATATACTAAGGTACAGTGAACTGATGCGCTGTGCTGAATTCGCAAAGGCAGCTAGCAGCAAGGCTTCTGGGTAGTTTTTCTAAAACTGAATCTAACATCAGTATAGTCAATGAAACCCAAATTTGATATTCACTACATTAGCAGGATAAAGGTTAACCATACAAAATTAGGGCAATGGAATAAAATATCGTTGGACTGCTGGTGGGTCACGCATCCGGAAATGACAGACACAGAGACTTTAGAATGCTTGGATCGCAGATAGTCATAGGAAGAACCCAACTAAATAACTCAAGAGACGTAAATGTAGATACAGAATTCAATATTCAACAAAATCGTAGAGAAAAAAAAGGCTGCTACTCTATGGACTGGACTGAACTGGCTCAAGTTTACAAATATTTAGAAATTCGGAAGAACTCAGTGCTTCCGAAGCCTTGGTTACCCACCTGCACGGTGTCATATCTCAGACGATAGTACTAACCTTGTCGGTTCTTACTTTCTTCTTTCTTTGCTTTCTTTCCATCTTTCTTTAATTCCTTCTTATTTCTTCTTCGTCATTCCTGTGTTTCTTTGTTTTTCTTTCTTTCTTCCCTTCTTTCACTCGTTCTTTCTTTCTTTCTTATTTCTTCCTTGTCATTCCCGTGTTTCTTTGTTTCCCTTTTTTCTTTCTCTCTTTATTTTTTCTTTCCCATTTCTTTCTTATTTCCTCTTTGTCATTCCCGCGTTTCTTTGTTTTCCTTTATTTCTTTCTTTCTATCTTCTTTCTTTCTTGTTTCTTCTTTGTCATTCCTATGTTTTTTGCTTTCATTTCTCTCTTTCTATCTTTATTTCTTATTTCTTCTTTGTCATTCCCCTGTTCCTTTGTTTTCCTTCCTCTTTTTATTTTTGCCTTTCTCTCTTGTTTATTCTTTGTCATTACCGTGTACCTTTGTTTCCTTTCTTCCTTCAATTCTTCCTTTCTTTCTTTCTTATTTCTTCTTTGCCATTCCCGCTGTTCCCTTGTTTTCCTTTCTTCTCTTCTCTCATTCTTTCTTTCTTATTTCTTCTTTGTCATTCCTGTGTTTTTTGTTTTCATTTCTCTCTTTCGTTCTTTACTTCTTATTTCTTCTTTGTCATTCCCGTGTGCTTTGTTTTCCTTTCTTCCTTTCTCTTTTTATTTCTTTCTTTCTGTCTTGTTTCTTCTTTGTCATTACCGTGTTCCATTGTTTTCCTTTCTTCCTTCCATTCTTCCTTTCTTTCTTTTTTTTCTTATTTCTTCTTTGCCATTCCTGTGTTCCTTGTTTTCCTTTCTTCCTTTCTCTCTTTCTTTCTTTCTTTCTTCTTTCCTTCTCCTTTTATATGTCATTCTCGTGTTCTCTTGTTTTCCTCTCTTCCTATCTCTCTTTTTCCTATCTCATTTCTTCTTTGTCATTCTCGTGTTCCATGTTTTCCTTTCTTCCTTTCTCCCTTTCTTTCTTTCTTTCTTTCTTTTTCTTCTTTGTCACTCCATTGTTCCTTGTTTTGTTGCTTCATTTCTCTCTTTCTTTCTTTCTCCTTTCTTTCTACTTTTTATTTGCCATTCTCGTGTCCCTTATTTCTTTCTTCCTTTCCCTTATTCTTTCTTTCTTCTTTCTTTCTTCTTACGTTCTTCTTTGCCATTCCCATGTTCCCTTCTTTTCCATTCTTCAACTCTCTCTTTTTTATTTTCTTTCTTTCTTATTTCTACTTTGTCATTCCCGTGTTCCTTTACATTTTTTGTTTCGATTCCTCTTTTTCCTTTCTTTCTTTCTTTCTATTTTATTCCTTCCATACTCTTTCGTATTCCTTTCTTTCTTTGTTTTACTGCGACGTTTTGGTTTACCTCAGTCCCTAAACCACACAAAATATTAGACTTGTGACGTCATATTTTTCGTACAAAACTGAGAGCTGCTATGGGGGAGGGCAGTAACGTGTTTGTGTATGTTTGTGGGTGTGTGGTGTGTGTGTGGTGTGTGGTATGTGGTGTGTGTGTGTGTGTGGTGTGTGTGGGTTTGTGGTGTGTGTGGTGTGTGTGGGTGTGTGGTGTGTGCTAGGTCTGTGTGGATTTGTGTTGTGGGTGTGTGGTGTGTGTGTGGTGTGTGGTGTGTGTGTTGTGTGTGTGGTGTGTGTATGTGTGGTGTGCGCGTTGTGTGTGTGTGGTGTGTGTGTGGTGTGTGTGTGTGGTAGGTGTGTGTTGTGTGTGTGTGTGGTATGTGTGGGTGTGTGGTATTTGTGTGGTGTATGGGCGTGTGGTGTGTGTGCGTGTGTGGTGGGTGTGGTGTGTGTGTGTGTGGTGTTTGTGTGTGGTGTGTGTGAGTGTGTGGTGTGTGGGTGTGTGTTGTGTTTGTGTGGTGCCTGTGGGTGTGTGGTGTGTTTGGGTGTGTGGTGTGTTTGGGTGTGTGTTGTGTGTGTGGTGTGTGTGTTTGTGTGTGATGTGTGAATGTGTGTGTGTGTGGTGTGTGTTATGTTTGTGTGTGTATGTGTGGTGTGTGTGTGTGTGTGGTGTGTGTAGTTTGTGTGGGTCTGTGGTATGTGTGTGTGGTGTGTTTATATGTGTGGTGTGTGTGTGGATGTGTGGTGTGTGTGTATGGTGTGTGTGTGTGTGAGATGTTCTTGGGTCTGTGGAATGTGTCTCTGTGGTGTGTGCGTAGATGTGTGAGTGGTGTGTGTGGGTGTGGCGTGTTTGTTGTGTGTGTGGTGTGCGTGTGGTGTGTGTGTTGTGTGTGTGATTTTGGTGTGTATGTGCGTGGAGTGTGTATGTGTATGTGTGTGGGTGTGTGTGTGTTGGATGTGTGTGGTTTGTTTGTGTGTGAGTGGTGTTAGTGTGGTGTTTGTGTGTTGTGTGTGGGTGTGTGTTTTGTGTGTGTGTGGTGTTGTTCATTTGTGTGGTGAGTGTTAGGTCTGTGTGTGTGTGTGGTGAGTGCTTGGGTGTGTGTGTTATGTGGGTATGTGTGGTGTGTGTATGGGTGTGTATTTGTGGGTGTATTTATTTGTGTGCGTGAGTGTGGTTGCGTGTGTTTGTGTGTGTGGGTGTGTGTGTGTTTGTGTATGTGGATGTATGTGTGTGGTTTGGGTGTGTGTGTGTGTATATGTGGTGTGTTTGTGTGTGGCGTGTCTGTTTGTGTGGTTTGTATGTGTGTGTGGTGTGTGTGTGTGGTGTGTAGTGTGTGTGTGTGTGTGTGTGTGAGGTGTAGGTGTGTGTGTTTTGCGTGTGTGTGGTGTGTGTATGTGTGTGTGTTGTGGGTGTGTGGGTGTGTGGTTTGTGTATATGTGTGTGTGGGTTTGTTTGTGTGTGGGTTTGTGTGTAGGTTGCGTATGTGTTTGTGTGTGGGTGTGTGCGGTGTGTTTGATGTGTGTAGATGTATGTGTTTGGTGTGTGTGTGTGTGGGTTTGTCTGGTGTTTGTATGTGTGTTTGTGTGAGGGTTTGTGTTGTTTTTTTGCGGTATGTGTGTGTGTGTGTATGTGTTGGTGTGTGTGGTTGTGGTTTATGTTTATGTGTCTGTGTTGTTTTGTGTGTGTATGGTGTGTGTATGTGTTTTTTTGTGGGTTGGATGGTGTGTGTGTGGCGTGTTTGTGGTTAGTGTGTGTCTGTGTGTGTGTTTTTTGTTTTTAGTGTGTGTGTGTGTGTGTGTGTTTGTTTGTGTGTGGTGTGTATGTGTGTGTGTTTGTGTGTGTGTGTGTGTGGTGCGTGTGCTGTGTGTGAAGTCTGTGTGGTGTGTGTGGTGTGTGTGTTTGTGTTTTTGTATGTGTGTGTGTGTGTGTGTGTTGAATAAATATATAAAATGCAACTTAAGAGGTTAGCGGTGCGTTACGTCAAATATAGTTGACGTTGGGCGTCTAAGGTTAATGATATTACTTTTAATTTACACTGACTTGTGTTGAAGCAGTTTTCCGATAATCACACCATCATCCGTAAACTGGCCGCTCGGCTGTAAACAGTGCGTTTTGTTTTCTTTGCAGTTCCGGCTGACAAAGTAGAAGAACCCTCCTGCCGCCCGGAGTACAGTTGCAATAACTGCATTGAAAAGTTTTAGATTAGCCTGGAAATTTATACCTCTCCCGTCTGAATTGGTAATAATAAACGTGTTGACGGTCGCGTGCAGTACGCGCGATTCACACGAGTGGGTTTACGATTGTTAATATAATATAATATAATATAATATAATATAATATAATATAATATAATATAATATAATATAATATAATATAATATAATATAATATAATATAATATAATATAATATAATATAATATAAT
>Ga0131853_10025962_pt1 | contig 10545 bp, 5 predicted proteins | sample TergutLab28metaG_FD_92764 | JGI IMG/M metagenome (GOLD analysis project Ga0131853, IMG submission 92764) | Labiotermes labralis P1 segment gut microbial communities from Petit-Saut dam, French Guiana - Lab288 P1 (version 2) (version 2) | ecosystem: Host-associated > Arthropoda: Insects >... | reverse complement strand
CGCCGAACCCGGCCCGGGGGAAACCGGCCCCGGGGGTGTGCGGTCCGGGGCCGTAGGCGCCGGGGAAACCGCCGCCTGCCCCCGGGCCGCCGTTGCCCGGGGCGGCCGCGGCCTGGGGACCGGTTCCGGTCCCGATGGCGGGAGTGGCGTCGTCCACGACGAGCCGCTGCGGGATCATCACGATCGCGGTGGTGCCGCCGTACGGCGACGGGCGGAGCGCGACGTTGATCGAGTGCCGCCGGGCCAGCTGGCCGACCACGAACAGGCCAAGCTGCTCGGTGTTGGCCGGGTTGACGTCCGGCGGGTTGGCCAGGCGCTCGTTGAGCTCGCCCATGCGCATCGGGGTCATGCCGAGCCCGCGGTCCTCGACCTCGATCGCGAACCCGTTGGCCACCATCTCGCCGTGCACCCGCACCTGGGTGAACGGCGGGGACAGCGTGGTCGCGTTCTCGATCAGCTCGGCCAGGAGGTGGATGACGTCGGTGACGGCGCCGCCGGTCAGGGCGGCCTTGGACTGCGTGGTGACGATGACGCGGGCGAAGTCCTCGACCTCGGCCACGGCGCCGCGCATCACGTCGATCAGCTTGACGGGAGTGGACCAGCCCCGGCCGGGAGCGGCACCGGAAAGGATGATGAGGCCTTCCGCGTGGCGCCGCATGCGGGTGGTGAGGTGGTCCATCTTGAACAGGTCGTCCAGCACGTCCGGGTCGTTGGCCCGCCGCTCCATGCCGTCGAGCATGGTGAGCTGACGCTGGAGCAGGGACTGGTTACGCCGGGCCAGGTTGCGGAACATGTCGTTGACGCCCTGCCGCAGCCGGCTTTCCTCCACGGCGGAGCGCAGAGCGGTCTGCCGGACCATGTCGAAGGCCTGGCCGACCTGCCCGATCTCGTCGGCTCCGATCCGCAGCGCCGGGGCCGACGCGGCGACGTCCACGTTCTCGCCGCGGCGGAGCCGGGCGACGATGTTGGGCAGGTGCTCGGTGGCCAGCACGACCGCGTTGCGGCGCAGCAGGGTGAGCCGCCGGTTGACCGAACGGGCCAGCAGCAGGGTGACGAGCAGGGTCAGGATGATGGCCGCGCCGCCCGCGCCGGCAGCGGCGATGAGGCGGGTCTTCGCGTTGTTGGCGATGTTCTGGTCGACGATCAGGTGCTGCGAGGCCGCGTCGACGCCGCCCTGGAAGGAGGCGTTGCCCCAGGCGCTGGTGAGCCGCTGCCAGCTCTGGCTGGTGACGCCCGTGGCCTTGAGCTCCGCCAGCGGGACGCCACCCGCGACCGCGTCGGAGATCTTGAGGATCTGGGCGTAGGCCTGTTTGATCTGCGGAGCGGAGATGTCCTTGGTGTAGGCGTTCTGCTCGGCCTGGTTGAGCAGGGCCGGGAAGGTGTTCTCCTGGTCGATCAGCCGGCCGTACGCCTGGCCGAAGGCGTCGCGCTCGGCGACAGTCATGTTGTTGGCCGCGAGCCCGCCCGCGAGCAGGGAGTCCATCTCGGAGATGTCCTCGCGGATCAGGACGACCTGGATGAGGCCGAAGCTCTCCTTCAGCGAGGTCGCGTTGGAGAAGCTGCTGGCCTCGGCCTCGAAGATCGCGGGCTGGTCCTGCATGATCTTGGTGTAGCCCTCCCACGCGAGGAAGGGCGATACCTTCTTGGCCTCTACCCCCAGCCGGAGCTGGCCCATGTTGCCGAGGTCGCGGATGGCCTTGGCGATGCCCGCCTTCTCCGCCGAGTCCTCGGCCGAGGTCACCGTCGGCGACACCATCTGGGCGTCGAACGCGGCCAGCTTGGCCTTGGTCGTGTTGACGGAGGCCGTGTACGCGGCCATGTTCGCGGGGTTGGGCGACGAGAGGTAGACGACCGCGGCCCGGCGCTCGGCGATCACGTTCAGGAAGAAGAAGGCCGACTGCTCCGCCGTGGACAAGATCAGCTGGGGAGCACGCTTGACGTTCCGGTAGTTCTGCACGGACTGAACACCGATGGTGCCCAGCACCGCGAGCATCGTGACTAGCGGAATCGCCACGAGGAAATAGATTCTGAGGCGGATGGACCGGCCGCGCGATCCCATAGGGCCCCCCTGTGGGTAACGGATAAAGGCAGCTCACCATACCGTTAAACTGGTGAGTAACATGCACAATTTGGACATATGGCACAACGAGTCTCTGTCGTATACCATATGTGGTTCTGTGGGGAAGTATGGGGTGCCGGTAGATTACGAAATTCTGTCGATTGTCAGCGGCACCGCCTAACCTGGTTGCCGTGACGACGACCGAGACCCATCATCAGCTCCTTGACGGCCTCAACCCGCAGCAGCGCGCCGCCGTCCTGCATTCCGGGGGGCCGCTCCTGATCGTGGCCGGGGCGGGCTCGGGCAAGACGCGGGTACTCACGCACCGGATCGCCTACCTGCTGGCCGAGCGCGAGGTGTCGCCCGGCGAGATCCTGGCGATCACGTTCACCAACAAGGCGGCGGCCGAGATGGCGTCGCGGGTGGCGGACCTCGTCGGCGACCGCCGGGCCCGGGCCATGTGGGTGATGACGTTCCACTCGGCGTGCGTCCGCATCCTGCGCCGGGAAGCGGCCCGCTTCGGCTATCCCTCGAATTTCTCGATCTACGACTCGGGTGACTCCCAGCGCCTCATGGCCCTGGTCTGCCGGGAACTTCAGCTGGATTCCCGCCAGTTCCCGCCGAAGCGCATGTCAGCCCAGGTCTCCAACCTCAAGAACGAGCTGGTCGACTACGAGACCTTCGCCTCCGAGGCCCAGACGGCCAAAGAGAAGATCCTGGCCGAGGCGTATGCCGAATACCAGCGTCGCCTGGTCGCGGCCGGGGCGATGGACTTCGACGACCTGATCATGGTCACGGTCAACCTGTTCCAGGCGTTCCCCTTGGTCGCTGAGGCCTACCGGCGGCGGTTCCGGCACGTCATGGTCGACGAGTACCAGGACACCAACCACGCCCAGTATGTCCTGGTCCGGGAACTGGTCTCCGGGGCTTCGGGAAACCTTTCCAGCCGAACGGATCAGGCTGACCCGGTCAGCCCTAGCGAGCTCTGCGTCGTCGGGGACGCGGACCAGTCGATCTACGCGTTCCGCGGGGCCACGATCCGGAACATCGTGGAGTTCGAGCAGGACTACCCGGACGCGACCGTCATCCTGCTGGAACAGAACTACCGCTCCACCCAGACCATCCTGTCGGCCGCCAATGCGGTCGTGGCCAACAACAGCGGCCGCAAGCCGAAGAACCTGTGGTCCGAGGCGGGGGACGGGCCCCCGATCACCGGCTACGTGGCCGACAACGAGCACGACGAGGCCGCATTCATCGCCGAGGAAGTGGATAAGCTCACCGACTCCGGCCAGGCGGTCCCCGGCCAGGTCGCCGTCTTCTACCGGACGAACGCCCAGTCCCGGGTATTCGAGGAAGTGTTCATCCGGGTCGGGCTGCCCTACAAGGTGGTCGGCGGCGTCCGGTTCTACGAGCGGAAGGAAGTCCGCGATCTCCTGGCCTACCTGAGGCTGATCGCCAACTCCAGCGATGAGGTGTCGCTGCGCCGGGTGCTGAATGTCCCCAAGCGCGGCATCGGCGACCGGGCCGAGGAGTACGTCGCGTCCTACGCCGCCCGGGAGCGGATTCCGTTCGCCGAGGCGCTGGCCGTTCCGGGCGACGTACCCGGGCTGGCGTCCCGCGCGGTCAACGCGATGACCGGGTTCAACGGGCTGATCGACGACCTGCGCGAGCAGGCCCGCTCCAACGGGCCGGTCGCCGAGCTCGTCGAGGCGGTGCTCGACAAGAGCGGCTATCAGCAGTCGCTGGAGGAGTCCCAGGACCTGCAGGACGCCACCCGGGTGGAGAACCTGCAGGAAGTCGTCAACGTGGCCCGCGAGTTCGACTCGACGTACGCGGGTTCCGGGGCCGACGGCGATGACCCCGAGGCCGAGCTTTCCCCGGGGCAGCCGCTGGCCGACTTCCTGGAACGCGTGTCGCTGGTCGCGGACGCTGACCAGATCCCCGACGGAGAGGACCACGGCGGCGTCGTGACCCTGATGACGCTCCACACCGCCAAGGGCCTGGAATTCCCGGTCGTGTTCCTTACCGGCATGGAAGAGGAGATCTTCCCGCACCAGATGTCGCTGACCGAGCCCAAGCAGATGGAAGAGGAGCGGCGGCTCGCCTACGTGGGGATCACCCGCGCCGAGCAGCGGCTGTACCTGACGCGGGCCGCGTCCCGGACCTGGTGGGGCCGCCCGGCGTTCCACAGCCCGTCTCGTTTCCTGGCCGAGATCCCGGAGCCACTGACCGAGTGGAAGCGTCCCGCGGCCTCGCTCCTGTCGCCCACGCCAGGAAGCCGCGCGGCGTCCCGGCCCACCGCCTCCGGGGTGGGAAACCGTCCCGTGCCGTCCCTGGCACCCGGCGACAAGGTCACCCATGACAAGTACGGCCTCGGGACGGTCGTGTCGGCCGACGGCTCCGGCGAACGCGCCCAGGCGAAGATCGACTTCGGCGGCGACTACGGCGTCAAGCAGCTAGTCCTCTCCTTCGCTCCCATCCAGAAGCTGTAATGAGGCGAGAGCGAAAGATCAGCGGTCGCGGGGACTGAAGCCGGGGCGCGGGCTGAAGCCGGGATTGCGGTCGGCCCGGGAAGACCCGCCGTCGCGAGAGTCACGACGGTCCCGGGAGTCGAAGCTGTCACGCCGATCGCGGGAATCCCGCGAGTCGCGGCCGTCACGGGAGCCGCGCGGAGTGAAGCCCGGCTGCGACGACGGCTTCGGCTCCGGAGCCTTGCGCTCAGGCGACTTCCGCTCCGGCGGCGGCTTCCGTTCCGAGGGAGGCTTCCGTTCCGAGGGCGTGACGCGAGTCCTGGACTCGTTGTCGCGGTCAGCCGCTGCCTTCTTGGGGCGGGAGTTCCCGATGGCCCAGCCGTCGGTGCTCCAGACTCTGTCGTTCCGGCTGCTCGTCCGGCGGTCCCCGGAGTCCCGGTCGTCCTGGCGGCTCCGCCGGTCACGGCCAGGCCGGAGCGCCTCGGCGCGGGGCTCTTCGTACCAGGCGTCGGAGTCGTCTCGCGGAGCCCCGCGGTCGCCGCGGCCGGAACCGGGCCGTCCGCCCGGGGCCAGGAGACTGCCGTCGCCCCGGGCCGCCGCCGGGCGGGACGCCGACATCGTGAAGCTGCCGGACACCAGCTGGCGAGCCGCGAGCATGCGAGCGCCGAGGACCAGGCCCACCAGGAGCGTCGCGGCGATCATCGCGAAGAAGCCCGCGCTGATCCACTGCAGGAAGCTCAGCCCGAGCTGGGTCGTCGAGGTATCGGTGGAACTGTCGTGGATGAAGCCGGTCAGGACGGCCAGCACCAGGTAGGCCAGCGCGGGCAGGGGGAAGAGCCGGTGCACCTTCGGCCGCTCGACGGCGAGAGCCGCGATCACCGCGCCCAGGACGATCAGGTCGCCGAGGACGGCACCGGGGTCGCTGCCCATCACCAGGGTGATGATGGCGCCGAGGAGCGCGGACCCGAGGAAGATGTAGATGGCCCGCTTCAGCCCGAAGGAACCGATCCAGCGCACCAGGGGGCCTGCCCGGAGACCGGGATCCCCGCCCGGCGTATTCACCGAGCTGGCGGAAACGGACCGGTCCTTGCCCTCTCCGCCGCGGCCGCCCTCGGACCGGGCAGCGCGGGCCCGGGCCCGGGCCTCGCGTCCGTCGGGCTCATCGGCGTCGCGTCCGGCCCGGTCGCCAGGACCTTCGCGCCGGTCACGTCCGGCGCGGTTACCGGAAGCGTCCCGGCTGTCCCGGCTCACGCGGTCGCGGGCGCCGCCACGGACGTCCCGGCCGTCGAAGCTGTCGCGGCTCGCGCGGTCGTCGCTGAGGTCCTCCCAGGGAGGACCGCCGCGCCGGTCGCGGGCGGTGCCGTCGCGGTTCGAATCACGGCCTGGCCGGTTCTTCGCGGCGTCGTGCTCGGGACGGCGGCTGGGGGAATCGCGATTGTCCGTCCGGGGACTGAACCCGGGGGTACGGGCCGCGGACCTGCCATCGGCCTGGTCGCGGGACCTGCCGCCGTCCGGCGACCGGGAGGATGATCGGGGGCCGTCACGTCTGTCCGGGGTGCGGGCCGGGCGGTCCGTGGAACGGGCGGGGGTGAACTTCGGGGCTTCCGCGTCGCCCGGGGAAGAATCCCAGCCCGAAGCGGCCCCGGAGCGCGAGCGGGTACTTCCGCCGCGCGGGGCTGCTGGAGGGGGCTCTGGCCCAGGTGGTGTGGTCATTGCTGCAGAGAATAGGGCATCAAGTCTTAAGAACACCCCTGAGTCCGGTGACTTCGTTGTCATCGCGGTCTATGGCGCGTATCCGGCACAAGAGGCGAGCGTCATCAAACCATCATGTTTGCTTCCATGCGCGGATATTTCAAAACATCGTGGTACTGGCGCCTCGCAGCCCCTGGTCAGCAGGGTAATGTACGCGCAGTAGGTCATGATTACGCCGGGTGAAAGGCGCCGTTCGGCGCCAGGGCACATGGCCACTGGGCGGAAAGGAACACGCATGTCCAAGGGGCATCGTGCCCCGGCCTCGGGCCGGGCGAGCTACACGCTCGGCTGCGTAGCGGCAGTACTGATCATGGTAGCCAGCGGCTTCGCGTATTTCGTCAAGTCGCAGGTCGGCGACATCGGGGGCTCGAACGTCCTCAGCGGCGGCCCGCAGACCGGTGCCATGAACATTTTGCTGATGGGGCTGGAAAGCCGCACCGACTACAGCGGCCGCATCCTGTCGTCGCAGTTGCTCACGGCGATGCACGCGGGCAGCGTGCAGGGCGTCGAGAACGGCGTCGGAGGCCAGGACACGAACACGCTGATCCTCATCCACATCTTCGCCGGCGGCAAGAAGGCGGTCGGCTACTCGATCCCGCGCGACGACTGGGTTACCTACCCCAAGCCTTATGACGGCCAGGGCCAGGGCAAGATCGACGAAGCCTACGGGCTGGCCTACAACCAGAGCCTGAGCCAGACGGTGAACTCCGCCGCGAGCAGCGGCCAGCGCTACCTGGAGGCCAACGAGGCCGGGCAGGCGGCGGAGATCGCGACCGTCGGGTCGCTGACCGGAGTCAGGATCGACCATTTCGCCGAGGTGAACCTGGCGGGGTTCTTCTACCTGGCCCAGTCGTTCGGCGGCGTCGAGGTGTGCCTGAAGTCGTTCGACGGCGGGCACAACCTGCACGACTTCAACTCGGGCTTCCGGCAGAAGAGGGCCGGCTATCACCTGCTCTCGGCGCCGCAGGCGCTGGCCTTCGTCCGGGAGCGGGACAACCTGCCCAACGGAGACCTCGACCGGACCCACCGCCAGCAGGCGGTCCTCGACTACGTGATCTGGAAACTGGAGCACCAGGGGGTCTTCAACAGCCTGAGCCAGCTCACCTCGCTGCTGGACACGGCGAAGAAGTACATCATCACCGACCAGGGCTGGAACCTGCTGGACTTCGCCAGCCAGATGCGCGCCCTCAGCGGGAAGAACCTGACGTTCATGACGGCTCCGGTCATCACGACCGACGGGCACGTGGGCGGGCAGGACGTGAACTTCATCAACGCCTCCGCGGTCCGGAAGGCCGTGCAGAACGCCTTCTACCCCCCGAAGAACGGCTCCGGGTCCGGCGGTACCGGGGCGGCCGGCCCGGGTATGGGCGGAGGCTCCGCCCCGGCCGCGCCGTCGCTGCAGGCCGCCGCCACTACGGTGGATGTCTATAACGCCGGCGCGCCCGTCGGACTGGCCGGCGAGATGTCGCGATCGCTCGCCACGGCGGGCTTCAAGGCGGGCACGGTCGCCGACACCAGTCCGCGGCCCCAGACCCTGGTGACGTACGGGACCGGGGCGGCCCAGAGCGCGAGCACCGTCGCGGGATTCTTCACCGGGATCACGGCGGCGCCGAGTTCGTCCGTTCCCGCCGGGCACGTTGAGGTGGTCCTGGGACCGGACGCGACATCGGTGCCCCAGGCCCTGACCGCGGCGGCCGCCGGGCAGACCGGGGTGGCGGCCGCGCCGTCGCTGGCCGGGGGAGCGTCGGCCGGCCTGCCGGGCACAGCCACCTCGGCGCCGGCCCCGCGGTCCGGGGACGACGGCCAGGCGGGCAAGGCGGTGACGGTCCGGTCGAACGCCAAGTTCGGTATCCCGTGCGTGTACTTATTTCCCGGTGTCTTCCGTGCGTCTTGTAAAGGTTTCGTGTATCCCGGAAGATTCTGTGCGGATGCTCGGTACCGCCCGGTAGTGTGGGCGAGCCGTTGAGGCTTTGATCCCCTTGAAATTTCTGGCGATACGTCACGCCTACCTACCGAAGGGATGTGGGATGTCTAGGTTTCCCGGCTGGCAGGCGCTTACCGAGAAAATCGGCAGGCAGGTGCTGACCGCGAAAGCCGGATACGCCGCGGCCTGCGTAGCCGCGGCCCTCGTCCTCATCACGAGCGGAATCGCCTACGCGGTGCAGAACGGGATCGGCTCCATCGGCGGGTCCGACGCGCTCACCGGCGGGCCGCAGACCGGCCCGATGAACATCCTGGTGATGGGCCTGGAGAGCCGCACCGACTATCAGGGTCACGTGCTGTCGTCCGGCCTGCTGACCGCGATGCACGCCGGCAGCGTGTACGGCGTGAAGAACGAAGGCGTCGGCGGCCAGGACACCAACACCCTGATCCTGGTCCACATCTTCGACCACGGATCGAAGGCGGTCGGCTTCTCCATCCCGCGCAACGACTACGTGACGTTCCCGCAGGCCTACGACGGCCAGCAGCGCGGGATGATCGACCAGGCCTACGGCCTGGCCTACACCCAGAGTCTGTCCCAGACCATCAACCAGCAGGGCATGAGCTCGGCCCAGCGCTACCTGCAGGCCAACGAGGCCGGGCAGAAGGCGACCATCCAGACGGTCGAGTCGGTCACCGGGCAGAAGATCGACCACTTCGCCGAGGCCAACCTGGCCGGGTTCTACCAGCTGGCCCAGTCGTTCAACGGCATCCAGGTGTGCCTGAAGTCGTGGAACGGCGGGGAGAACCTGCACGACACCAACTCCGGCTTCAAAGCGAAGGAACCCGGCTACCAGCATCTCGCGGCGGCCCAGGCGCTGGCCTTCGTCCGGGAGCGGGACAACCTGCCCAACGGAGACCTGGACCGGACCCGGCGCCAGCAGTCGGTCATCGACTACGTGATGTGGAAGCTGCAGCATCAAGGCGTCTTCACCTCCGCCGACCAGCTCAACAACCTCATGAACACCGCGAAGAAATACCTGATCACCGACCAGGACTGGAACCTGCTGGACTTCGCGAGCGACATGAAGGCGCTGACCGGGAAGAACCTGCAGTTCGAGACCCTGCCGATCAAGGCCTACGCGACGGTGTACCCGGGCGGCGTGTCGGAGGCGGTCAACATCATCGACGTGGCCGCCATCCAGAAGGAGATCAAGGCCGCGTTCGCGGGGGCCGCCCAGAAATCGGCGGGCGGTCCCGAGGCCGCGCACAAGGCGGGGGGCGGCGCGGCGAAGCCCAAGCCGAAGCCGTCGGCCGCCACGCCGAGCTACTCGCCGTCCGATAGCACCGTCAACGTATACAACGCGGGCGAGCAGGCGGGGGTCGCCGCCCAGGTCATGCAGGGCCTGGTGTCCAAGGGCTACACGCAGGGCGAGACCGGCAACCTGACGACCCAGCCCACGACCCAGGTGCTGTACGGGACGGGCGCGTCCGCCCAGGCGAACGCGGCCAAGGTCGCGAAGCTGTTCGGCGTGCAGCCCGAGTCCAGCAGTTCGGTGAGCAGCGGGACGATCCAGGTAGTCCTCGGCTCGCAGTCCACGCCTCCCGCCTCGCTGACCGGCGGCTCCGGGGGCTCGCCCAGCGCCCAGGCCACGCTGCCCAGCGACGCGACCGGGGTGCAGAACGCCACCGCGAACAACGGCACCAACGCGCCGCTGAAGGTCACTGGCAACGCTAAGTACGGGATCCCCTGCGTCTACTGAGACGGGTGCCCGGTTACCCTGATGCGCAGAACCAGACTTAGGAGGCGCAGTTGGCTCCGGCAGGAAAGATCAGGGTGATCGTGGCGAAGGCGGGCCTCGACGGCCACGACCGCGGCGCGAAGGTCGTCGCGCGGGCACTTCGCGACGCGGGGGTCGAGGTGATCTACACCGGGCTGCACCAGACCCCGGAGCAGATCGTCGCCGCCGCCATTCAGGAGGACGTGGACGCGGTCGGGCTGTCGGTTCTGTCCGGTGCCCACATGACCTTGTTCGCCCGCGTCATCGAACTGCTCAAGGAACAGGACGCGAGCGACATCGTGGTGTTCGGCGGCGGCATCATCCCCGAAGGCGACATCGCCGAGCTGAGCCGCGCCGGCGTCGCGAAGATCTTCACCCCCGGCGCCCCTACCACCGACATCGTCGACTGGGTGAACAGCACGCTGGCGCGCACCGCGGCGTAGCCCCATCGCAACACCGACGGGACCGAAGGTGTCGCCATAGCGACACCTTCGGTCCCGTCGCGTACCCGGGTGGGTGGGGTTACTTCTTGAGGGACTGGAAGATCTCGCGGGCCAGGGCG
>Ga0131853_10025961_pt1 | contig 10545 bp, 9 predicted proteins | sample TergutLab28metaG_FD_92764 | JGI IMG/M metagenome (GOLD analysis project Ga0131853, IMG submission 92764) | Labiotermes labralis P1 segment gut microbial communities from Petit-Saut dam, French Guiana - Lab288 P1 (version 2) (version 2) | ecosystem: Host-associated > Arthropoda: Insects >... | reverse complement strand
CATGTTTCGGGCGCATACACCCATCATCAGCAGCATTAGATGTTGAGTTGCAGCATATGGTTTTCTGCACCGAGTTTTTGGATGGGTGGTGGTCTTGAGAGCCGCTGCGTAGGTCGTGTGTACGGTGCGGATGGTGCCGTGCGACTCGCACGGCACCACCTGCACCGTACACACGGCTCTCAAGATCACCACCCATCCAAAAACTCGGTGCAGAAAACCATATGCTGCAACTCAACATCTAATGCTCCTGATGTTGGGCGAATGTACCCGGAACATGTCGAGCTAAGAATACATTAATAAAGTTACCTTGTTGCATCAAGTTGGCATTTCACTTTTAGAAATATCTTTGTTCAGTGTCCAAGGTGCTGCTCCGTACTTTGCCACCGGTCTGATTAATGTCGCAATGATTTTTTTTTCTGATTTCTGATTGACTCTTTAGTAGAGGAACGAGGGCATAATATGATCTACTTGCATTTCTAATTATTTTTTCAATCTGTGGTCTTAATTCACTTTTGTTGGTTAGAACTGTACCAAGGTGTGTGTAGTCTTTCACTATTTCAAAATTACATAAATTTCTTACACATTCATTTTCACTGTAAGTCTTTCGTAATTCTATCATAAATTTTGTCATTAATAATAATAACAATTCTAATATACTCATATACTCTGTAGCTTTATAAAATTGTTGAGATAATTTTTTGTACATGACGTCAGCACGAGATGGATTAGGGTGCAAAAAAGGACCGCTTGAACTTTCATGTCTGTCACATGAATGTCGGGCATTTAAAGTCGTACAGAACGTATTTGTTAAGAATTTGTGGAGAGTACAGTGTCACTGGATATTGCGGTGTTATTTCCATGGGACAAAATGTGCAATTTTATTCTTCAATAGGAAATAATACGGAAGCCGATATGACCACATATTTGATTCGCCACAGGACACAGTGCAGTTCATTTTTACTACACTGCACACTGAAAATATGACAACGCAGCATAACAGTGTCACTACTGACAGCGATGACAAGTTACTGTCTGTAATGACTGCCAATTAAACTGCTGCCGAAATTTTGTGTATAGACAGACAGACTGACTGTTTGAAGGTGTGGATATGAGGTTGAGATTAAAACGATGGGCAGCAGGACACTTTTAGTCCAGTGACAAACGTCACTGTGGCGTGGGAAAACCACAGACTCCTGTCCATGACGTCATCCTGGAAGTTGCAATTTATTGCACGCAATTTGGAGATGTCATTTAAGGGTTTGTGTGCTTGAATATTTTCTATAAACTGCAATTATATTCAGCCAGCATCCAGACAAATAGGCCAGTCTATGTAATGGGAAGAAAAACTTATAAAATTACAAGTATTATATACAAAACCATAAGTGTAACCGTCGGACACAACTTGTGTTTATTACACAGCCAACAGCTACTTGTTTTGTGACGTTCAGGTGACCGTGCATCGTGATAAATTCTTATGATAAATCCAACTAGATGCACTAATATCTCAAATTTATTTTTTGAATAAAACTCTACATCTTTCGGACAGTTCCTCCGTCCATCATCAGGAGTTTTTCACTGTACACACAGCAATGATATATGTCATACAGGTTTGCTTACAGCTTGCGAGCAGGATCAGGACGGAACTGGTTCCGTCCTGATCCTGCTCACAAGCTGTCATCAGACCTGTATGACATATACCATTGTCATATGTACAGTGAAAATCTTCCTGAAGATGGAGGAACTGTCTGAAACATGTAGAGTTTTATTCCAAAAATAAATTTGAGAAATTAGTGGGTCTAGTTGGTTTTATCATAAGAAGCTACTTGTTTCTTGTTCTTAACAAAGCCACTGTTAATCTACACAAGAATCTCTGAAAGGCCTAACATACAACAGTGCACTCAGATTGTTTCAAGACTGAAATCTCAAACTTTTCAAAGCCGGCATTCATACACATCGCCAATAATATGACATATGTGTACTATATACGATATGCACTATAAATACGCCTCTGACAAATGCGAGATCTGCCTTGAACTATTTTCATCGCATTGCTATAACCGATAACTTTTCTATCATTTTAGTACAGCCTTTCGATGTCTTGGCCACAAAGCCGAAAATTGTCGCTCTTTGTTCCATAGTAGTTGGAAGTCGTGTTCGACAAATACAATTATTGTTTCTATATAATTAACAAAACGGTATGAGTCATGTAAATAAGGTATTCTATTTCTAACGGACAATCATGTAGCAAGAGGAACAAAATCAAATAAACGTACTTCGTTACTCAGTGGATGGTGCAGTGCCTTTTCTTTGAGAACCTGAAGTCGCTCGATTGGTCAACAAAGTTGAAACTCTTGTAGGTCTGACACAGATGTTACACCTAAAGCTTTTATAGAGAAGGCAGAAGGCAAACACTGAAAAAAAAATCTCTTTTACTGCGACAGCCTTAATTTTTATGTGAACACAAATTTATATACCAGAGAATACTTCGACATTTATTCACAACTTGGCTGTATTTATAAGCACAAAACACGTATCCTGTTACAGAAAAATCTGTAGCAAAACAGCTATATTTGTTTATATCAATCATTAACACGTCTGTCCTCCTAATCGCCCATCTCTCAACCCATTGAAGAGGCCATGTCACAGGCAAGACCAGAGTTCGATTCGTTTAAAGGAAGAAAGTTTTCCTTCTGCCAGAACCCTCCGAAAATCCGACCATCTCTGTAGGGAACCAAACAGCTCACCGCTACTTGTGGTTTTATCCCACTGGGCGTGAATACCTCTGTTTGTTATCGACGTCAAGACTGCGTCAAATTTTGCCTCGCCCTCAATTCCTGCCACTCACAAACATGGCGTGCTCCTTGGATAAACGGGCTTAATGTTTCAACAATTCCTTCCTCCACCAATTTACAAATTTGTCGCGGTAGGGGGAAAGATATTTGTCTCTACTCCAAAACGTCAATATTGGCTTTGGAGCAAACCCAGCCTCCTACTCAGTAGGTACCGAGGTTCTTTCCCGGGGGTAAAGCAGCCGGGGCGTGAAGATGGTAACTCATATCCATCCAGGTCAAGAATGTGTAAAGGTAGACCTCTGCTCCCTCTATTTGACTTCAAGGCGTGGACAGGGATAGTCTTACCTTTTACCATAAATCCGCTCATTCATCCAATCAAAATCCACCCATCCAGACAACGAATCTTCCTCCCGTTTACTCACACTGCATTTCAATCACATAACAACTATCCATTGGTCAACCCACCCATCACATATGTTCAGATATCTCAGTGCTTTCACAAATTACCTAACACAACAACCTACCAGCTCCATAATCCTCACATAATGCCATACGTTCCCCTGTTTCTGTCTGAACAGAGTATACTCGTATTCTCACTGGATAAATCTCCGAGGCATGAAAGAGAAGACGTTCAGGTTACAGAAGCATCAGCGTGGATTACAACAGCACAACTTTCACATTAATTCATTCACGCATGATTCTGTCTCTTCCTTGTGCCTCTTCTGCTCCTCGACTTCATATTTTCTTCCACACTTTTATATTTATGGCTTGGAAACAGATTGCTAGACGAAAAAATCAAGAGGGAGACCCTGGCAAAGCTCAGTAGCTGTCCGGGGAGTGAACACGCTTCAGAGAATAACAACACTTTCAATATTCTTCTGTATAATTGTTACCATGTGTACAGTCACAGGCAAATGTGGGTGTGAAACGTTCCGAATAAAAATCTAATGAATTAAAATGGCAGGAAAATATTAGTGTTAAGTACTGATGTTGATAAATTGAAGTTTGTAAGTCGTCTTATTGTAGCTCCTAAATTCCCTGCTAACAAGATTCAAATGTGGATTTCGACGCATCAGGTTAACTACTATTTTTATTCTGTTTTCGGACTAAAAGTAAAAGAAAAAACGAAAAGTTCCTGGAAAATGGTACGTAGTCAAACACACCTGTGTCACATGAGGTGTATTTAATGACTATATAATGGACAACTACATGTTTCGGCCTGTACTGGCCATCTTCAGGTTGTCTTAGGGGAACTTAACTTAAGATCTTACTATACGCATGTGCGCGCACGTGGTGTAGAGATCTCTACTTACAGACAAAAACAAAAACAGGAAGTAAGTAAGTTTATATTTGATTCCTGTTTTTGTTTTTGTTTTTGCTAATAAGGCCCGTATGTAGAGATCTCTACACCACGTGCGCGTGCATGCTTATAGTAAGATCTTAAGTTAAGTTCTCCTAAGACAACCTGACGATGGCCTGTACAGGCCGAAACATGTAGTTGTTCATTATATAGTCATTAAATACACCTCATGTGACACAGTTGCGTTTGACTACATACCATTTTCCAAGTTTCACACACACAACGGGGATGACACTTCCTAGAACAGTTACTGGTTTCCGTCGAACACAATAAATATTGTTGTTTTCCACGGAAACCAGAAAATATTTTATATTAATAATTGTCCAACGAGATGCAACACAAAGAGGTCAATTTATTATTCTGCAAGTTCACTCTACATTTTTCGGGTGTCAACCACACCCATCATCAGGTGTACTGGTCATATTTTTTGTGCAGCTACCTTCCTCCAATGACCAGCACCGGAGGCTGTAGTTACAGTTTTGTGTACTCCTGATGATGGGTGTGGTTGACACCCGAAACATGTAAAGTGAACTTGCAGAATAATAAATAGACCGCTTTGTGTTGCATCTCGTTGGACAATTATTAATATATATCAGCAAAGCACGGAACCATAAACATCAAATTCAGAAACTGTTTGTTTTTTTCTTTTAGGTCAACTACTGAACATTTGTCAAATATTTGAGAAAAAATTGGAATACAATGAAGCAGTGCATCAGCCATTTATAGACTTCGAGAAAGCCTGTAATTCAGTTAGGAGGGAGGTCTTGTATAATATTCTCTTTGAGTTTGCTATCCCCTTGAAACTGGCAAGGCCAATAAAAATGTGTCTGAATGAAATATATAGCAGAGTCCGAGTAGGAAATTTTTGTCTGACATGTTTCGTATTAAGAATGGTTTGAAACGTGGAGATGCTTTATTGCAACTGCTTTTCAACTTTGCTTTAGAGTAGGCCATTAGGAGGGTTCAGGTAAAAGAGGATGGCTTGCAATTAAATGGTACGCATCAGCTTTTGGTTCATGCTGATGATGTTATTGTATTGGTTGGAAGCATACATACAATAAGTAAAAACACAGAAACGTTAGTAGTCGCTAGTAAGGAGACTGGACTAGACGTAAATGCTGATAAAACTAAGTACATGGTCATGTCTCGAGTTCGGAATGCAGGACGAAGTCACAGTATAAAGAATGATAACATTTCTTCTGAAAAGTGGAAGAGTTCAAATATCTAGGAACAGTCCTAACGATTTAGGGTTTCGGTGGGGAAATCTGATGGAAAGATACCACGTGGAAGACCCGGGTTCAAATGTGAGGATAATATTAAGTTGGATCTACAGGAAGTGGGATGGGAGTCATGGACAGGATTGATCTGGCTCAGGATAGGGACAGGTGGCAGGCACTTGTGAATGCGGTAATGAACCTTCGGGTTCCATAAAATGCGGGAGATTTCTTGACTACCTGTGAAACGGTTAGCTTCTCAAGAACGACTCTGCTGCCTGGGGTAAGCAGGCAAGTAAGTATATAAGTAAGTAAGTAAGTAAGAAGTAAGTTAGTAAGTAAGTACGTAAGTAAGAAGTAAGTTAGTAAGTAAGTAAGTACGTAAGTAAGTAAGTAAGTAAGAAAGAAAGAAAGTAAGTAGGTAAGTAAGTAAGTAAGTACTAGGAAGCAAATATTGTGTACCGTAAATAACACCTATAAGACATTGCCTAAGATTCATACTAATGTTAACGTCCAACTCTCTTGTTCATTATACAAGTGGACCACTTCTACTAGTTCTGAAATCATTCACCGCCTCCCCACATTATCGAATGTAGTTTATATTTCGTTGCCTGAATAGTAGGTCTGAAACAATAAGGAAACTTCTTTAAATTGACGTAAGATAATGGCAGTACCAGAGCTCTTATATGGATATCAGAATATTACTTCACTAGAACAACATGAAAGAACTGAGATTTATTTAATTACGCTTTCAGTTGCAAAGATTATGTAACGTCGGCAATGAATGAATGAGTATGAAGCACCGGCGTAATGATAACGACGGAAGAAAGCCGAAGAACTCGGGAAAAATCAGTTCCAGTGTCACATTGTCCACAACAAATCCCATTTAAAATGGTCAGGCACAAACTCTGGACCTCTGCTGTGACAGGTTGACGAATGACAGCCTGAAACACGGCACGGCCGATGTTATGTTGTTAAAGTTAGCTCTAACAATCGGCATGCGTGCATAAAAGCGCCACGTTTTTAGGCGCGTTTGCAAAATTGCGAAAAGTGACTGTTGGCTTCGTTATGTCTGTCTGAACGAATGGAACAACTCCGCTCCCACTAGACGGATTCTCATGAAATTTAATATCTGAGTATCTTCCGAAAGTCTGTCGAAAAACATTCATGTTTTATTAACATCTGACATGCATAAAGGGGATTTCACTTGAAGACCAACACACATTTTTGATCATATCTCGCTCAGTTCTTCTAGAATAAGAACTGTTTCAAGCAAGAGTTGTAGAGAAAATCAAAACAGACATTTTACGTCCAAGAACCTTTTCCCGAAAATTGCATCCATTAAGAAAATATGTGGAAAAGTGTGATACAGCCAGACAGGCCACAGATAAAATTTTAATGGGGCGTATACACTTTGTATGCAGAATAATTAAAGCTACAAACACACACACACAATATGTAAAATGTATTGCTCTTCCACTGTAACAATGGTTGCCCGAACGCGCCTCGATGTTACATGTACACTGCCTCTCGTTAAGCTCTGAAAACAGTTTATGTTTTGTTGACCGTGCATCTCGACACAATCATGTAAAAAAACACAAACTTGATGCAGAACTTATTCTTAGCATATTTCGTCAACCTCTACATGTTTCGGCCCTATCTAGGTCAATCATTAGAAGGAACAACCGTATGTATACAACAATTTTTGTCCTGGTTGGATTGTTCCAATCCAACTAGGACAACAGTCATCTAAAAAGAATACTAAGTACCAATTGTTGTATACATACGGTTGTACCTCCTGATGATGGGCCTAGATACGCCCGAAACGTGTATAGTTTGACGAAATATACTAAGAAGAAGTTGTGCATCTAGTTGGTTTTCCTTTACACGACTCTAAAGACAGTTTGGAATCAATGACGCTTATGCAGGCGTTTGTTAACTTGTGTAAAAATCGTCAGTAAGTCTGCAACGAATTGGTCACATTTAATATTCTTGTGTTTAATATTCCAGTAAACAGCTTTTCGCTTTTCTTAATTCTTTCTTTCCTCATTTCTTTTTCTGCAGCCTACATTTCTTTCTTTTTCCCAACAAAGGGAAGTTGCCAGAATTTTAATATTCCAAGTCTCAAACCTTTTTTTTTATACAAAATGCTAATATTACAAGACGACGACTGTAGTGAATTGGACCGCCGGCTTGGAAATATTTTAACAAATAAGCTACATTTTATTGGCCTGTAATGTCAGTCTCCGCAAAAACGAAACATTTTTTCATTTGTACCGCGTAGTCGAGAAAGTCCTCTCGTTAAATAATAATAATAATAATAATAATAATAGAAAGGATTATGTTAAATGTACAGCAAGCATTCGCGTGGGTGAAGTGCTGAAAACGTCAGTCAGGCGGCTGGTTCATAGTCGTAACTTGAAAAGGGCGCCCCGCTAGTGCCAGTTACTTATATGTCTCCAATTTCCAAGGTGATAACATTCAATACATATTTCAGGTTGACAGCCCAAGGAAAATTTATTGAATTAAGATCTTTTACAAGCATTAGTTCACTAAGCACTTATAGTGTATTTTCCGATACTCCGTCCCTACAGGTTACAAACGTGCCATCACGTGACAAGGAATATGCTCCGACTAGGCTAGCATCTATGCCATTAGTAGCGTAGTGAATGGTAGGAGGGAGAGGTTGGATGTGGGAGAGCAGAGGAAGAAATATATAATTAACAAGCAGACATGTCTATTCACAATTAGCAGTAGCAGTAAATATTTCGCAAGCTTATTAGGTATACTTAGTCAAAGCGGATGAGATGGGAGGAATGTGTAGAACGACTGCAACATTTCGGTCTAAAAAATGAAGGGACGTGAATGTAAATAGGAGGATAATATTAAAATATAAGCTTGCTAGACACTACAGGTAAATGTGTACAAATTGCTCCCTTTTACCGCTTCCCAAAACTGGCTTGTTGACCAGGGTTACACAAATTTTCCAAAAAAGTAAAACTAGGAGCCACCTGAAAGTTCTAGGTGTCAGAAAGATAACTTGAAGCGTGTTCCATATTGAGCATCCACAAATATTAGGGGCTACAGTAGAAAATTTAGTCTCCACGGCGACCCGACTCCCGTGATTTGTGGATCTCCCTTGCACATACATTTTGTATTTTGTGGGACTCCCTGGATGATGGAGCCAGTCTGCCACAAGGTCCCTAAGGAGAGAGGACAATACAAACACAGTGTACGAGATATGGCAGACCATACAAGCTTCGAATCAGTGGCCAAATTGATAGCTGACAATATCAAAATAGGTCTCAAAGTAGGGTGGGGACTGGACTCAATTGTACTGTTTAGAGGTGGCCTCTTATGAGCAATGAAAAGAATATCCATGTTCTAAAAAAGGCGAAGAATTTTTTGACTACCTGAGCGGTTCTAAGCTACTTCAGTACACTTCTACGAGGACTTAATTCAATTTCTGATAAGCCCCAATTATTACAGTTCGTCACGGCATGATAAAATAAAATAGAAACGAAAGAAATTAGGACAGATTAACAAGACCTGCTGGCTTTTATCCTATTGCTGATGATGATATTTAATATGCTTACACACGCGGTGAGGTTAAAGGAAGTGTTGAGCTAAGTGAGAAATTAAAGAGTTCATTAAAGACGCTGATAAAATATATAAAAAAAATTAATATTTCTGTAGAATTTATTTTCAGAAAACTGCCGATGAATAAGGTTTACTACAACGTAAGTGCACACAAGTGTCAGGAAGTGAGAACACCATAAATACATTGGGCACGAGTTATGATTCACACGTACTGCCAATGGGAAGGATTTAGAGAATTTTCAGCTTTTCCAAGACAACGGTCGGTACGACATTTCTTTCCCTCTTGTAATTCTGTCTACACGAATTTCAATTTCCTTTCTTCTACAGCACTAGAATGCTGCGCGCACTCACACATGCATCACACTTCCTCATTTATCTAAAATGCACTGCAGTGTGGAAGATGTATACCGCTGTTATTCTGTCAGTGAAACGATGGATAGCTTCATCCAATGCGAATATTTTCCACACAGAAGGAAGACAGCAAACGTTCTTATATTCGTGCCGCTGTGGCTGTCAGGAAAAGGCAACGTGTCTATTTATTAAACGAACGTGACAGATCTTTGTTCCGGATATTCAAAAATTTAAAATCTTATTATTATGAAATAAAGTGAAATGCCAACTTGATTCAACAAGGTAATTTTATTGATGTATTCGTAGCTCGACATGTTTCGGGTACATACGCCCATCACCAGGAGCATTAGATGTTGAGTTGCAGCATATGGTTTTCTACACCGAGTTTTTGGATGGGCCGCTGCGTAGGTCGTGTGTACGGTGCGGATGGTGCACGGTCAAACAACCCTCAAGTTCTTATTATTATGTCTAAAGCAGAAAAAATTCAGTTTTTAAAATCCGCAGGGTGTTGGGTAAATCATACGTGTGTCGGTTGGGATTCTCGGATATTCTGATGGTTATATTTCGTGATTTCTCCTCAATCAAACTCAGCCAGGACAGTCCGTAGCACTGCCGAGATTCAAAACGAGTACCTCCCGACATAAACGCTTAGCATTACAGTCGCATTAGCCTCTTGGACTGCCCGATGTGATATATGATCCTTAATATTTACAGAAAATTCGATAACGACGCAGTCCGTCGACACATAAGCTTCATTATAAAAAATCCAATGGCAGCGATATGTTTCGGCTGCAAAAAGAAGCAATCATCAGGCCGTATGTATCAATAAATGTAAAAAGAAAACTGAAGAGCTTTAGCCATAAATATGTATGGCTACAGTGATGAACCCCCCGGGTTCCATTAAAAAAGGGGTGTTTCTTGACTCTGATGATGAAACCTATTGGCTGGTCAAGGATACTGCTCCTAGGAGACAGTTACGACTTAAAAGCAGGGTACGGAGGAAAATACTGGAGGCAGAAGATAGGAAGGAAGAAGAGAATGGGGAACCAACTGATGTGCAGATCAGTACTTTTCAAACATTTTCGTCCGTGGAACCCTCTTCCAGATTGAAATATTTCACGTAACCTCTCCCCCCCCCCCCCCCTTTTTGTTCCGCCAAATTTGGAAAAAAAAAAAAAAAAAAAAAAAAACCAAGAATTTTTTTTGTTCTTTTTGGGAAAAAAAAAAT
>Ga0131853_10025960_pt1 | contig 10546 bp, 11 predicted proteins | sample TergutLab28metaG_FD_92764 | JGI IMG/M metagenome (GOLD analysis project Ga0131853, IMG submission 92764) | Labiotermes labralis P1 segment gut microbial communities from Petit-Saut dam, French Guiana - Lab288 P1 (version 2) (version 2) | ecosystem: Host-associated > Arthropoda: Insects >... | reverse complement strand
ATAGAGCGCTTCTGGGCCCCGGTGAGGGTGAAGGGGAGGGCTTCATAGAAAGGCCCAAGGTCCACGGCTGGCACAACCAAGCCCGTGGTCTCCAAACGACGTTCCCGAATGAAGTTGAGGGCGGTAGAGAGGAGAAAAAACTCTTCGAAAATGAGCCGATGCCTCGCGAGCTCCAAAGCCTCCTCACTTTCAGGGAAGTGGATGTTGTGGTAGGCAAAGCGGGCGCTGGCGAGACCCCTCGCCCCGCGAACCGTCTCCGGCAGAGGGTCAGGAAAGCGCTCGTCAGAGGCCTGGAGCCCCTGGGTCATGGCACTCATAAGAATCGTCTGGCTCACCCCCTGAGAGAGGCGATAAATGGGGATAATTCGCCCCGTAAGTCGCCCGGCATCAGATTCTCGCTCAATCACGGGATTCTGCATGGCAGGGGCATAGCGCGTCCCACTCACCTTTCCGTAAAACACGTAACTCTCGCCCTGTTTGATCTGGTCCTTGCGATAGCCCTGGTTGAAATAGGTGATGTCTAAACTAGAACTCTCATCCACAGCCCGGAATTTGAGCAAATCTAGTCCCCGGCGTATCGTCTGAAGTCGGGGCTCGTTTGCCACCGTGGCAAGGACAGAGGCCGACTCGCCGGGGACCAAATCCCCAATGGCACGAAAAGCCCGCCTGTCATCATAAGCCCGCGGAAAGTAGGCGACCAGTTCCCCAAGACAAGTGATGCCAAGCTTCGCAAGAGCCTTGGCCCGGACATCGCCTATTCCTTTGATATAGCGCACATCAGTGTGTAATTCGGGCATGCTACTAGCCTCCGGAGAGAGATTGACAAAACTGGGCTTGTGGGGTATACTAAACACATAAAGGGGAATTGGCGCCTGTTGTGGGGCGGCTCGACCCTTGTAGAGAAACGTCGAGACGCCTGTTTTTACAGGCGTCTCGTGCTATTTTCTCCTATGCGAAAGACATAGGGCAATAACTGCCAGGAGTAACGTTATGATGGCGAAAAGCACACCATATGTAACGTATGCGTCCAGAGCAACCACCCCCTTTCAAAAGGGAGTAGTCGAGTCGCCTAGCGGCAATTCCTAGAAGTATTATACAAGTTTCCATTTCCCCTGACAAGCGTTTTCAGAATACAAGTATACCCTAGCCCACCCCCGCATAGCGTATAGAGGAGGTGGTGTACATGCAGAAAAAAGCATTCGGCGGGAAAATTCTCTTGATTCGACGCAGCTATGTGGTGGCGCTGGCCCTTTGTGCGGCGGTGGCGGCGATATTCTATGTGATCAACCATCCGGGGCTGGTGGGTACCTCAGCCCGGGAGCGCGCACTGCCGATTTATAGTGTCCAGCGGGAAGATCAGGCCCTCAGCCTGACCTTCAATGTGGCTGTGACTGAAGACGCCCACACGATAGAGGTCCTGCGGGCTCTCAACGCCCATGGCCTTCGCGCCACCTTTTTCGTCACCGGCGACTGGATTCGAGAGAACGGGACCTTAGCGGCCCACTTAACCGAGAGCGGGCATGAGCTCATGAATCTCAGCGACGACCATCGCAGGCTCCGCAGATTGTCAGCCGCGGAGATCAGGGAGAATGTCCTCGCCTGTAGCGATGCCATCGAGGCGGTGACAGGGGCGCGGCCCACGGTGTTTCGGGCCCCCTATGGGGAGTATGACGACAAGGTAGTGGCTCTAGTAGAAGGCCTGGGGATGTACGCCGTCCAGTGGAGCGTCGACAGTGGCGATTGGCGGGGGATAGAGGCGGGGGCCATTGCCCGCAATGTGCAAACCAGAGCCTTCCCCGGCGCGATTGTCTTGCTTCACAGCAACCTAGAGCAAACAGCCCTGGCCATGCCAGAGATACTGGAGGGCTTACTGGAAAAGGGCTACACCATCCATCCTCTGTCAGAGCTCATGCTAGAAGCCGAGTTCACGGTCTCAGGCACCGGTCGGCAGGTTCCGGCTTAAGTGGAAAACACAGCGAAACCGCCCCCGGAAGGCCATGGGCCTTAGAGGGCGGTTGTTGTTGTGGGTCCATGTTGCTTAGATACCGCTGAACAGTGCAAGAAGAGTCTCCAGCGATTCAGAGAACTCGTGATAAGAGATGGCGATTGCCCGCACAAATCCGCCCTGGATGTTGACAAAATAGCGCCCATAGATGGTCAGGTCGAATACCTCAAAGGCAGAGCCGTAAGAATGCCACTCGTAGGCACCAATAGTGGTCAGGGGGAAGTCCAGTGTGATTTCCATCCCCATGAGTGCAAGAGCCTCCGCTGCGAGCGCAATATACTCGTTTTCGGATATGGGAGCCTCCAGCCGCTCAAAGATGATCATGACACTGGCACCAGTGAAGGGGTCCATCACAGAGAGTTCTGTAAGGGATGTGAGGTGAGGGAGGTCAAACACTTCCTCCGGGACCACACTTGCAGGGAGGAACGTGTCTGGGTCTAGACCCAAAGAGGCGACGATCTCCTCATCTGGAGTCGCAATCCAATCTTCTGGCAGGGTGAGCTGAAGGCCAAGATATTCACTTGTGTAGACATTCCCCTCCCACAGGCCGCGAGTAGGCGGGATGTTCCGAGACGGTCCCGAACCGCCGCAAGCGGTCAAAAATAACGCTAAGGAGAGGGAGACAAGAAAGAAAAGTAGGCATTTTTTCCTCATAAGTAAAACTCCAATCCTTACTGATAAAATCAAGAAAAGGCACTACAGCGTGTTCGCCCGCTCCTGCACAGTATTCTGAAAATTGACCACCTTGCGAGAGTACTCTTCACTCATGAGGGGGGAAGTGATCATAAAGTCAGCGGAAGCTCGGTTTGTGGCAATGGGGATATCATACACCAAAGCGATGCGCAAAAGAGCCTTCACATCGGGGTCATGGGGTTGGGCAGTGAGAGGGTCGGAAAAGAACACGATAAAATCCACAGTTCCCTCGACAATTTTCGCACCGATCTGCTGGTCGCCGCCCAAAGGGCCGCTGTTGTAGCCGCGCACAGGCAGACCGACCCGGTCGGTGATCATCTTGGCGGTGGTCCCGGTGCCGCACAAGAAGTGCTTATGTAAGATGTCTTTGTTCTCTTCGCACCAGTCTAACATCTCTTGCTTTCTGCCGTCATGGGCGATCAGCGCAATGTTCTTTTGCTTCGCGATGGTAAGGGATATAAAATTGTCACCCATGCAAATCCTCCACAATATACCGTCCAATGGCCTCCATGGTTTCGTGCGTGTCCTTTTCGATGCGGAGTGTCAAGGGCTTTGTCAAATTCAAGGTGAAAATCCCCATGAGAGACTTCGCGTCTAGAATATATCCCTCCGAAAGAAAGTCGAAGTGTCCATCCAGGGGGGAAATCCGATTCACAAACTCCTGCACAACCGCCGCCCTAGGGAGGCTTATTGTCACTGTTTTCATCACACCGCTCCCTACTTCTGATACTCAAACTCCAATTGGGCCATACAAACCGTGTCTCCCTCGGCGATGCCCTTCTCTTCCAGTCGAGCGTAGACCCCAGCCTGTTCTAGATTCCGCTCGAAATACATGCGAGACTCATAGTCGTCCAAGTTGACTCGGCCCAGGAGTTGATCTAACCACTCACCTTCTACAACCCAGGTGTCGCCGTCTACGAGGCGGATAATGAGGTCTTCTGGCGAGGCGGGCTTTTCTTCCGCGGGGATAAATTCCGGCTCGTAGACACCGATGGGGGGGAGATCTTGGAGCTTTTCAGCAATCAGGCTGATAAGTTCGGCGATCCCCTGATGTGTAGCTGCGGAGAGGGCGAGAAAGGAGAGTCCCCGTGCCTCTATCTCGGCCCGGAAAGTGTCAAGAGCGTCATCGTCCTGCAGAATGTCCAGCTTATTTGCCACCACAATCTGCGGCCTGGAGGCAAGTTCCGGACTATAGGCGAGAAGCTCCGCGTTGATGGCCTCGAAATCAGCCAAAGGGTCCCGTCCCTCGCTGCCGGAGACATCCACCACATGGACAATGAGACGACAGCGGTCCACATGCCGCAAAAACTCATGACCAAGCCCAGCCCCCTCCGAGGCCCCCTCAATGAGACCGGGAATGTCCGCAAGAACAAAAGAGACTTCTTCTCTGGCATAGACAACACCCAGATTGGGAAAAAGAGTCGTAAAGTGATAGTTGGCAATCTTAGGCCGAGCGCGACTCATCACCGAGAGGAGGGTAGACTTGCCAACATTGGGAAAGCCCACCAGTCCCACGTCCGCCAGGAGTTTGAGCTCTAAGACAACAGTCTGGGTCTCTCCGGGGGAGCCGCTTTTGGCAAAGCGCGGCGCTTGCCGGGTAGGGGTGGCAAAATGTTGATTTCCCCAGCCGCCCCGACCGCCTTTGGCCACCACAAAGGGCTCGCCGGAGCTCATGTCTCGCATAATCGCCCCGCTCTGCTCATCGCGGACCAAGGTGCCCCGGGGAACCCGAATGATGAGGTCCGCGCCATCTTTGCCGCTGCACCGCTTAGAACCGCCGTCCATCCCGCTCTCAGCGGCGTACTTGCGCTTGTAGCGAAAGTCCATGAGGGTAGACATGTGCTCGTCCACCTGGAAGATTACACTGCCGCCCCGTCCGCCATCGCCCCCGGAAGGTCCGCCGGCGGGGACGTATTTCTCCCGATGAAAGGCAATCGCCCCATTGCCCCCATTGCCAGCTTTCACTTTAATTGTCGCCTTATCCACAAACATAACGATTACCTCTATAAACTCCTTAGAATTACAACAATGGGGCTGACGCAGAGCGCCAACCCCATATCGCAATTACTGATTGTTAACTGCTGACTGTTTCCTCAAGGATAGAAACTTGCTTCCGGTCCTTGCCCAGGCGCTCAAAACGGACGCGACCGTCTTTGAGGGCGAACAGGGTGTCGTCGCTGCCGCGACCCACATTGGTGCCGGGGTGGATTTGGGTTCCCCGTTGGCGAACTAAGATATTCCCGGCCAGGACAAACTGCCCATCGGCCCGCTTGGGACCAAGCCGTTTTGACTCGGAGTCTCTACCGTTTCTGGTGCTACCTACACCTTTCTTATGTGCCATCTCTTATCCCTCCCTAAACCACGATCGATTGGATTTTTACTTTTGTATAGGGCTGGCGATGGCCCTGCTTTCTGCGGTAGTTCTTCTTGGGTCTCATCTTGTAAACGATGATCTTCTTCGCCTTCCCATTTTTCAGGACCTCAGCCTTGACGGCCGCGCCAGACAAGAGGGGGGTCCCAAAGCGTGTGGCCTCGCCGTTGATGACGGCCAGCACCCGGTCAAAAGTGACGGAGTCTCCGGCTTCTGTCTCTAGTTTCTCGATGAAGATGGTGTCTCCCTCTGAGACCCGGTACTGTTTGCCGCCGGTTTCAATGATTGCGTGCATGTTAGCTAACACCTACCAAACTTAGTCTCGCTCTCCTGGGCGGGGGATAGGTAACACCCCACTTAACAATAGCCCATTCAAAGCGGCGTTGATAGTATAGCACGGGCGGGTGCTGTTGTCAACACCTCGTAGGGGCGGATTCCATATCCGCTCCTCTCTGGCTTAAAGCGACTCCAGGACAACGGCAGTGCCCATGGCGTGGGCCTTTAACAGTCCACCGTCTGAAGCGGAGCCGATCATCTCTAAATCGACGGAAAATCCAACGATGGCATTTGCGCCAGCCTTGTCGGCATTTGCGATGAGGTCTTGAATGGCCTGCTCTCGAATGGAGGCCACGAGTTCCTCATGGCTTTCCGATCTGCCGCCTGCAAAGCTGCGCAGAGAGCCAAAAAAGCTGCGCCCGACTCCAAAACCAGCCACGACCTGGGAAAAGATGACACCCTTATACTCCTTGATCTTCTTTCCGTCTAAAAGTGGTGTTGTAACAATGAGCATAGTGAAATTCCCTCCTTAAAATTTCGTTCTCCCCCGCCAAAGACGAGGGAGAACAAGATAAATGATGTATAGAACAAAGACGTTTTTAGCCCGCGACAATCTTGACGGTATCTCTCGCGATCACCAGCTCTTCATTGGTGGGGATCACCAGCACGCGGCCCCGGGAGCCTTCCGCCGAGACATCCGTCTCCTTGCCCCGGACTTTGTTCTTCTCTGTGTCCATTTGCAGACCGATGGCACCCAGATTCTTCGCAATGGCCTCCCGCTCGCCGATGCCGTTCTCGCCGATTCCGGCGGTGAAGATGACGGCGTCCACGCCGTTCATCGCGACGGCGTAGGCGCCGATCACCTTGGCAACATGGTAGAAAAAGACTTTGAGCGCAAGGGCGGCCTGCTCATTGCCCTCAGCGGCGGCGGTCCCTAGGTCACGGAAATCTGAGGAGACACAGGAAACACCCAGCACGCCGGACTTCTTGTTGAGGGTGTTCAGTACGTCTTTGACGGAGAGACCTTCCTTGTCCATCAAAAACTCAATGATGCTCGGGTCAATGTCGCCGGAGCGGGTCCCCATGGGTACGCCGGCTAGAGGTGTGAAACCCATAGTGGTATCTACGCTCTTGCCGCCGTCAATGGCGCAGACAGAGGAACCATTGCCCATGTGGCAGGAGATGAGTTTCAGCTCCTCAATGGGGCGGCCCAGCATTTTCGCGGCCCGGTCCGACACATAGCGATGGCTGGTGCCATGGAAGCCGTAGCGGCGGATTTTATACTTGTCGTAGTAGGTGTGGGGGATGGGGTAAGTATAGGCATAGTCTGGCATGGTCTGATGGAAGGCAGTGTCGAACACAGCCACCTGGGGCACTTTGCCAAGGACCGACTGGCAGGCGGTGATTCCCGTGATGTTAGCCGGATTGTGGAGCGGGGCCAGGGGGATGCACTCTTCAATGCCCTTGAGTACGTTGGCATCAATCAGAGACGAAGCGGAGAACTTCTCTCCGCCGTGGACGACCCGGTGCCCTACCGCGCCGATTTCACTCGCGTCAGAGATGACGCCGTATTCGGGGCTCATCATCTTCTCCATGACGAAGGCGATGGCGGCGGCGTGGTCGGGGAGGGGTACATCCTCGTCGAAAGTGGCCTTGCCCTCGACCGTGGGCTGGTGCTTGACGTGTCCGTCGATCCCGATGCGCTCACAGAGACCTTTGGCCAAAACTTGCTCGTCTGTCATGTCAAAGAGTTGATACTTGAGGGAAGAGCTACCCGCGTTGATGACTAAAACTTTCATTTTGACACCTCTTACAGTATAATGGTGGAAATATGGTATTAGTCTAACGTCTCTTTGGAAAAAAAACAACTAATTTTGCGAATTTTTTAGGAGAAAGTTATGCCACTCACTGGAATCATAGCCGAATTTAACCCTTTTCACTTGGGACACGCGGTGCCGATAGCGGCGGCGCGCGAGGCCATGGAGGGGGCGGGGACTGTGGTGTGCGTCATGAGCGGCAACTGTGTCCAGCGGGGGGATTTGGCTATCTTTTCCAAAGTGGCCCGTGCCGAGGCGGCTGTGCGCTGCGGGGCAGACCTGGTGGTGGAACTGCCCCTATCTTATGTATTGGGCTCAGCGGAGCGCTTTGCCGAGGGCGCTGTGGCGCTGCTTGCGTCTATGGGAGAGCCTGAGACCTATCTGGCCTTCGGTTGCGAAAAGGCGGACGGGGCGGGACTGGCTGCCGCAGCTTCTGCTTTGGATACGAGGGAAGTGCAAGAGAGGATAAGGGCAGGAATGCGAACAGGCCTCTCTTACGGCTCCGCCTGTCAGGCGGCCTTAAATATAGAAGGCGAAGTGGCTGCCCTCCTCAAAACGCCCAACAATTTATTGGGGATCGAATACCTGCGCGCCATCCATCGCCTAGGTGCAAACATCACCCCCCTCCCGGTAGCCCGGGAGGGCGTAGCCCACGACAGCGGCATCCCTGCCGGCGGCTACGCCTCTGCCAGCCATCTCCGAAGTCTCCTCCACTCAGCAGGGGCGAACATTGCTCGCCCGCTGTCCGAAGTTGCAGACCCCTGGACCTACATGCCCGCTGTAGCAGCCGAGGTCTTCCGCCGAGAATTGACCTCAGGTCGCGGTCCGGCGAGTCTCGAACAGATAGAGGCCGCAGTCCTCAGTCTCCTCCGCCTCCAAGAGCCGCCAGAGGGCGGGTATCTAGACGACAGCGAGGGCCTCAGCTTACGCCTTGCGGCTATTGCCCGGAAAGTGGGGAGCTTTCGGGAATTATTGGAGGCGAGTAAAACCAAACGCTATCACCTCTCTCGCATTCGCCGTTTGATTCTGGTGATGTGTCTGGGCTTGACCTCTGCTCACCGACCGAAGCTGCCACCTTATATCAGAGTCTTGGCGGCGGGGGAGAGGGGGCGTGTCCTTTTGCGGCGGCTGGCGAAAGGGGCGAGTCTGCCTGTGCTCAGTCGGCCTGGAGAGGGGCGGCGCTTGGGTCTTGTGGCGTCAGAGCTATTGGCCAAGGAGTCTGCCGCCACCGATTTAATGGCTCTTTGCTTTACAGGCCCTGCCCGACGGGGCGGCGGCGAGTGGCGAACGGTCCCGATTCTGGTCGAAGGTTTGGACTTCCCTTGAAATGCGCCAAATCGAAAATACACAAAGTATAGGGTAACATAAGTCATTTTTCTCTTGTTATGTGCACAAAAGCATCTGAAAACTTATCGAACGATTACGATGAAAAAAGACAATAAAACAACGGAAGTTAAGAAAAACGAGAACATTTTGTGCTGGAAAGTGCGGTTTACCATAACTAGAATTTGAAAAAAGCACTTGATTTTTTCTTGTGTCTGTGCTACACTCGTTACAAATGGTTACAAAAATATCACAAATTGTTAATCATCCGTAAGGAGAGGTTACAAGCATGACACGAGTGCGGCGGATCATCTGTTTTAGCTTAATACTAGCCCTGCTGACCGGGCCCATAGCTCTAGCGCTCACAGATACAGATGCGTCAGAGGAAGCGATCCAGGCAGAGGCCGAATTGTATAATGTAGAAGCCGTGGAAGCGGAAATAACCACGGAAGCGGATTATCTCAAGGCGATGTTAGTCGCCGCCCGGGATGGTTCATCTGCGGCCCTAGTCCAAGGTGTCGAGGCAGAGATCGCCCGGAACCTATATATTCGGGAACAAGGCCTAGATATCCAGGAGACCAACTTCTTTGAAACCTATGAGATGCCAATGGCGCTCGTCGTGGCCATTGCCAGTCACATGGTACGTCTCGGGATCATAGAGATGGACGGAGACCCCCTTCAATCTCGAATCGTAGCCTCCAGCAAGAACTTGCGCGTAGGACCCGACCGGAACTATGAGCGGATTGGCTCCTTCCCCCACGGGACCATCGTGACCTTCTTAGGCCGCAGTGTAGGCGGCTGGTTAAAAGTGACAGACGGAGAACTCGCCGGCTGGGGTGCCGCCATCCACATGGCCCCCTTTGACGGTACCACGGCCCCCTCTTGGGCGGTGCCTGGCGACGGCCCAATTGCTCCTATTGTCGTGCCTGTAGATACCCCCACCGATGATGATCGCTTTTGGTTGGCGCTAGCCATCCAGATGGAGGCAGGGTCTGACTGGATATGTGACGAGCATCAACTATGGGTGGGCAATGTTGTAATCAACCGCAGAGACCATCCGACCCGTTTCCGGAACACGATCCAGGGCGTTGTCAATCAGCCGGGTCAGTATCCCTGGGCAGCCCGGGGTGTCCGTGGGCCAATTTCCGACCGCGCCTGGGCCAACGCTGATCGACTCTTGGCTGGCGAGCGTTTCATGCCCCCCAACGTGGTCTACCAGGCCCAATTCAGACAGGGCGACGGCACCTGGGACACTTTCCACTGCTCGGTCCTGAACACCACCCACTTTTTCGGATATATCCATCCCTGGTGGGAAGAATAAATCGGCAAGAATTTCACTATGAGGCCGGAGCATCGTGCTCCGGCCTTGTTTTTTTGCCTTCCAAGTGATAAACTGTTTGAATGGACCTATCTTTGGGAGGACTCTATGTGGATAGCCGATAGCTGGAAAGAAATCGAAGTCCTCGACTGCACAGACGGGGAAAAGCTAGAGCGCTGGGGCGACAAAATCGTGATCCGCCCCGACCCCCAGGTGATCTGGCAGAGTGGGCATCGCCACCCCGGCTGGACCGCCTATGATGGGCGCTATGAGCGCAGCCGCACCGGAGGCGGCCACTGGGAGGAGAATACCCTGCCGGAGCGCTGGAAGGTCTGCTACGGCGACCTCACTTTTTACGTGGGGCCAATGAACTTCAAACACATGGGCCTCTTCCCAGAGCAGGCTTGCAATTGGGACTTTGTGCGAGAGAAAATTCGCGGGACGGGACGGCCTCTCCAAGTCTTGAACCTCTTCGCCTACACCGGCGGGGCGACTGTGGCTGCCGCCGCGGCAGGGGCGGCTGTCTGTCACGTGGATGCGGCGAAAGGTATGGTTACCTGGGCCAAAGAGAACGCCGAGGCCTCTGGCCTCTTAGAGAAGCCGATCCGCTGGATTGTGGACGACTGTGTAAAGTTCGTCCAGCGGGAGATACGCCGTGGGCGGCGCTATGACGCGGTCATCATGGACCCACCCAGCTATGGGCGCGGTCCCGATGGGGAAGTCTGGAAGCTAGAGGAGAGCCT
>Ga0131853_10025959_pt1 | contig 10546 bp, 2 predicted proteins | sample TergutLab28metaG_FD_92764 | JGI IMG/M metagenome (GOLD analysis project Ga0131853, IMG submission 92764) | Labiotermes labralis P1 segment gut microbial communities from Petit-Saut dam, French Guiana - Lab288 P1 (version 2) (version 2) | ecosystem: Host-associated > Arthropoda: Insects >... | reverse complement strand
TCATGTCCCCTTTATATTTTTTTAAAAAACATAACATCTCCAATATATACAATGAAGTTAGTGTCAATATTTTAAATTTTCTAAATATAGGTCTACAGGAGGTACGTTTATGTGTTCCAGTAAACAACCTAATGACCTTTTTTTGTAGTTGAAATATCTGAATGGATTTTTTCTCCCTACCCCAAAATATAATACCATATCTTAGTTTGGATTCAACATATGCATAATAAGTGTTCCAAATCAATCTGGTGCTCGTAACATTAGTTAAAGATTTAATCATGTAATAGGTCTTGCATAGGCTTGTACGAACGTTGAAACGCGTGTCTGAAGGATTCTTGCGGCACAGTTGTGGTTAAAGGTGGTTGGTATTTGAAATAAGCTTATTGAGTGTTTGGTTGGTATGACTGTCGTGCTGCTCCGGCAACAAAAATATGGTCTGTTTTGCTATATAACTTTTATGGTCTTATATTGCAAGTGTTTTCTGTAATATGTGGTTCATTTGCCATTTTTTTGTAGCGTATGTGTAATGTGAACGTTTCAAGTTTGTAACTGATTTGTTTTAAGGTGAGTTTTGAAAATAGCTGTTGCGTTTTGTGAAATTTGCCTCCCCTTTACCCCCTCAATGGAAGCTTCAGTACGATCGTAATTCCTTAACTCCAAATTGTGTCAGCCACAATATGTGGTAAAGAAGTACAGTGTGCTTTCTTGAATCTTGTAATATAGCAGTCGCTATTTTGCACAGCAGTAAACATGTCTCGCGATACAGGAATATGTGAATGGGAAGTTATTTTCTCCCCGAATTTACCATCATTTTTAGCACTTAAAAAGGAGATTCTATGTAGAACGACTGAAACACTGACCACTGTATTCAGCATTCGCAGATCAAGTAGGGTAACGTATTGTCCGTTCTTTCATTTATCCTTATTAGCAATTGTTGTATACACATTAATCATCTTAATTTTTATCTACATTGTGGAAATGAATGAAAGTGGCGTTGCTAGTATTAGGTAATAAGCTGGTAGATATATCACAATTTAGCAAATTTCTATGCTGCTGAGGAGTATGACTCCAAGGCTATGAAATGTACACATTCCAGTTAAACTTCTCTAAATGGTATTTCGTATATATTTTATGGTAATTGTCAGTGAATCAAGTAGGACACTTTCAGTGAAAATTTGTGGTTTTCATAAATTAAAGGAAGTAGCACTGTGGAATTAAGAGCTGTCCTGAAAGGTAGTGTGGTGAGGGACCAGAGCTGTATTGTGCACATTATATTTTATAGGGAAAGTATTATGTACAGATGGTCTTGTCATTGCTTTTAAATTTATGTGCCACTCGTCACTTAAAACTTTTTAAGAACTTGACCCCATAATATACTTTGTAAGCTTTTCATCAGCAGTATTACCAGCTTGATGGCTTTTTAAACTTATTTACAGTGGGTGCAATAAAAATTCCATTCACTGTAATAACTTATGCCTCAAACATGTGAAATTACTGTTCCAAATTAATTTATTTGAAAGTGGAAAATAATGGCCTTGGAACAAAACCTTGTTCACTGTTGTAATTAATGGCAGTAGCAGGATACACATTTTAAGACACAACATTTGGTATAGTCTGTGTTAAGATCATAGACTGTAAGTCATATGTTATTGTTTACTTTTGTGTTGTTACATGTGACTTGTAGTAGTTTATTAAAATTCTACTGTGTTTAGACTTAGGCTAGAAGGGTACTTACCACAGGTACTTTTACTGGTAGTGGTATGTAGCCAGGAGCAGGATTTCAAGAGCTTTGGCAGAGATTGCAGCAAATAGCTTTCAGAATTTTTTTAATTGTCTGGGAATGTTCATTAACTGTAGCAATCTGGGTTTGTCATTTTTCCCTCAGAAGAGAGGTTATGTTTCAGCCATGTCATTGTATTGTACTACTGGCATTCTTGTTTACTGCATGTAGTGACAGTTCATATTATCAAATACTACAACACATCGTTGAATAAGTTTAACTATACCTCCCCCATGTATGTTCATGGCATGCTACTTAACCACAGAGGCTACTTTCTGTTTATGTTTTTACATCCTTTAATTTCTGCCACATGACACGGGTGTTTAGTGGATACCAGGGAATTTTTCCTCGCATAAATGTGGGCAGGGTATAAAGCTGACTCCTTATCCCCTTTTATGCCAAGGTGGAAAAAGTTACTGATGTTGTAACATTGCTCCCTCTTATACCTTCACGTCATATTCAGGCACAACTTTACCTTTGTCTTTGCATGACATATGACATGACATGAATGTGACAAATTCCGTCTCCTTTCCCTTGTACAATCTGTCATGCCAAGTCATTAATACATTTTGAGACTATATTTTACCATTTCTGAAAACGGTAATTAAATGAAGCATTTCTATCTAATTCAGTTGAATTTTCTGCAATGTATGCAAGGTAAAGTGGAAGTGATGGGCGTGGGGACAGGAATTTGACAGAAGCTACTATTGTTGACTTATGAGAATAACTTGGACTTGGTGGTGAATGGGTTCTTTTATCTGTGGGTGTCACTGCACTTGTCTCTTTCCACTGGTTGCCATTTGTTACATGTTTGGTTGATAATGAGTGACAACCAAATTTATGTGTTGCTCATACTGGTACAGTACAACAGGAATATTATTATTAACTCAAATGCATGAGTCAGAACTTTACTTCAGCCCATGGTATTCCTAACTTAACTACATTGGTTACTGGTTGCAGACACCTAATAGTATGACATCTCTGTTTCACTGCACTCAAGGTCAAAATCATTCTTGTGAGTTGGCATTGGTAATAGTGATTCTAAAAACATTGTGACAAAAACAGTATTCACAAATACGATTGTTAGTGAAAGCTAGGAATGGTTGTATGATTGTCAGTATTTGAGCAAGGAGCCTTGCTGTTTGCAGAGCTGGAGGTAGCCACCACATTGGCACATAGTCTAGTCTCCTGTCTTAAAACATGAACGTGTTAAGTGTTGGATGTAACTTGCTCCGAGTTTCTCTGAGTTTGGCAGTTGTAGGTTGTTGTCAGTGAATGAGTGAATGGCATAGTGGAGTCCTTCAGAACAAGGCTGCCATTTTAGCGCAGAGGAATGAGATTGACTTTCCAGACTTTTACACTGTTATGTAGTGTTACAGCACAATGGAAAAGGGTAAATGACTGTGAACTGTGGTGATAGAAAGGTGGGAGATCTGCAGTAGTGGCAACTTCCAGCTTTTGTAGTCTGTATCACGGCAAATTTGTCCCTAACTGTTCACCATAGGAGTGCATTCAGGGTTTTAGATACCAATTTTAATTTAGAATTGTGTTTACTTCTGCTGCTTTTTACATGTTGCAGACAAAAAATGGCACTTCCACCCAATTACAAGGCAATAGCGGCGGCATCTCCAGCACCTGCGGCAGGCAATCGTGAGTTGTCTTCTTTCTACATAATGCTTATTGTACAGCCCCCATAACAGATTTGTGTTAGTTATATGTAATACAAGTTTCTATACTAGCACTTAAGTCTGTACAGTCACAAAAAAGGGTTAAAAGATGATGTTAACCCCTCTTGGCTGAAGTATCATGAAATAAATCAATTTGTGTTGCTAAATAATAAATTCTTGCCACTCACTATTCATTGTATTATCTGACACAGAGAATTTCACAAGTACTGGGATTTAATGTATGGTTTCTAAGTTTTTATGTGTCAAGGTGTATGAAACTGCTTCTGGACAGTTCATAAAAACACATAGTTGTACACTGTAGATTCCACTTGATGATCAGTGCTGCTTAACTACTCGCTCTGATGTTAGACATCCTTGCGTTTTGCCCACACACTGTATTTATACGTTTTATGTAATTAACTTATCGTAATTGTACCCAAATGGTTTCATTTTTTATTTTGTCTCCTAATCACACACAAAATGAAAATAAAGAAATAACATTTCAGTATCACCATTTATAAACCAACACTTTTGCACTACACTGTGTCTACCAAATCATGTATTGGTTTCTGCTCCAATGCATTTCAGCGTCTACTGATACCATCTGCAGGGTGCCCACTGTAACTGTAAATTCTTTGCAACGCATCAAATGATTACAAGCACCTATTAACCATTCGTTATAAGATAATAGTTTTTTAAAAAAAAGATACACAACTTTGGGGCTTGATCCACAATACACAGCACATACTTCTTGCAGTAACAATGCAAAAATTTCCAGATGTAACCCATTTTGGGTTGGTACGTGATCTCAGTGAAGATACAAGGGATGTTGTTAAAATGTGTTTTATGATTTTGGCTGTGGTTTGTGGGTGGTGGTAGTTTAGCCCAGAAAACAAAACAAAAATCAGAATTTGCACCATCATGAGAACCTGACATCTCATGCATTGTATGATGATTTTCTGTGCTTTGCCATCCAGTACCATTTATTCTATAAACATAGTGCTTATACATGTTTTTACAGAGTGGTCATCTATTTAAAAAAAAAAAAGTGCTCTGTTTCTCACAGCATCTTTAGAATTGTGCCAGGATGCCAACAATTGCTGTTCTAGAGGATCATTTTGCCTTCTTTGACAGAAGTTTCATCTGAATCTTTGGTGTAACTCACCTGTTGTAGCAAGAACTTTGGGTCTGGTTGTGCTAAGGTATCTCACAGTATGGCTGTTGAAGAGGCACTGGTTCTTATTATCACCAGTGCATTGTTACATTGCTGTGGCATAAATACCAGTTTTTAAACAGTTGTTCTATTGAGGATTCAGGTCGTCTGGGATCTGATGCTCTGTCATTGGGTGAGTGCTTTGCAATGTTTCAGAGGAATGTAGTGCCTTCATCTTCAAGGGTCATGAAGTTGCAGAATGAACCATGCACCCAGTGACACAGCACCTATCACAGAAGACCTGACTTATCAGAAACAATGCTGTGAGAACTCCAAATCTCAGATCTGTTTTATTTTCTTTATTCATTGCAGAGTAACAGAAAGGAAGGGAGAAAGAACATTATGTAACCAGAGCATTTTTTGGGGTGGGGGTGAGGACTTGAGAGTACAAAGAGACAGTGTGAGGAAGCCATGTCCTATATCCCCACCTGCAAGTCTGTTAAATTTTTTTAGCCAGAACAGGGAAGCAGTAACTTTACCACTTTTGAGGTAGTGCTATCTCCAAGACTGCAATAGCGTCGACTATCATGAAAATATCGGAGTGTATTATAGATTGCATGCTGTGCAGAAAGGACCATTATGCAGTTATGTTGTCTGAAAATGGGAGATAGCAATGAATTTCATCTTTCTTGACCAACAGCTAGTTAGCTTTTTTGCAGAAGCAGGATGATTCCGGTATGGAAGCTCATAAGAGGCAAACATGACCCCATGCCCATACATGAAACAGGCTAACATTTGTACGATTACTGTCTTCTGGTATCTGATGCTTTGTATCCTGGTAGATAAGTAGAAGTGGCATTCATCTATCAGACTGCACAGTGTCACGTCCCAGAAGACTATAATCTTCGTAGTTACCACCATGAGAACCTCAGATGTCATAAGCTAACTTGTGTGGGTAGCCAGGTGATTTCCAGCAGGGCATCTTTCTTTTCTGAAGTTTGCCTGCATTTTGCTCTTTCTGTCATAACAGAGATAATACCTGTAATTAGATCACAGCTGTATCACTTCTCCTTCTTTGTGATGCAGATTTTGTGATAACTAGGTTAGCTGAGGTGTATAGCTGATTGCAGTACATGTGCAATCTAAGAAGCCAAAGTGATATGCAAGGACATGACATCATGCATCTCTCTACACTCGTACTATTTTGCTTGACAGCAGGCAGTGCATTGATCTTTTGTTTCAGTTTGTCTTGGGTAGGGGTTCTCACATTTTAATTTATTACAGTTATTGTTGATTTTGTACTTACCATATTTAAAGCTGTTAGAAATGATTTATATAGGTTCAGAGATATGCATCACATATCACAGGCACATTCAGGGCATGTCGAAGTTCTGAAACTGAAAATGGGAATGCTTGTACTGTAGTCTTTCTTTTAATTCATTATCGGTGTGAGGTTATTACCATCTTTCAAAATACTCCACATATAAAAATCACACTTTCTCAGAAATAGTGAACGAGGAGGCCACATTATTTTGTCACCAAACACACACTCTTGAACAGCCCATACCATTGTTTACACTGTGTTGTGGCACTGGTTTGCTGAAAGAGCATGGATTCTCTCCTAGTTGGATAAATGTTCTAAAACTGGTGTCAGAATTTGTGAAACATATCAGCATGAATTTACAGTCCCAGAAAAAAATGCGCCCGATGACACTAGTTGCACTCAGCACATCACACATCAACATTATCATCATGTAATGGCACTTCATGGATTAACATGTGATTTTCTACAGACAAGTTTATTTTATACTGAGAGTTCATATGTCCACTGAAATGAAACCAGACTTCTTCTTTACACGGATTGAACGTGGGGTTTATTTCTCTAGCATTCACCACATTAAGAAGCCAGTTTACAAAATACACTCTTCCTTTATGATTTGTGTCATAGAGTTTGTGTACTACTGTTGTCTTCTTACATGAATACAAACAGCAGTTTAATAATGAATTTCCTGCAGATGGTGCAGGTAGACCCATTTGCCATGCAAGTTTAGCCAGTGATTTTCTTTGAGATCTCTCCACTCTAGCACCAGTTCTGTCCAGTTTCCCTCAGCACATATATTCTGCATATTATCTTACTGTCTAGGATAGAATTCGCTTCCTGAAACCTTTTTGTGCAGTTGTGAACTGTTGCTGTGTTTGGAGTGAGCACATCGGAAGCTTTCATTTCAATTTGTTGCTTGAAACCTTTTCATGTGGTTGTAAACTCTTGGTGTGTTTGGAATGGACACATCAGGAAGCTTTCATCTGAATGTGTGACACTTCGAGTAGGAATTATATGTAGTGTATGTATCATACAAAGCTTGGTGTTCACATAGCAGCTGCAGATGACTTATAGAAACCTCACACCTTGTTTGATAAGCAGTGCGGGAATGAGCTGGTGAGAGGACTTGGCATATGGCCTAAGTAACCTGAAGGGAAGTGACTAGTGGTTGTGATCATTTCAGTAATGATATTGTAAGTTAAGTATAATGTAGGTCGAACACAACTAGTTAACTTATCGTTACATACACAACGGAGATGCCTGAACTTAAGATGATACTGTATTATAATGACTATTATTTTTCTGTGCTGAAATGAGGTAGAGTTTGGTGAAATGGTCTTTCCACTTCCGTAGTTATCAACCTACTGTCTACAGAAATGCTAAAGAAGAACTTAACATTGTAAAGAGTTATAATTAGTAATCATTCAGAAGTACTTCTGAAATGATATTTCATGTCATTAGCATAAATTGGCATCTGTGTTTTGAAGAAGTTACCTTATTGTGGTGTCCTGAGTTTACTTACTTTCTTAAGCAGCAAACCAGATGGAAATGCACATGAAACAGAACAGTTCTGGCATGTTTGCTGTCTTTAGTTTTATTGTCTTGAAAGGGACAGTTTAAATATTAATTAAGTAATGGTTATAACAGCACATTTAGCTGTGCTTCTTTTATCACTGTTCTGAGCATTGCAGCTGTCAGTAGATGTCCTGGCAGATGCTGGCTTTCTTTGCAGTAAAAATGCTGTGCTTGTTGCAATGATAAAAGAAAGAAACTTTAGGCTCTATGTAGACCTATAAATTTAGACGGGAAGGAGCTTTGTTTAATTATTACCGTGAGTAAGATACATCATTAATATTCATGTACGTTTAGAAGACCACCATTGGTTGCTTTGATTATAGGTCTGCAAGTCTGGAAATATACATGTAGCATCTGTTTTATTGAACTATCTCAGAAACTTTAATACTAATGGAAAAAGTGTATGGAGTACCATATTTTTTATTGTACTCTGCAACATATACAAAACGTTTTTGCTGAAGTAAATATTTAACAAGTTTTTCTCAAGATGTGTGCATAAATGCTTGTAATGTGGTCATTGTAATTGTTCGATGTCAATGAAAATTTACATGGTGGCATTTTAATACCACCCACTCCCCAGCACCAAATTTCATGACAGTCTCTTTTGCAGTTCTCAAGTTATGTGATGCATACAAATGTACAGTGATTTTAGGTGCTCCCCAGAGTTGTGAATGCACCTAAAAATCCTAGCTTGAGAGTATACTTTGAGGTTTGGTTTTTTCATGTGTAATTACTGCCCTGTTATGGTAGATCTTTTGTCCAGTTTTTCTTTGCCTTTTGGTGTTATCTCATGTTACACAATTTTTGTGTGTAATGGTTATATTCTGTCATTGAAGAAGTAATAAATATATTCTAAAATCATGTACTTACATTAATATGCAAGTTAGAGTTAACCTGCTGGCTGCCATGAACACTATTTAATCTTCAGGTGAGGAAAAGGATGGAATAGTAGGTCGTTCAAGTACCAGTTGTCAGGAGGAGATATTTTTGTAGAGTTTTCAGAATGAGGTGACCTTACAATGGTAACCTGTTTCCTCTTCCTGTTTTCATCCCTGTGTTTTGTTTCCTATCATCTTTCTCTTCTTCTCTTTTTATACGCATTCGCAAAATTGCAAAAAGCGGCTATTAGCTTTGTCATGTATGCTCTCTGTCTGCATGGAACAAGTCGACTTCCACTGGACGGATTTTTATGAAATTAGATGTTTGAGTAGTTTTCAGAAATCTGCCATGAAAATTCTAGTTTCATTAAAATCTGACAAGAATAATGGGTGCTTTACATGAAGACCAATATACATTTTTGATCACATCTCACTCATTTCTTCTTAGAATGAGAAATGTTTCAGACAAAAGTTGTAGAGAAAATCAAAACACACATTTATGTTCAATAAATTTTTTTTTTTTTTTTTAATCGTGCTGTTTATGAGATAATGTGGAAAAGTGTTGTAGAGCCATGCGGACCATGACAATATGACGTGCACATTGCATGCTGAATACTTAAAGCTACAAGCACACACTCAGAATCATTTTTCCACTGTAACAATGATTGCACGAATGCACCTCAGTATTATGTTATGCATACATTGCCTATCTTTGTTTCTGTTATTCTGCTCCAAACTCAGGTTCTCTCGTCTTAATGTTTCACTCTACTTTTCCTTGCCATCCTGTAACTTCTCATTTGCCTCCTTATCTTTCCTTTCTTGTTTGTATTCTCCTCATTCTCCCACTCTTGCTTCTTGGTACACAGAATTTGAAGGTGGTAGTATTTCATTAATATTGATATTTTGTTTATTTAGTTAAGCAAAGTTGCATTCCTCATGCAAGCAATCTCTAAGGAAAGTGCAGCTAGCTGGTTCAGTGTATGTTATACCGGGCTAAATATTGTGCATTTGCAAAATGCCAGTTACACATGAAAAGGATAACAATGTTAATAGAATAAATTATATTAAATGTAAGTTGCATACTTCTTGTAACATGTTGGATTTTTTCATCAACGTCCAATATCTGGTATGTATATGTTTATTTTGAGCATGTTGCTAATGTAATGAGTATTGTTTAACCTCATATTAACTTTAACTCAGCTTGTTTACCTTACTATACTTTGTAGTGCTAGTGGCATGTGATGTTCTTTAGGTTTTTGTATTGAAACATAGTTTCGCTCAGAAAAATCAGATAAGCATGCTAATTTACCAGGAAGACCTCATTGTAACATATTACTGTGTATTGTATTGACATTTACAATTGAAATGTCTGTTTCATGTTGGTTATATTTATTGTTGGTTTTGTCCCGTATCATCTGAATGAACTTCAATTTTTCATGCTCCTGTACTTTAAATGAAGTTTCTTTGTAGAAGAACTGAACTAGACCTCAGTAGTACAGGTACTGTGAATTTGCTGAATGTTGTGGTTTAGGAGGTGATATGCCTCAGATCTGTGTAGGTTTGGTACATTTTGGGTTGCAAGAAAACTGTCAGCAAGGAATTTAGAAAATAGCTTACTCACATAAAAAAAGTAAGTATTGCTGTAACATACGGATGCCTATTTTGCAGGGCTTTGTTCGGCTCTGGCATTCTTAGCTCTTTGTACTCCGTGGAAACTGAATGCGATCTACCAAATATCAGCCCTCAAAACCCTTTTAAGGTCTTTCTGAGTTCATGCAAGCAGTTTTAAAACATTGCCTTACATGTGAGTCCTAATCTCTGTACCACAGTATTCCTTTATCATTTTCTTTTGTGATCATTTTAGCCTGTAATCCTTAACAGTTTTAATGCTGTTTTCAGATGTATTGTGTCTTAATAATACTTACTGTTACTGTTTTTCTTGTCTGAATTTCAAGTTCTTAGTAATGGTACATCTTGACTTTAAAAATACACTCCTTGAAGACTAATAATATAAGGAGATAGGCCTTGCTAGTTTATTCTGGTTGATTTTAAGCTTTCTTCCTTCTGTTTTTCCTTGAAGGGGGAAAAAAAGAGTTGCTGCAGGTATACTACTTGAATCCTCTTCCTTCTCCTACTACTACTACTACTACTACTACTACTACTACTACTACT
>Ga0131853_10025957_pt1 | contig 10547 bp, 8 predicted proteins | sample TergutLab28metaG_FD_92764 | JGI IMG/M metagenome (GOLD analysis project Ga0131853, IMG submission 92764) | Labiotermes labralis P1 segment gut microbial communities from Petit-Saut dam, French Guiana - Lab288 P1 (version 2) (version 2) | ecosystem: Host-associated > Arthropoda: Insects >... | reverse complement strand
CGCCTTGACGAGACGCGCCCGATGCGGAAGTAGCTGAGAAATCAGCACTCCGGATGATTGATCGTCCGGAATGATCTTCCTGAATCCGCCCTTTCCGTCCGGAGCAATCGGGTTTGACGGGTCCACGATAATCTTTCCCGCCAGTGCCTCACGATGCGCAACAAGAAATTGCTTGATTGCGTCGAAGTAGATCGCCAGGATAATGACGTCGGCCTTTGCAATCGCATCCTCGACGGTCATGGCTTCGGCACGACTGCCAAGGTCTCGGGCCGTCTCCTCTGCCTCGTCCGGCGTCTTCGCCGCGACGATGATCGTTTCGCCGCCGGTTACCAGATTCTTCGCCAGCCGGGAGCCTATGTTTCCAAGGCCGATGATCGCGGTATTCATGACAGTTGCGCTCCTTTCTGTTTCCCGCCTGCGTGACCGCAACTGGCCATCGCGGCGGATGATGTAATCAGCGACGCTTTGCATCTAGGCTGATCTCGTGAATGACCGTGCGATATTCGACGAAGTCGTCGATTGCCGACACGCCATTCAGGCGGCCCAGACCACTCTGCTTGTAGCCGCCTTCTTCCGTCTCGTCGTAGACCACCGCCCAGTTGTTGATCCAGACCGTGCCCGCCTGCAATTGCCGCGCGATGCGCAGCGGCCGGTCCACATCCTCGGACCAGACGGACGCGGCCAACCCATACTCGGAATCGTTCGCGAGGGCGACTGCCTCGTCTTCGCTGTCGAAAGCCTGCATGACGAGGACCGGCCCGAATACCTCCGTCTGTGCGATCGGCAGGGAATGGTCGGTGATCTCCAGAAGTGCCGGACGATAGAAGGCGCCCCGCGCGAGCGGCCCATCCTCGAACGAGCCGCCACGCACGACAACCCTGGCGCCACTGGCAATCGCGGCCTCGACCATGGCATCGACGCGCCGCACATTGGCGAGACTGATCATCGGTCCCATGTCGCTCGACGGGTCCGCAGCCGGGCCAACCTTGACTGCGTTCAACCGCGCCGCGAGGCGCTCGCGCACGGTATCCAGAATGGGACGGTGAACGAGAAGCCGGCTACCCGTCATGCAGAACTGTCCGGCGAACACGGTGAGTGCCTTCTCGATCTTCGGCAGTGCGGCGTCGAGGTTGGCGTCGTCGAACAGAAGCATGGGTGTCTTGCCGCCAAGCTCGCCGCCGAAGCGCTTGAGGTTCGTCGCGCAGGCTGCCATGATCGCGCGCCCCGTCTTCGAGCTGCCGGTCAGACTGATGACCGGTACGTCCGGAGAATCGACCAGCACCCGGGCACCGGCGCCATGCATTTCGGTAAAGACGTTGACGACGCCCGCAGGCAGACTGGCGACTTCGCTGAACACCTCGCACATCCGCGTGTTCGTCTGCGCGGTGAAGCCCGGCAGTTTGCCGACCGCCGTGCAGCCTGCAGCGAGCGCCGGCGCCAGCGAGCGGATGAAAAGGACGACCGGCGAATTCCACGGCGTGATGATCCCGGCGACACCCGCCGGCTCGCGCAGCGTCGTCGTGTAGCACCCCGGCGCGGTTTCCATTGCCCGGCCGTAATCGCTGAGCGCCAGCGCGGCATAGAAACGCAGCTTGGAAGGCGCCATCATGACTTCGAACTCGGCTTCGGCCCTGACCTTTCCATTTTCGAGCATCAGCATTGCGACCAGATCACCGGCCCGGGCCTCGAAGCGGTCGGCCATTTCGTTGAGCGTCTTCGCCCGGAGACGGCGGTTCATCCGCCACTCGGTGTTACGGAAGGCATCGACTGCAACGGCGATCGCCCGCGCCGCTATCGCATCGGTCGCCTCGCTATAGGTGCCAATCGTCTCACCGCTTGCCGGGTCGACACTCTCGGCCGCAACCGGGGCGTCCACCCATTCGCCTCCAATCCAATGCCGACCTCGCAAACTAAAAGCCATATCACACTCCCGTCCGCTTTCCCGTTTCGTTCCGAGCCACTGTGCAAACACTCGTGACCGCAATGTGTTCTGGATGGTAGCCAACCGCTCGGCTAACCGCTAACGGACATTGCGGAAATCGGATTTCCATTTCTGGAAAGCTCACGCTAGCGGCCGCGTTTGTATGCTTGAGCGTGTGCCCCTGATAAGGAGGAAGAAACCCATGCTCACACCAACCGAAGTGCTGTCGTCGATCCTCGAGAAGCCAACCGATATCGACCACGTCCGTGCGCTCGTCGCACCTGATGTAACCTATGTTTCGCTCAACTACGACAATCCTGATCTGAAACGGATCATGCCGTGGGCCGGTACATCTCGCGGTCCCGAGAGCATCGTGAAGACCTTCGTGGATGTCGGCCGTTACTGGGAGATTCAATCCTTCGAGCCGGGGGCGCTGTTCGGCACCGACGAATACGCCGCCATGTTCGGGCGTTTCACGTACCGATCGACGGTACTCTCAAAGGTCGTGACAACGCCGTTCGCGGTGTTCGCCAAGGTCGAACATGGCCGCTGCACGTATCTCCAGTTCATGGAGGACACGTTCGCGACAGGCGCGTCGTTCCGAAGTGGCGGAAGCTGGACCTTTCAAAGCAATCCGAACGGCGAGCGAGTCGTGCTTTAGGCAACGGGTCCCTTTAGGTCACCACGGGCGAATTGCTGACTTGCTGCCGCCCGGTCGCGGCGATAATCTGCGTCAAACGGCGGAGGCCGCAATTCACCAGCGGAGTGCGGGGGGAAGGAGCGTAACGGTAATGAAAGATCTGAATACGCTGCTGATTTTCGCGAAGGTCGTCGAGGCAAGCAGCTTCTCGGAGGGCGCGAGGCGGCTCAAGATGCCCATTTCCTCTGTGAGTCGCCGTATTGCCGAACTCGAGAATCAGCTGGGTGTCCGTTTGCTCGATCGATCCACGCATCACCTGAGGCTCACTGACTTCGGCACCGAAGTATTCGAACTCGCAAGACAGGCCACCGAGGTCAGCGAAGCTGTCGACAATGTCATTTCGAACCGCCTGCCCGAGGTGTCCGGCGCCGTACGGCTCTGTGCGCCGCCAAACCTCTCCGACTCGCTGATTGTGCCTGTCGTCGAAGCCTTTCAGCAGTCTTACCCGAACGTGGAAGTCAAGGCATTCATTACCGAGCGCATCGTCGACCAAATAGCCGAGGACGTCGACATCGCGTTCAAGGTCGGAACGTTCACCGACGCGACGCTTGCAGCACGCACGCTTCTGACCTACCGGCATCAGGTCGTTGCAAGTCCGAAGTACCTCGCTAGATGCCCGCCTCCAGAATCGCCCGGAGACCTTCCCGCGCACCGGCTTTTCGCGTTCTCTTTCTGGAAACCGGACTATAGCTGGAGCTTCGTTCACATCAACGGCCGGGATACCGAAACGGTTTCCTTCCAGCCGGCAATCGCCATGAACGATTACACCGGGCTCATTGTGGCGCTGCTCGAAGGCTGCGGCATCGGGGAACTGCCCCCCATCGTCCAGCCAGACCTCGTGCGCAGCGGGCAGCTCGTCGAGGTCTTGCCGGACTGGCATCTGCCGGTGTTCGACCTGACCATCGCTAACCTGCGCGACCGCTATCTGCCCCGGCAGGTTCGCATCTTCAGGGACTTCGCGTCGAAGATGGTGCCTGGACTCTTCGGTGCCTTACCGACCTGAAAGGCGAAAACAGGTGATATCACAGCACCCGTTTCAGCCATTCTCAATCCGTCTGGACTTCGAATGTTCTGCACTTTACTGCGGAAAATCCGGAAACAACACAGGTGCCATTTCAATCGCGAATTCCTTGAAGAGCCTGCACGGTTTCGAAATGTGCCGGTTGCCTAGATATACGAGTGAGAGGTCGTATGTCGGGAGGCGCCACTGCGGCATCACCTCCACCAGCTTGCCCTCGCGGACGAGATCGGGCCGGACCACAGGGGGCAGCTCACCAATGCCGGCACCCGCCAGCAACATGGAAGCAAGGCCGGCAAAATCGTTCATTGCGAATACCGGCTGGAACGTGAGCGTCTGTTTTTCCCCTCCATTCTCGTGCACGAAGCACCAGCTGCAATCCGCCTTCCAGTGCGAAAACGCAAGGAGGCGATGCTCGAGCAGATCCTGCGGCTTTCGGATCGCCGCGCAGCGCTTAAGGCAGGCGGGCGTCGCAACGATGCGATGACGATAGGCCAGAAGGCGCCGCGCGACCAGCGACGAATCGCGCAATGCACCAACCCGGAACACAAGGTCGACGCCGTCCGCGATATGTTCGACGTAGCGCTCAGTAACGAGAATCTGAAAACGCACGTTCGGATAACGCTTCTGGAATTCCATGACGAGCGGCGTCAGCAAGGTATCCGAAACGCTCGGCGGCGCCGAAAGGCGCAAGAGTCCGGACACGTCCGAGAGATGGTTGGAAGCGACGCTGTCGATGGCATCACCCAGTTCGACGCCTCGCACGGCTTGCTCGTACACCTCCTTGCCGAGGTCGGTGAGCGTGAGATTTCGCGTGGAACGTTCCAGGAGGCGAACGCCGAGCGCCTGCTCGAACTCCGTGATGTGCCGGCTGATCGTAGAGACCGGCATGCCAAGCCGGCGTGCCGCCCCGGAAAGGCTGCCCGATTCCACCACCTTTGCGAATATCACCAGCGAGTTGAGGTTCGCCATCGCTTTTTCATCATTGGAAAGCCATTGTGCGCCAATCGGCGGCGGCGTCGCAAGGACAGGTGCCAACCCGGAGGCATGAGCGCGCAAGTGACATATCATGGCACGCTGATCTTTCCGGAACTGGAAAACGATTTTCTGCATTGCCGCCTACCGGAAAATCGCAGTTGCTCTATGGTTTTGCATAGACACTCGCGAGCCGTAAAGGAGGCGTCGATGACGACCATGAAAGCAGCAGTGATCCACGAGCCGGGTGGTCCAGAGGTGCTCAGGCTCGAACAACGTCCGATACCGACGCCGCAGCGCGGCGAGGTGCTGATCCGCGTGAAGGCGTTCGGACTCAACCGGTCCGAAATGTTTACGCGCCAGGGATTTTCTCAGAGCGTGAAGTTTCCGCGCGTGCTGGGAATCGAGGCGGTCGGCATCGTGGAAGAAGCGCCAGGAATGGAGTTCGCCAAAGGCGATACGATTGCCACCGCGATGGGAGGCTTGGGGCGTGACTTCGACGGCAGCTATGCTGAGTACACCTGCGTACCCGCCCGGCAGGTGCAAAAGCTGGACACTGGCTTACCCTGGGAAACGCTCGGCGCCATGCCGGAAATGCTTCAGACCGCGTGGGGCTCGCTGTTCAAGGCCCTCGCGCTGCAAGAGCGGGACCGACTGCTGATTCGAGGCGGAACAACATCGGTTGGACTTGCCGCTGCGGCAATCGCCAAAGCGCACGGTGCGTTTGTGATTTCGACGACCCGCAATCCGCAGAAAGGCGACGCGCTGCGTGCGAACGGGGCCGACCGTGTCGTCATAGACTCGGGAGTAATCGCGCAGGAGGTCGGCGAAGTGTCGCCCGGCGGCGTGGATAGAGTGCTGGAACTCATCGGAACCACGACGCTGAAGGACTCGTTGCGCTGTGCGAAACAAGGCGGTGTGGTGTGCATGACTGGCATTGTTGGCAACCAGTGGTCGTTCGATACCTTCAGTCCGATGGACGTGATACCGAGTACGGTGAAACTCACCATTTACGACGGCGGAGTCGATGAATTCATGGCGACACCGTATGACGAATTGCTGGCGCAGGTGAAGGCCGGAACACTTCGCGTGCCCGTTGGGAAGGTTTTTCGGCTCGACGAAATCGTAGAAGCACACCGATGCATGGAAGAGAACAAGGCTGGAGGGAAGATCGTCGTGCTGCCATGAAGGCGGCCTTCAGGCGATTACACTGATCAATGGGAGCCCCGATCTCGCGTTTCGCGATGCACACCGGCAACGGATAACCAGAAAGAAGCCGCACCCGGCCTCGGCGGCCGCCGAGGCACGTTCACTGGAGGCGACGCGGTCGGCCCAGCCCAAAGTGCGGCGCGCCGCAAGTTTCCCTACTTGTTTTGTGTGCCGTGTCGACACGAAACGCCGCTATTTTGGCGGCTAGATGAACGTCAAGCTGACCGAGCCCCGGCTAGCCGGAGTCGTCGCGACGACCACAAAGCGGCATGTCCGAAATGAACCCTGAGAACCAGCTGTTGTCGCCCACTGCAAGCGAGCGACGCTTGCTGGGTCCAAGACTTGCCTTCTGCAGCGGTGCTCGGCCAACTCGATCGTCGCGCTCGGCTACGGTTGGCCTTCGCAACCTATGCCCTTTGCACGCCAGTGCGCGTGCGAGACGAACCCCTACACGCGGTGTAGGGCTCTGCGCGGCCAGCTTCAGATACTCGGTCGGCGGCACTGAATGGGTGACAATCTGGCAAACTTCGCGAAACACCGATACTTGGAGGGCGGTGGTGTCCATCAATGTAAGCGGCACGGAAGGCTACGCGGAGAATGCACAATCGCTCGTCGAACAATGGCGAGACATCTCGTTCGAGGAACACCATAAGCCCGTCATGCACCTCGTTCCGACGCACCCGGCCTGCATTCTTGACGTCGGAGCCGGTATCGGTACCGACGCCGCTGCTTTTGCGGCGATGGGGCATACAGTCGTAGCGGTCGAACCGGTGGACGCGTTGCGCCTTGCCGGAATCAGGCAGCATCCGTCTCCCCGGATTGAATGGCTGGACGATAGCCTGCCGAATCTCGCGATCCTGCGTTCGAGACGAAAAAAATTTGACCTGGCGATGCTCTCGGCCGTCTGGATGCACCTTGACGGAGCCCAGCGTCGTCGGGCGATGCCGAACGTGAGCACTCTACTGTGCGACGGGGCCATGCTGGTCACGTCCTTGCGTCACGGCCCGGTTCCGAGAGGACGACGGATGTTCGACGTTTCGGCGGAAGAGACCATTCAACTCGCAAATGCGTATGGTTTGCGGACTGTGCTGAACGTCCGGACCGAATCCAGCCAGCGCGGAAATCAGCGCATGGGTGTGACGTGGACCCGACTGGCCTTCTCCAACGACGGCGCACGCGGTTAGCCTCACCTAGAAGCATCAGGCGCTAGACGGCCAATCTCGGACATCGGCGGCGCATCCGCTCTTGCCGCTCGGATGGCGGACTTGCTTCGGATAGCAGACGTTCAAATTCGACTTGCGGTTGGCCGATTGATGAAATCGCAGTGAAACACACCCCGGGGCGAACAATCAACCGGCGACTGGCTTCCGGGAAGCAACATGCCGATGCTCACTTCCCTTGCGAAAACCACTTCCCGTAGATGCGCTCGTAGGTCCCATCCTCGTACATGGCAAGCAGAACCTCGTTGATCGACTTGCGCAGCGGACTGCCGTTGGCTACGGCAATACCATATCTTTCCGGCCTGAAGATTGGTCCAACAACAGCGAGCTCACCGGTGCCGAGCTTCGCGGCCCAGTATTGGAGCGTCGGTGCGTCATAGACGATCGCATCCACCGTGCCTTGGGTGATCATACGAAAGCCATCTGCGGCATTGCTCACATTCACGTATGGCAAACCACGTTCCGTGAGGTAATCAGCCGCCACGGTTCCAGGCACCGTGGCGATCTTCTTGCCCGGCAGGTCATCCGGGCCGCGAATACTCGACTGCAGGCGCGCCACGGTCTGCGACGACGTGACGGTCGCGGTCAGTTGAGCGATCAGCACGACGCCGATGAGCCACATCGCCGGTACGAGAATGCGCTTCCACACGCCGGCCGTTTCGCGCTCACCGTGCTCTCCGGTTGCGATGATCAGCATCGTCACCCATAAGCCCTCACCAACCGCGCGTAACCAGGGCTTCTGGAAATTTCTGTCATGCTTGCGTTCCAGGAGCCACACGAGATTGGCAAGCGCAAAAACGATGACGGCGGCCACGACCAGAAGTTGACCGATGGCGAGCCACGGCACCGCCACAAAAAAGCCGCTTTCACTGCGCGAGCGCACCATGATCTGCAGGCCCGCATCGAAATACGGAAGAGAGAAATCGACCTGCCTCTCGCGTTGCGGCGTCATGGTGATGGCGGCAATTGCAACGTCTGCGTCGCCTCGCTGCACGGCGGGTAGCAGATCGGCCTGAGTCGCGACACGATGCCACGCAACCTGGACATGCATACGGCGTGCAATCTCGTCCCATACGTCAATGCTGAAGCCTTCGGGCGTGGTTGTTTGTGGCAACACAAAAGGCGCGACCGAGGCAATGGCGACCTGCAAGGTCACGTTCGCGCCCTTGCCCGTCGGGTTCGATGCAGGAGACTCCTCCGCTGCTCCCGCTTCCGCTGTCGTTGTCGCGGTCAGGACAAAGAAAAACAGCATCGACAGCGGCTTTGCAAATGTCCACATGGCGCTACGTTTTCCAAAGTCGTTTTTGTCGTTCGGGAGCAGGCACGCCTAGCCACCGGTCTTCTCGATATCGCCTGGCTTCCAGGTCTGATCGAAGAACGCTTTCTCCGGCGAGTAGAGCCGGAAGATCACGAAGTAGCCTTTGCCGGGCACGGTGCGTAGCCAGTTCTTCTCCTTGCCCGCGGGCGCATTCGGCCCAAAATAGAGGTCAAGCGAGCCATCGGCGTTCTGCACCGGCTTGTCCATCTGGTTCAGCGACGGATGGTCCTGACCGTTATCGAGACCGGAGGCCGTGGTCGCGTCATACACCGTCGCCGACCAGAAGTTCTTCGCCGGGATATTCGGCGGAAGATGCAGCGAATACGACCTGCCGCCGTCAAGGAAGTTGCCGTCCTTGTCACGGAAGGTGACAGGATACTTTGCACCCGCCTCGACGAGATTCTTCACCATGCCCGGGCTCGCGGAATACGCGCTGGTGAAGTAGCCGGAGCGCTGCTCCAGATTGGTGAACGTGTGGCTTGCCTGGAACGACGTATCTTCCCCGGCAAAAACGTTAATCCACTGCCGGTCGGGATAGTATTTACCACCCGGTTCATTCGCGACCATGTCGGTAATCACAACCTTGCTCATCTTGAAGCCGGTCTGCGCGGCCTTGTCCAGCAGTGCGCGCAGATCGGGCGAAGGATTGAACGGTTTGCCCTTCTCGATGCCGATCGTATGCAGGAAGCCGCGCATGTCGAGGTCGGAAGGATCGACGTACTCGCTATCGATGAAACGCGACAGCATGTCGAAATAGCTGGCGTCATGCGGAAACAGCAGGTTGGCCGGCTTCGCGTTGGCGTCGGGAAACTCCATTTGCTTTGCACTGGCCTTGTGCCCGAGCGGGTAAATCCGCGTGGCCGCAATCTCCGCGTTCGGTTTTGAGAGATCGTTCGGGTCCTTGAAGAAAGTGCGCCAGAACAGGAACACGTTGTAGGTCCGCGAGCGATAGACGAATGCGTCCTTCGGGACGCCGGCTTTCGAGGGCTGTCCCTTGTAGTCGGGGGGCAGCAGCACATAGGTTCCGCCCTTGCCCTTGTCGGGGCCCGCAAGGCCAACGTCGCCCACCCAGGTATGGCCGTCTATTGTTGGGCCTTCGAGCGGCCGCTGGAAGAAGTCGTCGAACATGCCCTGCACACCGGGCGGCACCTCGACCACCAGCGGGCCGTCCTTGTGCAGATCGAGATACCCCATCGCATAGACAACATCGGAATTGGGCGTTGTGACCAGCGTCGACGCCTTGATGCGCTCTTTCCAGACCGGCAGTACGTTATAGCCCGCCCCGAAGACTTTCTCCGATCCTTCCTTCATTGCCCACATGTTGACCGCCGGTAGCGCCCACAGGTATGCCTGGGTAGCGCGCTGGAAGATCAGTTCGTCCTTCAGGGTACGGCTCGCCGCCGCGCTCGGGTAGTCCTTCTCGAATGGTGCGTTCGCCAGTGCGTCATAGCGCTGCGAGTCCTGGGCATGTGTGCCTGTCACGGCTGGAAGCGTGGCCGCTGCGATTGCGAGTTGGGAGACGAACCGGCGAGATTGATTCATGTTTTTTCCTCGTACCTAGTCGATGATCAACGATTTTGTTAATTTGTTTATTAACATCTAAATCCTGCGTCTCAAACAGGATCCCATAATTCACTAACCTTTATACTCAAAACGTCCACTAACCAATTTATTCGTCCCATTGAGCGCATTTTTATTAATGGCAACATCTATTGTTTCGACGAGCGCATCGCCGGTTTGAAGATATGCAAGGCGCAATCGGTTGATCCCATCGACAGGCCACGTATGAAACCGAACTCGCCGAGGAGACTGGCGCAATGACTACGCTCACGGACAAGCTCAAGCATGAATTTATGAAGGTGCTCCCGCCCACGATCTTTTTTTTCATCATTCTGCATATCGTGGTCATTGTTCGTTCGCTGATGATCAGGGGAACCGGTGTTTCGATACCCACTTCGGCATCCGTGCTGGTCGCCTCGCTTATCCTGGGCAAGGCAGTTCTGCTCGCGGACATGCTTCCGTTCATCAACCGGTTTCCGGACAAGCCGTTAATCTGGAACGTTGCGTGGAAGACGCTGATGTACGCCGTGGTCGCAACAGTCATCCACTATCTGGAGCGGCTGTTCGAGGCCTGGAGGGACACGCACAGCATCCTCCAGGCTAACGTGCACCTGCTGGCCGAGATG